>WNFL01188108.1_pt1 | contig 22807 bp, 21 predicted proteins | sample 5400361 | NCBI WGS metagenome assembly WNFL01 (sample SAMN13153351, study PRJNA577476) | soil metagenome | isolation source: 40 cm soil on Douglas fir-dominated hillslope | place: USA:California | collected 2013-09-17
GGCACGGGCGAATTGCGGATGATCCACTCGCGCGTCTCGTGGATGTGCTTGCCGGTCGACAGATCCATCACGGTGTCGCCGCCCCAGCGGATCGCCCAGGTCATCTTGTCGACCTCTTCGGCGATCGAGGATGTTATCTGCGAGTTTCCAATATTTGCGTTGATCTTCACCAGGAAGTTGCGCCCGATCACCATCGGCTCGCTCTCCGGATGGTTCACGTTCGCCGGGATGATGGCGCGCCCGCGGGCCACCTCGTCGCGCACGAACCCGGGCGTCACTTCCGCAGGGATCGCCGCGCCGAAGCATTCCCCGCGGTGCTGGCGGCCCATGAGCTCGGAGAGCTTCGCGCCCAGCGGTCCTGAGGAGCGCAGCTCCTCCATGTACTCGCGCCTCCGGAGGTTCTCGCGAATCGCGATGAACTCCATCTCCGGCGTGACGACCCCGCGGCGGGCGTAGTGCATCTGCGTCACATTGCGGCCCGCCTTCGCGCGGCGCGGCGTGCGCTTCAAGTCGAAACGCAGCGCCGTGAGCCTGGGATCGGCGAGGCGCTCGCGCCCGTAGGCGGAGGTGGGCCCCTCGAGGAGGACCGTATCGCCGCGCTCGTCGATCCAACGCGCGCGCAACGCCGCGAGCCCTGCGCGGATATCGATCGGCGCGGCAGGGTCGGTGTAGGGGCCGCTGGTGTCGTAGATGAATACCGGTGGATTGGCTTCGGCGCCGAAAGCGGCGGGCGTGGCCGACTGGTCGACGGCGCGCATCGGGACGCGAATGTCCGCGCGCGAGCCCTCGACGTACACCTTGCGCGAGCGCGGCAGCGGCTGGATGGCCGCGTCGTCCACGTGCGCATTCGCGGCGATGAATTCGGGTTGGGCGTTCATTGCGTGGCTCCTCTCGGGCATGAGGAGCGTGAAGGCGGTCGCCTGAACGCTCCCTACGCCGGCATGATCCGGATCAGGTTCCAAGGGTTTATCTCACCCGGCGACCCGCCGGGACCCCTGCGTCTCACCACACCATAGACCATGCGCGCGCGGGGAACAACGACGCAGGTCAAGAGGGCCGAGGGAAACTGGTAGAGTGCATAATTATGCATCCGTATAGATAACTCAAGTGCCGCGCCCCTCCCGAAATCTCGATCGCGCCCTGCTCGCCGCGGGCCGCGCGCTCCTGCCGCAGCGCGGCTGCGCGGGCCTGTCGGTACGCGAAGTCGCCGAAGTCGCGGGCGTGAACCTGGGGATGTTCCACTATCACTTCAAGACGCGGGACGCATTCCTGCGTGGGCTGCTGCAATCCATGTACGAGGAGATGTTCTCGCAGCTCACGATCCAGCGGGACGCCGCCTGGGGGCCGATCGAGAACCTGCGTGCGGCGCTACGTTTCCTCGGGCGCTTCCTGCGCGACAACCGGCCGATCCTCGCGCGCGTCATGGCCGATGCGTTGTGCGGCGACCCGATCGCGCTCGAGTTCCTGCGCTCCAATATGCCGCGGCACCTGGGCCACATGCACCAGTTGATACAGATGGGGCAGAAGGAGGGCGTCATCAGGGCGATGCCGATCCCGCAGGCGCTGGGATTCTGCGCCGGCAGCCTTGCCATGCCGATCATTTTCGGCGGTGCCGTGGCCGAAACCGGAGCGCTCAAGCCGGCGGCGACGCGCGCGCTCGAGTCGCAGCTGCTCTCGAATGCGGCGATCGACGAGCGCATCGAGATGGCGCTCGGCGCGATAGCGGCCGCACCGCCTTCCACCGCGCGGCAGGCCAAGGCCGCCAGAAAGAAGAAACGATGAAGAATGCGATCGGGATCGCCGCGCTCGCCGCGCTCGCCGCGCTTCTCGGCGGTTGCGGGCCGAAGGAGGCGCCCACGCTCCAGGGCTATGTCGAAGGCGAATTCGTTCGGGTCGCGGCGCCCTTCGCGGGAACGCTGGTGAAGCTCGACGTGCAGCGGGGACGGCCGGTTCAGGCCGGCGCGGCGCTCTTCGCCCTCGAAGCCGAAAACGAGAGTGCCGCGCGCCGCGAAGCCCAGGAACGCGCGCGCCGCGCAGAAGCCCAGGTCGAGGACCTGCGCAAGGGACGGCGCGCGAGCGAAATCGAATCCTCGCGCGCGCAGCTCGCGCAGGCCGAGGCCGCATCGCTCTATTCGCAGAAGGAATTGGCTCGCCAGGAAGATCTTGTGACGAAGGGCTTCGTGAGCCGCCAGCGACTGGACGAGGCGAGGGCGGCGCGCGACCGCGACCGCAGCCGCGTCACCGAGCTGCAGGCTGACCTCGCCACGGCGCGCTCGGGTTCGCGGCCCGACGAGATTCGCGCGGCGCAGGCCGAAGCGCAGGCCGCCAAGGCGGCGCTCGAGCAAGCCGACTGGCGGCTCAGGCAAAAAACGGTGGCGGCAACCGTCTCGGGCACCGTCATCGATACCCTCTTCGTGCAAGGCGAATGGGTGCCGGCCGGAGCGCCGGTGGTGACGCTGCTTCCGCCGGGAAACGTGAAGATCCGCTTTTTCATTCCGGAAGCGAAGCTCGGGGCCGTGAAGCTCGGCCAATCCGTGGACCTCGCCTGCGACGGCTGCGGCGCGCCCGTCGCAGCCGAGATCACCTTCGTCGCGCCCCAGGCGGAGTTCACCCCGCCCGTCATCTACAGCAAGGACAATCGCACCAAGCTGGTCTTCCTGGTCGAAGCGCGCCCCGCGGCGGCCGATGCGCCGAAGCTCCATCCCGGCCAGCCGGTGGACGTCACGTTGAAATGAGCGCGGACCCTCGCTCCAGCGAACTGGCGATCGATGTCGAAGGGCTGACCAAGCGCTTCGGCGACAAGGTCGCGGTCGACCACTTTTCCCTGCAGGTGCCGCGCGGGCAGATCTACGGGTTTCTCGGCCCGAACGGCAGCGGCAAGACCACGACCATCCGCATGCTGTGCGGGCTTCTCACGCCTGACGAGGGACACGGCACGTGCCTCGGCTACGACATCGTGCGCGGCTCGTCCCTCATCAAGCGCGAGGTCGGCTACATGACGCAGCGCTTCAGCCTCTACGAGGACCTGTCGATCGCCGAGAACCTCGACTTCGTCGCGCGCATGTACGCGGTTCCCGATCGGGCGCGGCGCGTGCGCTCCGCGCTCGAGCGGCTCGGCCTCGGGGAGCGGCGCGCGCAGCTGGCGGCCACGCTCTCGGGCGGCTGGAAGCAGCGGCTCGCGCTCGCGGCGTGCCTGATGCATGATCCCAAGCTCCTGCTGCTCGACGAGCCCACGGCCGGGGTCGATCCGGGGGCGCGCCGCGATTTCTGGGACCACATCCACGACCTCGCCCACGAAGGCATCACCGTCCTCGTGAGCACGCATTACATGGACGAAGCCGAGCGTTGCCATGCGCTCGCTTACATCGCCTACGGCAAGCTGCTCGCGCACGGCACGGCGCGCGAAGTGATCGAGCGGGCCGCGCTCGCGACCTGGTCGATCGAGGGCGCGGACCTCTTCGAAGTGGCGCGCGAGCTGCGCACCCGGCCCGGCGTCGAGATGGTGGTCCCGTTCGGCAACGCGTTGCACGTGAGCGGCACCGATGCAGCCGCGCTGGCAGCGGCATTGCGCACCCATGCCGAGCGCAAGGAACTGCGCATCCGCGAAGTCCAGCCTGGTCTCGAGGACGTCTTCATCCACCTCATGCGCGAGGCACACGATCCGCGGGGCGAATCGTCGGGGACGGCGTCGTGAACATGTTCGCGCTGCACCGCTTTCTCGCCATCCTCGCCAAGGAATTCGTCCAGGTGCGGCGCGACCGGCTCACTTTCGCGATGATGATCGGCGTGCCGGTGATGCAGCTGGTGCTCTTCGGCTACGCGATCAACACGGATCCGAAGGGGCTGCCGGCGGCGGTGGTCGTGGCCGACGCGAGCGCCTTTTCGCGCTCGCTGGTGCGCGCGCTCGAAAACACCGGCTACTTCCGCGTGGTCGCGCAGCCCGCTACCCTCGGCGAGGCCGACCGTCTCATCGCGCGCGGCGACGTGCAGTTCGCGCTCGAGATTCCCGAGGACTTCGCGCGCAAGCTCCAGCGCGGCGAGCGCCCCGTCGTCCTCGTCGAAGCCGACGCGACCGATCCCGCGGCGACCAGCAATGCGCTCGCCGCGCTGCAGCAGATCAGCCTCTCGGCGCTCGACCACGACCTCATCGGCGCCCTCGCGCCGTTGAAGGCCGGGCAGGCGGCCTTCGAGCTGCGCGTGCACCGGCGCTACAACCCCGAGGGGGTGACGCAGTACAACATCGTGCCCGGCCTCATGGGCGTCGTCCTCACCATGACGATGGTGATGATGACCTCGCTCGCGATGACGCGCGAGCGCGAGCGCGGCACGATGGAAAGCCTCCTCGCCACGCCCGTGCTGCCGCTCGAAGTCATGCTGGGCAAGATCGCCCCCTACATCCTCATCGGCTACGTGCAGGTCGTGGTGATCCTCTTCGCCGCGGCCTACCTCTTCCGGGTGCCGATCGTCGGCAGCCTCGTGCTGCTCTCCCTGGTGCTGATCCTTTTCATGGCGACGAATCTCGCGATCGGCTTCACCTTCTCGACCTTCGCGAAGAGCCAGATGCAGGCGATGCAGATGACGTTCTTTTTCTTCCTGCCGTCGATGCTGCTCTCGGGCTTCATGTTCCCGTTTCGCGGCATGCCCGATTGGGCGCAGGCGCTCGGCGAGGCTCTTCCGCTCACCCATTTCCTGCGCATCGTTCGCGGCATCCTGCTGAAGGGCAGCACGGCGGCCGAGATCGCGCCCAACGTGTGGCCGCTCGCGCTTGTCCTCGCCGTCGTCTCGACCGCGGCGCTCCTGCGCTACCGCCGCACCCTGGACTAGGCCTTGACAAGGGGTCAAGTGGCCGCGCGCAAAGCTCCTATAATTCCGCTTTCGTGAAAGGAAATCGAAGCCGCGATGAACATCGAGCAAGCCCGCTTCAACATGGTCGAGCAGCAGATTCGCACCTGGGAAGTGCTCGACCCCGAAGTGCTCGAGCTGCTCTTCAAGGTGAAGCGCGAGATGTTCGTCCCGCCCGAGCACCGCGACATCGCATTCGCCGACCTCGAGATACCGCTCGGCCATGGCGAGGCGATGATGCAGCCCAAGGTCGAAGCGCGCCTGCTGCAGGAGCTGGGGATAATGCCGCACGAGACGGTCTATGAAGTGGGCACCGGCTCCGGCTACCTCTGCGCGCTGCTCGCGAGCCGCGCGCGCCACGTGACGAGCGCGGAGATCCATTCCGACCTGCACGCGCGGGCCGCGGAGAACCTGCGCCGCGCGGCCATCGACAACGTGACGCTGCTCGAAGGCGACAGCGCGCACGCTCCCCTTACCGATTCGGCGGTCGATGTCATCGTCCTCACCGGGTCGGCGCCGATCCTGCCGCAGGCGTTCCTCGATCGCCTGAGCCCCGGAGGACGCCTCTTCGCGGTCGTCGGCGATGCGCCCGCCATGGAAGCGCTGCTGGTGCGCCAGCCCGAGCGCGGCGCGTTCCAGCAAGTGAAGCTCTTCGAGACGCAGTTGAAGCCCCTGGTCAATGCGCCGCAACCGGCGCGCTTCCGGTTTTGAGCGGACAGCGCGCGAAGGACGGGTTACAATCCCGGCCACCAACTGACCGCGAGTCATTTACGGCGGAATCCGAAATCGCCCCTGGACTCGTCATAAGACTCACCAATAAACAAAGGCTTTCCATGCGATTTTCCCGCCTCGCCCTCGCCGCAGCGCTCCTCGCCGCGGGGGCTCCGGTCTCGGCCGCCGACCTCGTCTCGATCTACCGGGACTCGCTCCTGAGCGACGCCACCTATCAGGCCGCGCGTGCCCAATACGAGGCCACGCGCGAGAAGCTGCCGCAGGCACGCGCGGGGTACTTGCCGCTCATCACGGGAAGCGCGAACGCTTTCCGCAACGACATAAACTTCGAGATCGCGCCCGACCAGCGCTACTCGACCTCGACCTACGCGGTCACGCTGACCCAGCCGGTATTCCGCATGCAGAACTGGATCGCGATCTCCCAGGCCGACAAGCAGGTGCTGCAGGCGCAGGCCGCCTTCGGCTTCCAGGGGCAGGAGCTGATCCTGCGCGTGGCGCAAGCGTATTTCGATGTCCTCCTCGCGCAGGACAACGTGGCGCTCTCCGGGGCGCAGAAGACCGCGATCTCGGAGCAGCTCGCCCAGGCCAAGCGCAACTTCGAAGTGGGCACCTCGACCATCGTCGATACGCTCGAGGCGCAGGCGCGCTACGACCAGTCGGTTGCCAAGGAAATCGCCGACATCAACGACCTCGAGGTGAAGAAGCGCGCGCTCACGGTGATCCTCGGAAAACTTCCCGACGGGCTCGTGCCGCTGCGCGATCCGCTGGTGCTCGCGGAGCCGACGCCCGCCAACATCGAGGATTGGGTCAAGGCCGCGTCCGACTCGAGCTTCACTGTCGCCGTCGCGCGCGCGGGCTACGAGATCGCGCGCAAGGAGATCGATCGCCAGCGCGCGGGCCATCTTCCCACCGTGGATCTCTCGGCGAGCTACAGCAGCGCGCACGACCCGACGAACTCCGCCGTGCTCGGGCCCACCACAAAGGCCGGCGTCGTCGGCCTCACGCTCTCGGTGCCGATCTTCGCGGGCGGACTTACGCAATCGCGGGTGCGCGAGGCGGTCGCGCTGCGCGACAAGGCCGAGCTCGACCTCGAGAGCGCACAGCGCGCCGTCGCGCAATCCGTGCGCCAGCAATTCCTCAACGTCACCAGCGGCATCTCCCAGGTCCGCGCCCTCGAGCAGGCGCTCACGTCGACGCAGAGCCAGCTCGACTCGACGATCCTGGGACGCGACGTCGGCGTGCGCACCAGCGTGGATGTGCTGAATGCGCAGCAGCAGGTCTTCCAGACGCGCCGCGACCTGCAGCAGGCGCGCTACAACTTCCTCATGAACACGCTGCGCCTCAAGGCCGCGGCGGGGCTGCTCGCGGAAACAGACGTCGAGGCAGTGAACCGCGCGCTCGCGCGCTAGGTCCGATCACCCGCGGATCTTCGGCGCGATCCACTCCACGAGACGATCGACGGCGCCGCGGTGCGCGGCGACGAAATCGCGCGCATTCGTACCCATCTCGATTCGCCTCGGCGCGTTCGCGGTGAGCTCCCCGCATGCCCGGATCGCGCCATCGGCGTCGGCTACGCGCAGCGCCGCGCCGGCGGCTAGCGCACCGGCGGCCGCTTCCTCGAAGTTGAAGGTCGAAGGCCCGACGATTACGGGCTTGCCGAGCGCGCACGCCTCGATCAGGTTCTGGCTGCCGAAAGCGAGGAGGCTCCCGCCGACGATCACGACGTCGGCCGCCGCGTAATAGGCGAGCATCTCGCCCATCGAGTCGCCGATGACGACGCGGGTCTGCGCCCCGATCTCGGTCTCCGTGCTGCGCCGTTCGCATCCAAGGCGGCGCTCGGCGGCGAGCGTGACGACCTCGTCGAAGCGTTGCGGGTGCCGCGGCACGATCACGAGCAGCACGGCGGGATCGATCGGCATGGCGGCGTAGGCGTCGAGCAGCAGCGCCTCCTCTCCATCGCGCGTGCTGCCCGCCACCCAGATGCGGCGGGCCGCCCCAAAGCGCGCGCGGAACGTCTCGCCAAGCGCGATCATGGCTGCGGGCACCGCGAGATCGAATTTCATGTTGCCGGTGATCGCCGGGCGCGCGGCGCCGAGCGACGCGAAGCGTGCGGCATCGGCCTCGGTCTGCGCCGCGATGCCCGCGAGATTCGCGAGCGCCCACCGGGTGAGGGCCGGGGCGCGCGAATAGCGCCGCGCCGATCGCTCGGAGAGCCGCGCGTTCGCGAGCACCACCGGGATCGCGGCCCGAGCGCACTCCTCGAGCAGCCGCGGCCAGATCTCCGTCTCGAGGATGATGCCGATCGCCGGCGCGTAATTCTCGATGAAGCGGCGCGTTGCGAAGCGATGATCGTAGGGCAGCCACGCGCGCTCGACGCGATCGCCGAAAAGCGCGATCCCGGCCTCGCGGCCGGTCGGCGTCATATGCGTGAGCAGGATGCGGTGGTCCGGATATCGTCCGCGGAGCCGCTCGATCAGCGGCGCGGCCGCGCGCGTCTCGCCGACGGAAACCGCATGCACCCAGATGCGCGGCACCCGCTCGGCGCGCTCGTAGTGGCCGAACCTTTCGCCCACGCGCTCGAGGTAGCCCGGCTGGCGGCGCGATCGCCACGCGAGCCGCAGGAGCACGAAGGGAGTCGCAAGCCACCACAGGAGCGCATAGGCGAACCGCGTCATTCGTCGCCGCGGTCGCCGCAACCGAGCGCCTGGGCGACGTCCTTCGCCGTCGGCGGAGCGCCCGGGCCGCCGAGGTTCACCGTCTGCTCGCCGCCGTGCAGTCCGGTGAGTTGCGGCTCGGTCGCGCAATAGATGCCCACGGTGGGCCGGCCGAGCGCGACCGCGAGATGCGTGAGACCCGTGTCCAGGCCGGCGACAGCCCATGCGTGCGCGAGAAGGGCGGCCAGTTCGGCGAGCTCGACGCTCGGCGCGACCCGCGCATCGGGAATGTCGAGCGCGATTCGATGCGCGGCCGCGCGCTCGCGCTCGGTTCCCGCGGGCAATACGCTTGCGTAGCCGTGCCGCGCGAGGTGCTGGCCGAGCTCGACCCAATACGCCTCCGGCCACGTCTTCTGCGGATGGCTCGCGGCGTGCAGCATGACGATATAGGGAACCTGCGGCGCCCACTCCGGCGGCATCGCCGGGCGTTCCAGCCCGTACTCCGGCTCGCCCTCGACGCCATAGCCGAAGACCTGCGCGACCAGCCGGCGGTTGCGCTCGACCGCATGCATGCGCCGCGCGACCGGGAGGCCCACGTCGTAGAAGCGCGCCGCGATGCGCTCGCGGGCGCTCTCCCGATCGAACCCGAAGCGCACGCCGTGCGCGGAGCCCGCAAGGAAGGCGCTCTTTAGCAAGCCTTGCGAATCGACGACGTAGTCCCACGCCGGAGCGCGAATCGCGCGCCGCGACGCGGAAAACGAACGCCACTCGCCGGGCCGGAACCAGCCGCGGCGCAGGTCGCGCAGGTTGACCGGGATCGCCTCGGTGACCGCGGGATGCAGCCGCACGAGGCTCGCATACGCCGGCTCCACCGCCCACGCGACGTGCGCCTTCGGCCAGCGCCTGCCGAGGTCGCTTACCGCGGGCAGATGGTGGACGACATCACCCATCGAGGAGAGCTTGACGAAGAGTATTCGCGGCCCGGACATGGCGCATTTTAAGTGAAGGACTACCGTCCTGCCCTGTAGAATGGGCGCCCTCGCGCAATACCGATTCCAACGTGGCGAATCCCGCCGAAGAGAAGCTTCCGCTCACCGTGGCCATCATCGCGCACAACGCCGCAAGCCAGATCGGCCCGTGTCTCGCGAGCGTGGGCTTCGCCGACGAGATCCTGGTGGTCGATTCCGGCAGCACCGACGACACGGTCGACGTCGTTCGCCGGCACGGCGGGCGCATCGAGAGGAAGGAATGGCTCGGGTTCGGGCGCCAGAAACAGCACGCCGTCTCGATCGCGCGCAACGACTGGGTGCTGTCGCTCGATGCCGACGAGCGGGTGAGCGAGGGGCTCGCCGCTTCGATCCGCGCGGCGCTCGCCGGCCGGCGCTATCGCGCCTACCGCATGGCGCGCCGCAACCGCTTCCTCGGCACCTGGCTCGCGCACGGCGAGGGCTATCCGGATTGGACGCTGCGCCTTTTCCACCGCGCCGCGGCGGGCTGGTCGAACGACGACGTTCACGAAGCGGTGCTCACCACGGTCGAGGTCGGCAGGCTCGACGGCGACCTCCTGCACGACTCGGCCGAGGACATCGCGACCTACGTCGCGAAGCAGAATCGCTACACGACCCTGCATGCGGAAGCGCTATACAATCAAGGCGTGCGCGCGAGCCATTGGCGGCTCGTGGCGAGCCCACTCGCGCGCTTCGTCAAGTTCTACGTGCTGCGCCTCGGATTCCTCGACGGCGCGCCGGGATTCGCGCACATCGTGATCGGCTGCCACGCCACATTCCTCAAGTACCTGAAGCTCATCGAGCTGCAGAAACGGGCTTCCACCGAATGACGATCCTGGTGACCGGCGGCGCCGGGTTCATCGGCTCCAACTTCGTGCTCGAATGGATCGCCGCGACCGGCGAGCCCGTCGTCAACCTCGACAAGCTCACCTACGCCGGCAATGCGGCGAACCTCGCATCGCTCGCGGGCGACGCGCGCCATCGCTTCGTGCGCGGGGACATCGCCGACGCGCCCCTTCTGGAGCGCCTCTTCACGGAGCATCGGTTCCGCGCCGTGGTTCACTTCGCCGCCGAGAGCCACGTGGATCGCTCGATCCACGGCCCCGCGCCTTTCATCGACACCAACGTTGTCGGCACCTTCCGCCTTCTCGAAGCATCGCGCGCCTGGTGGGCGTCGCTGGAAGGCGGAGCGCGCGAGGCCTTTCGATTCCTGCATGTTTCCACGGACGAGGTGTACGGATCGCTAGGCGAGGGCGACCCTGCGTTTACCGAGACCACGGCCTATGCGCCCAATAGCCCCTACTCGGCGTCGAAGGCGGCCTCCGATCACCTGGTCCGCGCCTATCACCACACCTATGGTTTCCCGGCGGTGACCACCAATTGCTCTAACAACTACGGCCCCTATCAGTTTCCCGAGAAGCTCATCCCGCTCACGATCGCCAACGCGTTGGAGGGACTCCCGTTGCCCGTGTACGGCGACGGTCGCCAGGTTCGCGACTGGCTCTACGTCGGCGATCATTGCGAAGCTGTGCGCGTGGCGCTCGACCGCGGACGGCCGGGCGAGACCTACAACATCGGCGGCAATTCCGAGCGGCGCAATCTCGACGTGGTGCACGCGATCTGCGACGCGCTGCAGGCATTGGTGCCGCGAGACGGCGGCTATCGCGGCTTGATCCATTTCGTCGCCGACCGGCCGGGGCACGATCGCCGCTACGCGATCGACGCCTCGAAGGTGCGACGAGAGCTCGGCTGGGCGCCACGCGAGACGTTCGAGAGCGGGCTCGCGAAGACCGTGCGCTGGTACCTCGAGCGCGGCGAGTGGGTGGCGCAGGTGAAGAGCGGCGCGTACCGGCAGTGGATCGAGACCAATTACACGGCGCGAAGCGTGGCATGAGGCGCGGCATCATCCTCGCGGGCGGTTCGGGCACGCGCCTCTACCCGGCGACCCGCGTCGTCTCGAAGCAATTGCTGCCGGTCTACGACAAGCCGATGGTGTACTACCCGCTCACCACGCTGATGCTCATGCTCGCCGGAATCCGCGAAATCCTGGTGATCTCCACGCCCCATGACACGCCGCGATTTCGCGAGCTGCTCGGCGACGGGCGGGACTGGGGGATCGAGCTTTCGTACGCCGTGCAGCCGCGGCCCGAGGGGCTCGCTCAGGCCTTCATCATCGGGCGCGAATTCGTGGCCGAAACACCCAGCGCGCTCATTCTCGGCGACAACATCTTCCACGGCCACGATCTCGCCGCGTCGCTCAAGCACGCGGCCGCCAAGGGCGAGGGCGCGACGGTATTCGCATACCCGGTGAAGGATCCGGAGCGCTACGGCGTCGTCGAGTTCTCGCGCGACGGGCGTGCGGTGAGCATCGAGGAGAAGCCGAGTGCGCCGAAATCGCGCTACGCGGTGACCGGCCTTTACTTCTACGACCAGCGCGTCCACGAGATCGTGGCGCGCTTGAAGCCCTCCGATCGCGGCGAGCTCGAGATCACCGACGTGAACCGCCAGTACCTCGACGCGGGCGCACTCGCGGTCGAGGTCATGGGCCGTGGGACCGCATGGCTCGACACCGGCACCCACGAGAGCCTGCTCGAAGCCGCGCATTTCATCGAGACCATCGAGCGCCGGCAGGGCCTGAAGATCGCCTGTCCCGAGGAAATCGCCTATCGCATGGGCTACATCGACGCCGCCCAGCTCGAGCGCCTCGCCGACCCGATGAAGAAGAACGCATACGGGCAGTACCTGCTGGCGGTGCTCCGCGACCGGGTGTTCTGAGCGTGGTTGCGAAGCACCGTCATCCGGAAATACATCCATGAAAGCGACCGCGACCTCGCTAGCCGAAGTCCTCGTCATCGAGCCCGCCGTGTTCGGCGACGAGCGTGGATTCTTCTACGAAAGCTGGAACCGCAACCGCTTCTCGGCGCTCATCGGGCGCGATGTCGATTTCGTACAGGACAACCATTCGGCTTCGGCGCGCGGCGTGCTGCGCGGGCTGCATTACCAGATCGGCCAGCCGCAGGGAAAGCTGGTGCGCGTCATCGCGGGCGAGGTCTTCGACGTGGCCGTCGACCTGCGCCGCGCCTCGAAGACTTTCGGCCGATGGACCGGCGAGCGGCTCTCGGCGGCGAACCGACGCATGATGTGGATCCCCGAGGGATTCGCGCACGGCTTCCTGGTGCTCTCGGATACCGCGGAGTTCCTCTACAAGGCGACGGACTACTACGCCTCCGAGCACGAGCGCACGCTCCTCTGGAACGATCCGCAACTCGCGATCGCGTGGCCGCTCGAGGGCGCGCCGCTGCTCAAGCCCAAGGACGCGGCGGGCGCGCCGCTCGCAACCGCCGAAACGTTTCCGTGATTCGCGCCCTGGTGACGGGATGCCGCGGGCAGGTCGGCGCGGAGCTCGTCCGCTCGCTCGAAGGACGCGCCGACGTCGTGGCGCGCGACCGGGCGGCGCTCGATCTGGCGGACCCGCAGGCCATCATCCGATGCATTCGCGACGAGCGGCCGCGGTTGATCCTCAATGCGGGCGCGTATACCGCGGTCGACAAGGCCGAGAGTGACCTCGGCGCGGCGCGCGCGGTGAATGCCCTGGCGCCGGGTATTCTCGCCGACGAGGCCAAGCGTAACGGCGCCCTCCTCGTTCATTTCTCCACGGATTACGTGTTCGACGGAACGAAGAAGAACCCGTACTGCGAGACGGATTCCACGAATCCGGTGAACGCGTACGGCCTCACGAAGCTCGAGGGCGAGGCTGCGATCGCGGCCTCGGGATGCGACCACCTCGTGCTGCGCACGAGCTGGGTCTACGGCCCGCGGGGCAAGAATTTCCTGCTGACGATGCTGCGGCTCGCCGCGACCCAAGGGGAGATTCGCGTGGTCGACGACCAGCATGGCGCGCCCACTTCCAGCCGTCAGATCGCGCGCGCGGTGGTCGACCTCGTCATGGGCGCGGATTGCGAGCGCGAGATCGTCGAAGGCGACCTCGGGCGGCTGCGCGCGGCGAGCGGGCTCTATCACGCGAGCGCGGCGGGAGAGACCACGTGGTTCGAATTCGCGCGCGCGATCTTTGCGGAGCGCGCGCACCGCCCGGGGCGAGCCTTCACCGTCCCGCGAGTCGTCGCGATTTCCACGCGCGAATATCCGACGCCCGCGCGCCGGCCGGCCAACTCGGTGCTCTCCAGCGCGAAGCTCGCCGAAACCTTCGGCGTGCGGCTCGCGGATTGGCGCGACGGACTGCGCGAGACGATCTCAGCTCTCGAATGAGAGCTTGAAGCAGACCTCGCCGTCGCGATTGGCCGCGAGCTCGAGGCGGTAGCCCGCGGCGCTCGCCTGGCGCGCGACGTGATACAGGCCGATGCCGAGGCCGCCGCCGCGCTCGATCGGGTCTCGAAACAGGCGCTGCGCCACCGCGGCCGGCACCGCGCTGCCGTTATCACATGCGGCCAGCTCGAGCCGATCCGGCGTCGCGTGAAACGCAAAGGCGATGGCCATCGCCGGCTCGCGCTGCCCCTTTGCGCGCGCGTTCTCCAGCGCGTTCTCGACAAAGCTGTCGAAAAGCGCGGCCGGAACGCTACGCTCCGAGGCGATGGTCGCGCTGCAGGCCACGCCCGATTCCGCCAGGCGCCGCTCGACGCCCGTCCACCACTCGCCTGCCGGAACCGGCAGCTCGCTCGTCGCTATTTCCGGCGCGCGCAGCTTTTCCAGCGTCGCGTGCAATCGCTTGGCGAGCTGCGGCAGTTGCCGTTGGAGCAATCCCGCGTATCCATCCGCCGATTCGCGTGGCGCCATCGAGGTAAGCGCATACAGCGATTGCAGGAGGTTCTTCATGTCGTGCGTGAGGCGCGCCCCGGTCTCGTGCACCGCCTCGAGGTAGGCGCCGTGGCGTTGCGCCGTTTCGCGCCGCTTGCCTTCGTAGAACTGGCCGATCACCTGCGCGAGGAGCCGCATGTGGAGCAGGAGCGCGGGAGAGAGGAGAAACTCGGTGTGAAATTCGAGCTCGAGCCCATGGTGCGCGAAGCGCGATACATGGCCTTCGAGCCGCCCGAACTCGCCCTCGCCGTCGGGAGAGCGCCAGCGCCCGCCGCGAATCCAGGGAAGGCGCGCGATCTCCGCCACGCAGAGCGCGAGGAAGCGGTGCGAGTCGGATTCGGTTTCGGCGAGCTCGGCGATGCGCCGCATCCACATCTCGAAGGGCATGCCGACCGAGAGCAGGTAGCGCGAGAAGTAGGTGCGCAGCCCGCCGAAACCGCGCAGCGGATTCCACAGCACCGCGAGCACGAAGAGCGCGACGCCAAAGCCCAAGACGGTGAGCGCCACGGCAGTGAAGTATTGCTCGTTGGTGAAACGCATCAACGCGATCGCGCCCAGCACGAGGACGATGCCGAGCTGGAATACGAGCACCGCGTAAAAGAAATCGAAGACCTGGCCAGCCTCCTCTTGCTGCGGGCCCATCGGCATGAGGAGCAGCAGCCCCAGCACCCACGGAAGGATCGCCCGCGCGAAGAGCGCCACGTTGTCGGGAATGTCCTGCTCGAGGAGCCCGTGGGGAACCGCCCACAGGAGGAGGACCGCGAGCAGGTAGCCGAAGGCCACGAGGTAGAAGCGGTTGCGAAGCGCCGCCTGCGTCATGAAGACGCGCCCGCCGAGGATGCCAATGAGCAGCAGCAGCCAGGTCACGATCATCCATCCGGCGAGGAAGTAGAGCGTGACCGCGACGATGACGACGAGCAGCAGCGCGGCGAACGGCTCGATCGCGCGGCGCGTCGAAATGAAGGGTTGCCAGAGGAGGAAAAGCCCGAAATGCACCAGCAGCCAAGTGCGCGAGAAAGCGCCGCCGGGCTCCGAGATCAGGGCGCCGTGCAGCGCGAGAAGCATCGCGGGCACGACCCAGCGTCGCGAGGCCACCAAAGCGTTCATGTCGGTTCGCCGACGACTATCGTCGAAAAGGCGTACACGCAACAGTGTGACGCAATCCACATTTCGGGGATAATCCTTGCCTCGAAGGCAGGAAAAACAATATCTTCCGGCTTTGGCACGACGGTTGCATAGAAATAGGCAAGCGGGTCGAACGAAAAGGGAGAAGAGAGCAAATGAGATCGCAACAGTCCGGATTCACACTCGTCGAGATCGCGATCGTGCTCGTGATCATCGGCCTGCTCCTCGGCGGCATCCTCAAGGGGCAGGAGCTCATCAACAGCGCGAAGGTCAAGAATCTCGCCAACGATTTTCGCGTGATACCGACCTACGTCTACGCGTACCAGGACAAGTTCAAGTCCCTTCCGGGTGACGACGCCGCCGCGGCGACGCACGTCACCGGCGCGACCAATGCCACCACGCCCGCGGGCGTCCAGGGCAACGGCGTCATCAACGGCAACTGGAATTCGGCCGCCAACACCGACGAGGCGCGCCTCTTCTGGCAACACGTGCGCCTCGCCAACCTCGCCGCCGGCCCGACCGACCCGACGGATGCGAGCTATACCCCGAGGAACGCGGTGGGAGGAGTCCTCGGCATCTCGAGCGCGACCGCGGCGCAGCTGCAAGTGAGCGGGATGAGCGGCACTTACCAGGTGTGCTCGGCCGGCATTCTCGGTAAATTCGCCAAGCAGCTCGACGTGCAGATGGACGACGGCAACACGGCGACCGGATCGCTGCGCGTGGTGGCGGATGCCGCGGCGCTGGGCAGCGCGGCGCTCGCGACCACGGTGGTCGACGACGCCACGAGCTACACGGTGTGCATGACGTTCTGACTTCCATAGCACGGCCCTCGACCAGCGGCCCGGATTCCCGGGCCGTTGTCTTTTCAGCCCTGCAGAAGCCGGATTTCGGCCTTCGCCAGGTCCTCCTGGGTCGCCAGCAGCACGATCACGTCGCCTTCGCGCAAGCGCATCTCGCCGGAAGGGTTCGGATCACGCTCGCCCTTGCGGCGAACGGCGGTGACGCGCACATGCAGCGCGTCGAGGTTGAGACTGGCGAGAGTGCGTCCGATGCAGGCGGCATCGGGCCCGAGCGCGATCGTGCGCAGCCGCGGCTGCTCGTGGTCGGCCGCGTTCTCGTCGGTAGCCCCGGGAAAGAAGCCGCGCATCGCGCGATAGCGCTCCTGGCGCGCCTCGCGCAACCGACTCAGCACGCGATTGAGCGGAAAACCGAGCTGCATCATGGTCTGCGTGGCGAGCATCAGGGAACCCTCGATCACCTCGGCGACGATTTCCGCGGCGCCCGCCTCCTTGAGCCGGCCGACTTCCGAATCGTCGTAAGTGCGCACGATCACCGGAAGCTCCGGGCGCAGCTCGCGAACGTGGGCGAGAATGGCGAGCGCCTTCGGCGTGTCGGCGAAGCTCACCACCACCGCCGTCGCGCGCGAGACCGCCGCGGCGACCAGCACCTCGCGGCGCGACGCGTCGCCGAACACCACCGAATCGCCCGCGGCCGCCGCCTGGCGCACGCGCTCCGGATCCGCGTCGAGCGCGATCACCGGGATTTTCTCGCGCTCGAGGTACTGCGCCAGCGCCTGGCCGCTGCGCCCGTAGCCGCAGACGATCACGTGGCCGCGCGTTGCCATGGACTTCACCGCGAGCGAATGCAGCGCGACCGCACGCTGCGTCCACTCGCTTTCGATGAAATGCAGGACGATGCGCTCCATGCGCGACAGGATGAACGGCGCAACCACCATCGAGAGCAGCGATGCGGTGAGCACGACCTGGAACGCGGGCTCGGCCAGCGCGCCCTCCTTCTTCGCGAGCGCGAGCAGCACGAAGCCGAACTCGCCGGCCGGAGCGAGAGCGAGCGCCGAGCGCAGCGCCGTGGGCTTCTCGTTGCCGCAGGCGCGGGCGAGGCCGAAGATGACGATGAACTTCAGCACCAGGAGCGCGGCGAACACCAACGCGATCCAACCCGCGTACTGCAGTAGCGCCTGCCAGTCCACCAGCATCCCGATGGTCACGAAGAAGAGACCGAGCAGCACGTCGCGGAACGGCTTGATGTAGTCCTCGACCTGGTAGCGGTACTCGGTCTCCGAGATGAGCATGCCGGCGAGGAACGCGCCGAGCGCGAGCGAAAGGCCGGCGCGCTCGGTCACCCAGGCGAGCGTGAGCGCGACCAGCAGCACGAAGAGCACGAAGAGCTCGGAGGATTTCTGCCGCGCGACCAGGTTGAAGAGCGGGCGCATGACGCGCTGCCCGACGACGAGCACCAGGACCAGCACCACGGCCGCCTTCACCAGCGCGAGGCCGATCACGCCGGCGATGGCGCCCTTCGAGAGCGCGAGCGCGGGAATGAGCACGATCAGCGGAATCACCGCGAGATCCTGGAAGAGCAGCACGCCCATGATCTGGCGTCCGTGCGGCGTATGCAGCTGCATGCGCTCGGCGAGCATCTTGGAGACGATCGCGGTGGACGACATCGCCGCCACGCCGCCGAGCACGATTCCCGCCTGCCACGATTGCCCGCCGATGAACGCCGCCGCGAACGCGATCAGCGCGACGACGACGACCTGCGCGCCCCCGAAACCGAACACGGTGCGGCGCATCGACATGAGCTGCGGAAGGCTGAACTCGAGGCCGACCGAGAACATGAGGAATACCACCCCGTACTCGGCCAGGTGGCGCTTGTCCTCGGTGTCGGCCACGAGCGCGAGCGCGTTCGGCCCGATCAGGGCGCCCACGAGGAGGTAGCCCAGGATCGCCGGCATCGACAGCTGACGGAAGACCACCACCACGGCGACCGCCGAGGCGAGCAGGATCAGCGCGACGGGAAGCGCATCATGCATCGGACTATAATTTCCTCGATGACGAATCTACTACAACCCCATGCGCTCTCCGACGCGGAGCACTTCCTCGACCTCGCGCGCGGCGTGCTCGACATCGAGGCGGACGCGGTGCGCGCGCTCAAGGACCGCCTCGGCGAGCCGTTCCTCACGGCCCATCGTCTCATGCTCGAGACCAAGGGCCGCGTGGTGGTGACCGGCATGGGAAAGTCCGGGCATGTCGGACGCAAGATCGCCTCGACGCTCGCATCGACCGGGACGCCGGCGTTCTTCATGCACCCGGGCGAGGCGAGCCACGGCGACCTGGGCATGATTCAGCGCGACGACATCGTGCTCGCGATCTCGCATTCGGGCGAATCCGACGAGATCCTCAAGGTCCTGCCGATGATCAAGCGGCGCGGCGCGAAAGTGATCTCGATCACCGGAAAGCCGCAGTCGACCCTCGCGACGGAAGCGGACGTGCACCTCGACGCCGCGGTCGCCAAGGAGGCGTGCCCGCTCAACCTCGCGCCGACGGCGAGCACCGCGGCCGCGCTTGCGCTCGGCGACGCGCTTGCGATCGCGCTCCTCGACGCGCGCGGCTTCGGCAGCGAGGATTTCGCGATGCATCATCCGGGAGGATCGCTCGGCCGGCGCCTGCTGGTGCACGTCGCGGACATCATGCGCAAGGGCGAGCAGCTCCCGCGCAACGGTCCGCAAGCGCTCCTTCCGGAGGCGATCCTCGAGATGTCGCGCAAGGGCATCGGCATGACGACCATTGTCGATGACCGTGACCAGCTCATGGGCATCTTCACCGACGGCGACTTGCGCCGCACGCTGGAGAAACACGATTACATCAAGAGCCTGCGCGTCGCCGATGTCATGACGCGCAACCCGCGCGTCATCGCGCCCGAGAAGCTCGCGGCGGAAGCCGCGCAGCTGATGGAGGCCTACAAGATCGGCGGCCGCATCGTGGTCACCGCGCCGGACGGAAAGCTCCTCGGCGTGGTGACGTACCACGACCTGCTCGCCGCGGGCGTCGTGTGAAGGAAACGCTCGAGCGCGCGCGCGCCGTCCGCCTTGCGATCTTCGACGTCGATGGCGTGCTCACCGACGGCACCCTCTGGATCGGCGCCCAGGGCGAGGTCTTCAAGGCCTTCAACATCCTCGACGGGCACGGCGTGAAGATGCTGCAGGCCGCCGGCGTCGACACGGCGATCCTGTCGGGACGCGATTCGGAAGCGGTGCTGCGGCGCGCGGCGGAATTGTCCATTCGCCACGTGGTGCAGGGCGCAGCCGACAAGCTCGCCGCATTCGAGGAGCTGCTCGCGCAATCGGGCTATCGCGCGCAAGCCTGCTCCTTCATGGGCGACGACCTTCCCGACCTTCCGGTCTTGCAGCGCTGCGGGTTCGCGGTCGCGGTCGCGAACGCGGTGGACGCGGTGAAGGCCGCGGCCCATTACGTGACGCAGGCTTCCGGAGGGCGGGGCGCGGTGCGCGAGTTCAGCGACCTGGTGCTGCGTGCCCAAGGGCAACTCGCGCGCTCCCCGGCGGCCTGATCCACGTGCGCCCAACCTCGTGGCTTCCGCTCGCCGTGCTCGGATTGCTCGTCGGGCTCACCTTGTGGCTGAACCAACTGGTCCAGCCCGCCGCAGCGCGCGCCGACGGTTCCAAGCGCCACGACCCCGATCTCATCGTGGAGAACTTCAACGCCCGCAAGCTCGGCGAGGACGGGCGGGTGCTGTACACCTTGGGCGCGCGTAAGATGGTTCACTACCCGGACGACGATTCGGCCCTTCTCGACACGGTGAAGCTGGAGGCCTTCGAGCCGAAGCAGCCGAAGATGACCGCGACCGCGGACCATGGCCGGCTCGAGCAGGGTGGCGACCGCGTGTGGGTCGAGGGCAATGTCGTTGTGGTGCGAGAAGGTGACGCGAAGAACGCCCGCGCGCGGCTCATGACCGAGAAGCTCCTGCTGCTGCCGGACGCGGGCATCGCGCGCACCGCGAGCGAAGTGAAGCTCGAGAGTCCCGACGGCAACGCGCGCGCCACGGGAATGGAGCTCGACAACCACGCGCGCACCCTGCGGCTCGAGCGCGTGAACGCGACCTACAGGCCAAGCCCGAAGAGACCGGAACCCTCCAAGTGATGCCCTCGACCGTCATCGCATTCACCGCCGCCGCGCTCGCGTGCATGGCCGTATCCGCGCACGCGGAGAGGGCCGACCGGGAAAAGGAGATCGTCGTCGGGGCCGACCGGCTGACCGCGGACGACGCGAATCGCACCAGCACGTTCGACGGCAGCGTGATCGTGACGCAGGGCACGATGCGCATCACCGCATCGAAGGTCACGGTGCGCGAGGATGCCGATCGCTTCAAGTACTACGTCGCCTCGGGGGCGCCGGTTACCTTCCGGCAGAAGCGCGACAAGGTCGACGAGTGGATCGAGGGCTCCGCCGAGCGCGCGGAATTCGACGACCGCAACGACATCCTCAAGCTCTTCGCCCGCGCGAAGGTGAAGAGCAACCAGAGCGAGATCACCGGCGATTTCATCTCCTACGACATGCGCCGCGAGCTCGCCGAGGTCTCCGGCGCGCCGCCCGGCAAGGCGCCCGCCGCCGACGCGCGCGTGAAGGTGATCATTCTCCCGCCGAAAAAACCCGCGGCCGGCAAGGAAGAGAGCGGGCGGGAGCCTCTCAGGCTCAAGTCGGATACGGAGGTGAAGTGATGGGGGAGAGCAAGGCGTAATGGTCGCGACGCGAGAGACAGCGGCGCAGCGCCTCACGCTGGTGAGGGCCGAGCCCGAGCCCGCGGTCCTCAAGGCCGAGGGGCTGATGAAGCGCTACCGCAAGCGCACCGTCGTCTCCGACGTCTCGCTCACGGTGGAAAGCGGCGAGGTCGTCGGATTGCTCGGGCCCAACGGCGCCGGCAAGACGACTTGCTTCTACATGATCCTCGGGCTCGTGCCGATCGATCGGGGCACGGTGTCGCTCGACGGCGAGGACCTCACGCACCTGCCCATCTTCCGCCGCTCGCGCCTCGGGCTTTCCTACCTTCCGCAGGAAGCGTCGATCTTCCGCAAGCTCACCGTCGCGCAGAACATCCGCGCGGTGCTCGAGCTGCAGCGCGTGGAGCAGGCCGACATCGAAGCACGCCTCGAGCAGCTCCTCGACGACCTGCACATCGGCCATTTGCGCGCGAGCCCCGCGCTGTCGCTCTCCGGCGGCGAGCGCCGGCGCGTCGAGATCGCGCGCGCCCTCGCCACCCGTCCGCGCTTCATCCTGCTCGACGAGCCGTTCGCGGGCGTCGACCCGATCGCGGTGCTCGACATCCAGCAGATCATCCGTTTTCTCAAGGAAAGGGGCATCGGCGTTCTCATCACCGACCACAACGTGAGGGAGACATTGGGCATCTGCGATCACGCGTATATCATCAACCAGGGCTCTGTCCTCGCCTTCGGGAAGCCGCAGGAGATCATCTATAATGAAGCGGTCCGAAAGGTCTACCTCGGGGAGAATTTCCGCCTCTAGCGCGAGCCCGACGGCTTTCGACGATGAAACACAGCCTCCAGCTCAAGCTATCGCAGCATCTCACGCTGACGCCGCAGCTCCAGCAGTCGATCCGCTTGCTGCAGCTCTCGACGATCGAGCTCGACCAGGAGCTGGAGCGCTACCTCGCGGACAATCCGCTGCTCGAGCGCGCCGACGTGGAGTCCGAAGGCGCCGCCGCGCCGCCGGCCAACGGTGCCGCCGGGGCGACGGAAGCGTCGCCGCCCGGCGAGGCTCGCGACGAGCCCGTCAATTTCAGTGACGAGGCCACCGGCTTCGGCGAGGATTCGTCGCCCGGTGGAGTCGCTCGCGGCCGCGACGACGACGAGCGCGACGATTTCACGCAGTTCGCCGCCGCCGAGCCCACGTTGCAGGAGCACCTGCTGCAGCAGCTCTCGCTCACCGGGCTCACCGAACGCGACAAGCGGATCGCGGCGATGCTGGTCGCGCACCTCGACGAAGACGGCTATCTCAAGTCCGACTTGGACGAGCTGCGCGAATCCGCCGCGCAGGCGATCGCGGAGCTCGAAGCCGACGATCTCGCGATAGCGCTCAAGCACGTGCAGAACCTCGAGCCCACGGGCGTGGGCGCGCGCGATCTCGCCGAATGCCTGGAGCTGCAGCTGCGCGCGCTGCCGGCTGCGACCCCGCATCGCGACGCCGCGATGACGCTCGTCACCCGCCACCTCGATGTCCTCGCGGCACGCGACTTCAATCGCCTGAGGCGGCTCCTCGCCGCGAGCGAGGACGAGCTTCGCGAGATCCGCTCCCTCGTCCTCTCGCTCGACCCCAAGCCCGGGCGCGCATTCGGCCAAGGCGACGTGCGCTACGTCATGCCGGACGTGCTCGTGAGAAAGACGGGCGGGCGCTGGAGCGCGACCCTCAACCGCGACGCGATGCCGCGGCTTCGCATCAACAAGCTCTACGCGGACATCCTGCAGGCCTCGCGCGAGAACGGCGGCAAGCACCTCTCCGGCCAGTTGCAGGAAGCGCGCTGGCTCATCAAGAACGTGCAGCAGCGATTCGACACGATCCTGCGCGTGACGCAGTCGATCGTCGACCGGCAGAAGAATTTCTTCGAGCACGGCGAGGTCGCGATGCGCCCGCTCGTGCTGCGCGAGATCGCGGAGGCCGTGGGCCTGCACGAATCGACGATCTCGCGCGTCACGACGCAGAAGTACATGCTCACGCCGCAGCTCCAGCAATCGATCCGGTTGCTGCAGCTCTCGACGATCGAGCTCAACCAGGAGCTGGAGCGTTACCTCGCGGAGAACCCGCTCCT
>WNFL01236731.1_pt2 | contig 22803 bp, 22 predicted proteins | sample 5400361 | NCBI WGS metagenome assembly WNFL01 (sample SAMN13153351, study PRJNA577476) | soil metagenome | isolation source: 40 cm soil on Douglas fir-dominated hillslope | place: USA:California | collected 2013-09-17
TTGAAGATCCACAGCACGAGCCAGTCCTGTACCTCCTGCCGCTTCAGCTTGAGGTTGGGCGAGCCGATCTCCTTCATATAGTTCGCTTCCTGCTGGGCCTTGAGGGTCATCATCGCGGTGATGCCCTCCCAGGCGACGAACACGGCCCCGGTCGTGTGACGCCCCGTGGCCGCTTGGCCCCAGCCGGGAATCGCCAACGAGCGCCAGAACGCACCCATGGGGCGGACGAGGTGCAGGGTATCGGGAAGCGCCGGGATTACCGCGGGCGGGTGGACGCGGGCGGTGTCCTGAGCGGTTAGGCGGTTAGGCGGACAGGCGGTGAGCAGGAGCGTCACGCCAATGACACTCCGAGCCGCCCGCTTCACCGAGCCACCAGCACGTTGAGTTGCCCTCGCGTGACCTTCACGGTGCATTCGTTGACTCCGGGTTCACGCAGCTCCCCGTCCAGATGGAGGAGCAGTGGCCCCTCCGGCGAGCGGATCACGAGCTCCGTGGTTCGCACCAGCGCCACCTCCCGCATCGTGCCGTGGGTCCCGCGCATGACGCGCGGGATGGCGAGGAGGAAGCGCGGCAGAGACACGCGGCGAATCAGACAGACATCGAGTTTCCCGTCGCTGGGATCGGCGTCCGGTGCGAACCGGTAACTGCCCCCGGCCGTCGTGCCGTTGCACACCTCGACCATCATCATGTACCCGCGCTCGGTGAATCCGGTCGCGCGCACCTCGAACAGCGGCGGCCGGAAGGTGGCGAAGGTGCGCAGCACCGGTACGAGGTAGGACAGGAAGCCTCGGAGACCGGGCATCGCGTTGCGGGTGCGCACGACAGCCGGGCCGAACCCGAATCCCATGCTGTTCACGAACCACTCGTCCAGGACACGACCCGCGTCGAAGCGCCGCACCTGCGCCGTCACCAATCGCGCGACGGCCCGGGCGGGATCGTGGCGATAGACGCCGACGAGCTTCGCGAAGTCGTTCCCCGACCCGATCGGCACGACGCCCAGCGCCGCCTCGGAGCCCACCGAGAGGAGCCCGTTCGCGACTTCGTGCACGGTGCCGTCGCCGCCGACTGCGATGACGTAGCGCGCGCCGGCTTGCGCCGCCTGCGCGGCGAGCGCCACCCCATGGCCCGGTCGCTCGGTGCGGGCGATGTCCATCGCCCAACCCTGGTCGCGCAAGGCGCGGCACACCGGATCGAGGGCGCGGAGCGACGCGCCCCGGCCGGCGGCGGGATTGAGAATGATGTGGGCGTGACGCAAACGCGGTGAATATACGCTACTTCAGATACGCTTCGCCCCAGTTGACATCGAACTCTTGCTTGCAACGGGGGCACTTCAACTCCTTCGCCTTCTTGGGGAGCGGGGCGCGCTGGCGGCAGCTGGGACATACGCCGTACTCCGTCCCGAGGACCGCCGCTCTGCGGCCGTTCTTGGGATGGGGGACCACGGTCCAGCGCAGGGGCGGCCGCTGTTGAATCTCGAGCATCGCCCGCAGGACGGTGAGGGGTCGTTTATTGACTTCGATGACGGCTTCGAGGTCGCCCAGATCGAGGACGCGGTACCACGCGCCGCGGCGGATCTTGAGGTCAACGTCCGCCTGCAGACGGGCAAACAGAATCGGGGGCATCACGGCTCCTGGGAGTCGGTCGGCGGGCGCCGAGCACAATAGGGGGTGCCCGCCATCCCCCCGCAAGGGGTGCTACGAGTCTTCCCAGCCGATGTCGAAGTGGCCGTTACACTTCGGACAGCGCATGCTGCTGGCGCGGGACTCGAGGCGCGCGCGCTCCCGGCAATTGGGGCACACGCCGTACCTCGGCCCCCAGGTGGCGGGCAGGCGGCCACCCGCGCCGGCCGGGCGGGCCACGACGGTCCAACGGGTCGGCGCCGCCGGGACGATCTGCAGCGACGGTCGTGGCACCGCCGTAGGGCGTCCGTTGATGTCGAGCACGGCCTCCATCGGCGTCAGCCGCACCACCCGGTACCACGCACCCTGCCGCAGTTTGGCAACCTGATCAGGACGCACGCGCGCCCATTGCGCCATGGATACCACAGTCTCTCCAGGTCGAGGTCGGGCCCTACGATTGCGAACGGGGAGGTCAGAAGTCAACTAGGCGTGGCGGGAGCGTGTAGGAATCGAACCTACCGAAGCTCGTTCGAGCTCCAAACAGTTTTGAAGACTGCTCAGGCCACCAGGCCCGATCCGCCCCCTCGCTGGCGCTTACCCCTTCACGGCGATCACGTCGATCTCGACCCGGGCCGCTTTCGGCAGCCCCGCCGCCTGGACCGTCGAGCGTGCCGGCTTGTGCGTGCCGAAATGCTTTGCGTACACCTCGTTCATTTGCGCGAAGTCGGCCATGTCGGCCAGATAGACGGTGGTCTTCACGACGTTGTCCAGGTTCGTCCCGGCCGCCGCGAGGACGGCCTGCAAATTCTTGAAGACCTGCTCGGTCTGCTGTGCCGTGGTCGTGCCGACCAGCTCGCCGCTCTTGGGATCGAGCGCGACCTGACCCGCGGTGAACACGAGGCCGTCGGTCATGATCGCCTGGCTGTAGGGACCAATCGCCTTGGGGGCGGCGTCGGTCGCGACAACGCCCAGGCCTTTGATCTTCCGCATTAGAATAATCCTTCGATGGTCCCGTCCGGATGGAGGCGGATCCGCTCCGCCGCCGGGCTCTTGCCGAGGCCCGGCATCGTCATGATGTCGCCCGCGAGCGCGACCACGAAGCCCGCACCCGCGGACGGAATGACGTCCCGGACGTGCAGCATGAACCCCGTGGGCGCACCCAGCTTCGTCGCGTCGTCCGAGAACGAGTACTGCGTCTTCGCCATGCACACCGGTGCGTCGGCGAGGCCCAGCGCCGGAATCAACTCGAGGGCCCGCTCCGCTCCCGGCGTGTAACGCACACCGTCGGCGCCGTAAATCTTGCGCGCGATCGTATCGATCTTGTCTTTGATCGACAGCTTCGCATCGTACAGCGGCTTGAATGCCGCCTTCGTGCCGCCGAGCAGCTTGAGCAGCGCCTCGGCGACGGGAACGCCCCCCTCCCCACCCTTCTCCCACACCTCGCACGGCACGAGCTCGACCCCCTCAGCCGTGCACGCCGCGCGCACCGCCTCGAGCTCTGCGGCCGTGTCGCCGGTGAAGCGGTTGCACGCCACGAGCACCGGCACGCCGAACTGCTTCACGTTGCGGATGTGGCGTTGCAAGTTCTCGCTTCCCCGCCGCACGGCGGCGGGGTCCGCCACCCCTAACTGATCCTTCTTCACGCCGCCGTGCATCTTGAGGGCCCGCACCGTGGCGACGATGATCGCGGCCTGCGGCTCGAGCCCCGCCAGCCGGCACTTGATGTCGAAGAACTTCTCAGCTCCGAGGTCCGCGCCGAACCCCGCCTCGGTGAGCACGAGATCCGCCAGGGCCAGGCCGAGCTTCGTCGCGACGACGGAATTGCAGCCGTGCGCGATGTTGCCGAACGGCCCGCAGTGCACGAGCGCGGGACCGCCCTCGAGCGTCTGGACCAGGTTCGGATTGAGCGCGTCCTTCAAGAGCAGGGTCATCGCCCCCTGCGCCTTCAAGTCGCTCGCGCGGATCGGGGCCTTGGCGTAGTTGAAGCCCACCACGATCCGGGCCAGCCGCGCCTCGAGGTCCGCGATCCCGGTGGCGAGCGCCATGATCGCCATGACTTCGGAGCCGGGGATGATGACGTAATGATCCTCGCGCGACGGCCCCGCCGTAATCCCGCCCAGCCCGACGACGACGTGGCGCAGCGCGCGGTCGTTCATGTCGATCGTGCGGGGCCACGTGATGCGGCGCACGTCGAGCCCCGACGCGTTGCCGTGGTGCAGGTGTGCGTCGAGCATCGCCGAGAGGAGGTTGTGCGCGGCGGCGATGGCGTGGAAGTCGCCCGTGAAGTGGAGGTTGATGTCCTCCATCGGCACGACTTGGGCGTAGCCGCCCCCCGCCGCCCCGCCCTTCACACCGAACACCGGGCCGAGCGACGGTTCGCGCATGCACAGGATCGCGTTCTTGCCCAGCCGCCGCAGGGCCTGCGTGACGCCCACCGTCACCGTGGACTTCCCCTCCCCTGCCGGCGTGGGACTGATGCCGGTGATGAGCACCAGCCGGCCTTTGGGCTTGCGCCGCTCGAGCGCGGCGAGGGCGATTTTCGCTTTGTACTTGCCGTACAGCTCGACCTCGTCGTCCGCGAGACCCAACTCGGCGGCGACGTCGGCGATGGGCCGGAGTGTCGCGGCCTGAGCGATCGCGATGTCGGAGGGGATTTTGGCGGTCGTCGTCATAGCACGGCCTCGAGCCGCGGTCCGAAGCAGCGGCGCGCGTTCTCCGTCGTCCGCTGGGACAGTGCCTCGAGCGTCTCCCCGCACAGCTCCGCGGCACGCGCGGCAACTTCACGCACGAACGCGGGCTCGTTGCGCTTCCCGCGAGAGGGCACGGGCGCGAGATAGGGTGCGTCGGTCTCCACTAATAGGCGGTTCGGCGGATAGGCGGTCAGGGGGACCACGGGCGTCCAGTTCTTGAAGGTGATCATGCCGCTGAACGAGAAGTAGGCTCCGATCGTCATCCCCGCCTCCCAGACGTCCGCCCCCGACGAAAAGCTGTGCAACACGACCGGTCCCTGCTCGCCTCGCCCCCCCCAGCCGCGCAGCATCGCCGCCATGTCGGCGTCCGCTTCGCGCGCGTGGACCACCACCGGCTTGCCGAGCTCGGCGGCCAGACCGAGCTGCGCCTCGAAGGCGCGCAGCTGGGCGTCGCGCGGCGAGTGCTCGTAGTGATAGTCGAGGCCCGTCTCCCCGACCGCCACCACCTCGGGCGCCGCGAGCAGCTCCCGCAGCCGCTTTGCGACCTCGGGCGACCAGGTCGACGCGTCGTGCGGGTGCACGCCGGCGGTCGATGAGAGCCCGGAGAGCCCGGAGAGCCCGGAGAGCCCGGAGAGCCCTTTCGCCCCTCGCGCGAGCGCTACGGCCCGCTCGCTCCCGGTGAGCGACTCGCCGATCACCACGACGTGCGCGACGCCGGCGGCACGCGCCCGCGCGAGGACGGCGTCTCGATCCAGGTCGAACGCCCGGTCGCCGAGATGGCAGTGGGCGTCGACCAGCACATTACCGCGCGGGGACCCGCGGAGCCGGAGCGGGACCCGTCGGGCCTCGCGCCCCGAGCGCGCGTGCCCCGCGCGCATCCTCCCCCGGCCAGCGCTTCTCGATGAGCAGGAGAATCGGCGCGGCGATATAGATCGACGAGAAGGTGCCGGTGAAGATGCCGAACGACATCACCCACGCGAACGGCCGGATCACCTCCCCCGCGAGCAGCAGCAGGGACAAGGTGGTCGCAATCGTCGTCCCGTGCGTCAGGACCGAGCGCGGCAGCGTCTCGTTGATCGAGAGGTTCAAGATCTCGTACAGGTTCTGGCGGCGGTACTTGTGCAGGTTTTCGCGCACGCGGTCGAAGATGATGATCGTGTCGTTCAGCGAATACCCCACCACGGTGAGCACCGCGCCCACGACGATCAGGCTGACCTCGAGGTGCATCACACTGATGAATGCGATGGTGGCGAGCACGTCGTGCGCCGTCGCCAGCACGGCGGCGAGGCCGAAGCGCCACTCGAACCGGGCCGCCAGGTAGACGAGGGTTACGAAGAACGACAGGATAATGGCGAGGAAGGCCTTGCCCTGCAGCTCTTTTCCGACCTTGGGCTGCACCGCTTCGGTGCGCACTACTTTGTACCGGCCAGCGCCGACGCTGGCGTCGAGCGCCCGCCCCGCCGCCGCCGCGACCGCGACGGTGTCCGTCGCCTGGTTCTCGGCCGCCGCGGCGGAGGGGCGGGCCCGGATCACATAGCTCGAGTCGGACCCGAACGTCTGAATCTCGGCGCCGTGCAGGCCGACGTCATCGAGGGCCTGCCGGATCCGGGCGATCGGAACCGTGGTGTTGGCTTCGACCTGGAGCAACGTGCCGCCCGTGAACTCGATGCTGTAGTTGAGGCCTCGCGTCGCCAGGAAGCCGGCGCCCACGAGCATGATGGCCGCCGTAATCATGTAGGCCCAGCGGGCCCACTTGATGAAATCGTAGCTCGCGTTCGCAAAGAATCGGATCATCAGACGCTCAGGGTGGTCATGGCCGGCCGCCGCTGCAGCCAGATGAGGAAGAGGGTCTTCACCACGAAGATCGCCGAGACCATCGAGGCGGCGATGCCGATGATCAGGGTGATGGCGAAGCCTTTCACCGGGCCCGTGCCGACAAGATACAGAATGAAGGCGGTGAGGGCGGTGCTGACGTTCGAGTCCACGATGGCGTTCATCGCGTGCTTGAAGCCGTCGTCCACGGCGAGCCGCAGCGACTTGCCGTGCACCAGCTCCTCACGGATCCGCTCGAAGATCAGCACGTTCGCGTCGACGGCGATGCCGATGGACAGCACGAACCCCGCGAGACCCGGCAACGTCAACGTGAAGCCGAACGCCGCGAGTCCCGCGAGCGTGAACAGGCAGTAGAGGGTGAGCGCGGCCACGGCGAGTGCGCCGGAGAGCCGGTAGTACCCCACCATGATCAGGATCACGAGCACCACGCCGACGATCCCGGCACGCACGCCGTCGTTGATCGAATCGGCGCCGAGCGACGGTCCGATCGTGGTCTCGTCGACGATCGTGAGCGGGGCGGGCAGCGCGCCGGCGCGCAGTACGAGCGCGAGGTCGCTCGCTTCCTGCAGGGGCTTCGAGCCGAGCTCGATTTGTCCACGGCTCGTGATCTGGCTCTTGATGATCGGCGGCTGGCCCTGCACGCGCCCGTCGAGGATGATGGCCATGTAGTCCTGGATGTGCCGCGCCGTCTCTTCTCCAAACCTGCGGGCACCGCGGCGCGACAACGCGAACTCGACGACCGACTGGTTGGTGAGCTGATCGCGCCGCGCCGTGGCCTTCGTGAGCTCCTCGCCAGTGATGATGGGGCGCGACTCTACGGCGTAGAGCGCGCGATACGATTTCGCTCCGCGCGATTCGACCTGCGCGCCCCATTTGAGCTCGATGCCCCGGGGGATGAGCTGCTTCACATCGGGCCGCTGGATCAGGGAGTCGACGACCCCCGCTTGCTCCTCGGGCACGAGGAACTCCCCGGCGAGCTGGCCCTGAAACAGGAGCGAGGAGAGCGCCCCGGGCGTGTTCGCGTCGGCCGCCGAGTCGCGGGCCACTTTGCTCGTGTCGCTGCCGAACAGCTGGGACACCGCGGACGGCGCCGCGCCGCGCGACTTCACGCCGGCACGCCGCAGCGCCGCATCGATCTGGGGGAGCGTGGTCTGAAATTGATTCTTCATGTCGGTGATGCGGAACTCGAGGAACGCGGTCCGCTGGATGATGCTCTTGGCGCGGGCGGCGTCTTTCTCGCCCGCCAGCTCCACGATCAACCGGCAGCGCCCCTGGATCTGGACGACGGGCTCGGTCGTGCCGAACTCGTCGATACGCGTCCGCACCACGCGTTGCGCGCGCTGGATCGCGTCGGCGCAGTCTGGCACCGGGCCTTGCGATTCATCGACCTCGAGCGCCAGGTGGATGCCACCCTGCAGATCGAGTCCGCGCTTGATCGGCACTTGAAGCACGGTTGTGTCCTTCATGCGGCCCGTCGTCTTGTCCATGACGCGCTGCGTGACGTTGCGCGGCACCAGGGCGAGGATACTGCCCAGCACCAGGATTCCAATCATGATCAAGCGGCCACGAATCGTGCTCATCGCGTCTCTCTACCGGTTGAGGCTCGCCCGCGCCGCCTGCCGATCGCGCTCCAGCTGCGCCACCAGCGCGTCGCGAGAAGGAAACGCCTGCACGTCGCGCAGGCGCTCGACCCACTCCACGCGTACGGTTTCGCCGTACAGCTCGCCGGCGAAATCGAACAGATGCGCCTCCAACGTCCGCCCCTGTTCCGCGAACGTGGGGCGCGCTCCCTGGTTCATCATTCCGCCATATCGCGTCCCGCGCCACCACACCCAGACGGCGTATACCCCGTCGGGGGGGAGCAGCTTGCGAGCGTCGGGCGGCGCCAGGTTGATCGTCGGCACCCCAATCGTCCGCCCGCGCCCTGCCCCCGGCACCACGCGGCCCAGCAGGCCATACGGTCGCCCCAGCCAGCGCGCCGCGGCGGTGAGATCCCCGTGCGCGACGGCGGCGCGGATCAGGGTCGAGGAAATCGGCTGCCCGTCCGCCCGGACCGCATCCACCACGGCCACCGCGAAACCATCCGCAGCGCCCAGCTGCCGCACCAGCGCCTCGTCGCCCGAGCGTCCCCGCCCAAACGCGTGGTCGTACCCGAGCACCAGCTGCACCAGCGCATGCTCGGCCCTGAGGCGGCGGATGAACTCCTCCGGGCTCTGCTGCGCGACTTCGCGGGTGAACGGCAGCACGTCCACCCGGTCCAAGCCGGTGCCGGTGAGCAACTCCCGCTTCTCATCGCCCAGCGTGAGCAGCTTCGGCGCCGCCGCCGGGTTCACGACTTCGAGCGGATGGGGATCGCACAGCACCAGCACGCTCGTGAGTCCGCCCGCGCGCGCCCGGCCGACGACCTCCGCCACCACACGCTGATGCCCGCGGTGCACGCCGTCGAACGTGCCCACCGTGACGACCGCGCCGATCATGCGTCCGTCACCACGACGCGGGGCTTCAGCTGCTCACCTTCAACCTCGGCAACCGCCAGGAGGTCCGCACCCGAAAAAAGCGCTATCGGGTATCGGGTATCGGCTATTGGGTCTCTCGCAATCGGGCGTCCGTGCACGACCGCGTCCCGTTCCACCGCCGACACCTCGCGCCGCTGCAGATGCGCGACGAGGATCGCCGGATCCCGCAAATCCGCCGCCGTCACCGCGTCCGGCGCGACTGCTTCCTCCAGACGGAGCGGTCCGACCGCCGTCCGTCGCAACGCGATCAGGTGCCCGCCACACCGCAGCACCGCCCCGACGTCCCGCGCGAGGCTGCGCAGGTATGTACCGCCGCCGACGGTGGCGCGGAAGCGGACGTCTGGAACGGTGCACTCCACCAGCTCCAGCGTCTCGATCTCTACGCGGCGCGGCGCCGGTTCGACCGCCTCCCCGCGGCGCGCGCGCCGGTACGCCCGCTCGCCCGCGATCTTCACCGCCGAGTAGGCGGGGGGTCGCTGCTCGTACCCGCCGCGGAACTGCGCCAGGGCGGCACCCACCTGTTGCGCGGTGACGTTCACGGTCTCCGTCTTCAGGACCGCGCCCGTGGCATCGTCGGTGTCGGTCGTGATGCCGAGCCGGATGACGCCGTCGTACGCCTTGATCCACGCCGCCGCGTACGCCGCGAGGCGCGTGGCCCGTCCCACCACCACCAGCAGCAGGCCGGCGGCAAACGGATCGAGCGTCCCCAGGTGCCCCACCCGTTGCTCGCCCAACGCGCGCCGGACGATGTCCACGACATCGTGTGATGTGGGGCCGGCCGGCTTGGCGACCAGCATGACCCCTCCGCCGCTTCCCCCCGTCAGTCGTCCGACTCCTTGCGCTCCTTCAGGACGCGCAACACGCTATCGATGCGTTGCGCGTGCTCGATGCCGCGATCCAGATGGAAATGCAGCTCCGGGCTGGTGCGCAGGCGCAGCTCCTGCGACAACTGGGCGCGCAGGTAGCGCGCCGCGCTCCCCAGTCCCTCCAGGCTCTTGGCCTTTTCCTCGTCGGTGCCCATCACGCTGACGCGGACGTTGGCATGCGTCAGGTCGGGGGACACCTCGACGGCCGTCACCGTGACGAATCCGATGCGCGGATCGCGCACGTCCCCGGTGAGGAACGCGCCCACCACTTGCCGGATCAGCTCTCCCACGCGCTCGGGGCGGTGGCTTGGACGCTTCATGTCAGAGATAGCTCGTGCTCGTGTCCACGATGCGGGCGCCGTCGGCGCCGGCGACCAGCCGGTCCGCCTCACGCAGCACGCTCTCAGCGTGGCGCCGGTCAGTGCTCACCACCGACGCCGTGAGCTCGGCCCGTTGCCACAACTCCTGATGCGCCGTCTCGGCGACCGACACGTTGAACCGCTGGTGCAACCGGTCCTTGAGGCTCTTCAGCACCGCCCGCTTGTCCTTGAGAGACTGGCTGGCCGCCAGGTGCAATTCCCAGACGATCAGCCCGACGATCACGCGCTGAGGAACCGGGCGACCTCCTCGATGCGATAGGCTTCGATCAGGTCGCCGACCTTCACGTCATTGAAGTTCTCGACGCCGATGCCGCACTCGAAGCCCTCGCGCACTTCGCGGACGTCCTCCTTGAAGCGCTTGAGCGACGACAGCGTGCCGTCGTACACTTCGACCCCATCGCGGATCACCCGCACCCGTCCGGCGCGCGGGATCACGCCGCTGCGCACGAAGCTCCCCGCGATCGTGCCGATCTTGGCGATCTTGAACAGCTGGCGAATCTCCGCCTCCCCGACGATCACTTCCTTCTTCTCCGGGGCCAGCAGGCCTTCCATCGCCGCCTTCACCTCTTCGACCGCTTCATAGATGATGCGGTAGGTGCGGATTTCCACCCGCTCGCGATCGGCCGCGGCGCGCGCGTTCGAGTCCGGGCGGACGTGGAAGCCCACGATGATCGCGCCCGAGGCCTTGGCCAGCAGCACGTCGGATTCGGTGATCGCCCCGACGCCGCGGTGCACGACCTCGACCTTGACCTCGGCGGTGGACAGCTGGGCGAGTGCGTCGGCCAACGCCTCGGCCGGGCCGCCCTGGTCGGCCTTGATGATGATGCGCAAGCTGGCGGCGCCGCCCGACGCCCGCTCCGCCATGAAGTCCTCGAGCGTCTTCACGCGGCCCGAGCGGCGGTGCTGCGCCTCGCGCTCCAGGCGCTGGCGCTTCTGCGCGATGTCGCGTGCTTCGGCCGCGTCGGCCATCGCGAGGAACGTGTCGCCGGCCTCGGGCACGCCCTCGAACCCGAGGATCTGGACGGGGGTCGACGGACCCGCCGCGGTCACCGCACCGCCGCGCTCGTCGTACATCGCGCGGACGCGGCCCGAGTACTGGCCGCAGATGAAGTCGTCGCCGACGTGCAGCGTGCCGTTCTGGACGAGGATCGTCGCGAGGGCGCCCTTCCCCGGATCGAGCGATGCCTCGAGCACCGTGCCAGAGGCCCGGCGGTCCGGGTTCGCCTTGCGGTCGAGCAGCTCCGCCTGCAACAGGATCTGATCCAGCAGCTCGTCGATCCCGGTGCCCTTCTTGGCCGAGATCGCCGTGCCCAACGTCGTGCCGCCGAACTCCTCCATCACGACCCCGTGGGCCAACAGGTCCTGCTTCACCTTCTGCACGTTGGCGGTGGGGAGGTCGATCTTATTGATGGCGACGACGAGCGGAACGCCGGCGTTCTTGGCGTGGGAGATGGCTTCGATCGTCTGCGGCATGATGGCATCGTCCGCCGCGACCACGAGCACGACGATGTCGGTCACCTGTGCGCCGCGGGCGCGCATGGCGGTGAACGCCTCGTGGCCCGGGGTATCGAGGAAGGTGATGTGGCGGCCGTCCTTCAGGGTCACCTGATAGGCCCCGATGTGCTGCGTGATGCCCCCCGCCTCGCCCGCGACGACGTTCGTCTTGCGCACGTAGTCGAGTAGCGATGTCTTGCCGTGGTCGACGTGGCCCATGATGGTGACGACCGGCGGCCGCGGCTTCAGCGTCTCCGCCGCGTCCGTCGTCTGGACCGTCTCGGCGGTGGTGTAGCCCTCTTCCTTCACCGCCTGGAAGCCGAACGACGACGCGATCAGCTCGATCATGTCGAAGTCGAGCCGCTGGTTGATCGTCACCATCTGCCCCATCTCTTTGAAGGCGAACGTGACGATCTGAGTCGGCGGCACCTTGAGGATGTTGGCGAGCTCCGAGACGGTGATGAACTCCGTCACGCGGACGAGCGTCTTCTCACGCTCCTTCTCCTCGCGGCGCTTTTCCTCCTGGACCTCGCGGAAGCTCGGCCCTTCCTCGCGCCGGTGGACGCCTTTGCGACCGACCGGACCTTTGATGGAAGCCAGGGTGCGGGAGATGTTCTGCGCCACCGCTTCTTGGTCCACCATGGACTTCTTGCCCTTCTTGCGCTTCTTGCCGCCCTTGTCGCGGCGGCGCTCGTCGAGCGGCATCGCCCCGGGGGCTGCCGACGCGACGGGGCGAGGCGGCACCGGACCCGACGGGGTGGCGCTCGCCACCGGGCGGGGACGCACGGGGGTGGGAATGAACGGCCGTGGGGGCGGCGGCGGCAACGGGGGAGCCGACGTGAACGGCGACATCGGCGCATGGGACGGCGGCGTTTCGACGGCCACGTCGGTCGACTCGCCGGGCGCGAGATCCTTGAAGAGGGCGGCGGCGCGCTCCTCGAGCGACGCCGCGGGGCGCTCTTCCTCCTGCTGGCGCGCCACGGCTTCAAGCGCGAGCCGCGCCTGTTCGGCTTCCGCGGCAGCCACTGCGGCGACTTCGGCGGCCACGGCGTCGGCGGCGGCGACCTCAGCGGCGGTGCGCCGGCGGCGCATCGGTCGCGCCTCGACGGCGACGGGCGCGGGCGCCGGCTCCGCGGCTTTCGCGGCGCGGCGGCGCTTGGGAGGAGTCGCGGGCTCCTTTTGCTTGCGCTTTTCGCGCTCCCAGCGCGCACGCACCAGCGCCACCTGCTCGTCCTTGACCGGCGTCAGGTGACTACGCACGAAGATGTCCATCTCCTTGAGCATGCTCATGAGCTGCTCGCTGGAGATGCCGAACTCAGCCGCTAAGTCGTGAATCCGCGTCGTCGCCACTCACTCCTCCACTAATGCCGTCAATCCGCGGGCGAGCGCCCGATCTTCCACGCCGACCGCCTGCACCGGCGGCCGGCCGAGCCCCTTGCCCAGCTGCGCCGCATCCGGTCCCATCACCAGGCTCACGCCCTTCGCCTGCGCCAGCCGGGTGACCTTGTCATGCGTGCGTTGGCCCGCATCCGCTGCGAGCACCACACACGCGAGTTTGCCCCGCTGCAATCCTGCCCGCACGCCCGACACGCCGATCACCACCCGCCCAGCCCGCAGTCCCAGGCCCAGGAGGCGGGTCACGGCGTCGTTCACGCTGCCGCAGGCGGCGTGGCCGGCGGCGGCGCTTCCGGCTCGTCGTCCTCGCCGCTGTCCTCGGTCATCTCATTGAGGAAGGCCATCAGCTTGTCGGCGATGTCGGGCGTCATGCCGGGCAGCTGGTCGACCTCCTCGCGCTCCAAGTCGAGGATGTCCTGCAGCGTCTTCTTGCCCGCCTGCTCGAGCACCGCCACCAACTCGGGCGGCAAGCCCTTCATCTCGGTCAGCGCCACGTCGGTGACGCCCTTCCCGGCGGCCGGCAGCGGCGCGAACAGCGGTCCTTCCCCGCCGCGCTCGAGCCACTCGCGGCTCGAGTAGAGATCGATCTTCCAGCCGGTGAGCTCCGACGCCAGCCGCACGTTCTGCCCGTTCCGGCCGATGGCCAGGGACAACTGGTCCTCGTCCACGATCGCCTGAATCGTCTTGGTGTCAGGGTCGGAGAACACCCGCGCCACGCGCGCCGGCGCGAGCGCCAGCTTGGCGAAGCGCTCGGGGTCGGAGGACCACGGCACGATGTCGATCCGCTCGCCGTTCAGCTCGTTCACCACCGCCTGGACACGCGAGCCCTTGAGCCCGACGCAGGCGCCGACGGGATCGATCCCGTCATCGCGGGAGGAGACGGCGATCTTGGTGCGGCTCCCGGCCTCGCGGGCGGTGGCCCGAATGTCGACGATCTGCTGCTGGATCTCGGGGACCTCCAGCTTAAAGAGCGCCTTCACGAACAGCGGGTCGGCGCGCGACAGGATCAGGCGCGGCCCTTTGGGCGTCTCTTCAATCCTCTTTAAAACAGCCCGGATCGTGTCGCCCTGATGGAAGTGCTCGCGGTGGTTCTGGTCGCGGTAGGGGATGATCGCCTCCGCTTCGCGGAACTTGTTGAGCATGACCACGATCTTGCCGCGCTCGATCTGCTGCACCTCCCCGGAGAGCAGGTCGCCGACCTTATCGGAGAACTCCTCGCGGATGCGGCTGCGCTCGCCCTCGCGGACGCGCTGGATGATGCGTTGCTTGGCGGCCTGCACGGCGGTGCGGCCGAACTGGTCGAACGGGACCTCTTCCTCGAGGACGTCGCCCGGCTGAAACTCGGGGTCCTCGAACCGCGCGTCTTCGAGCGCGACCTGAGTGCCCGGGTCTTCGACGGCCTCGACGACCGTCTTCAGCACCACGATCCGGATCGTGCCCTTCATTTCGTCGATGCCGATCTCGGAGCGCACGTTGGGTCCGTAGCGCTTCACGAGGGCGGCGTGGAGGCCGTCCTTGAGCAGATCGATGAGCTCGCTGCGCTCGAGCTGCTTGGTGTTGGTCAGCTCTTTGATTGCCGAGACTACGTCGGTGGCGTTCGCCATTCAGTCCTCAGTCTTCCGTCTTCGGTGCCAGCCGGGCCTCCTTCAGCTCGGCGAGCCGGTATTCGAGCGCCGGCTTGCCTTCCGGCTCGAGTACCACGGTCTCCGTGGTCGGAACCGCTACGATGCGGGCGTTTACGCGGCCCATTCCCGCCACCCTCACGTTGACGTGATGGCCCACAAAGCGGACCCAGTGGCGGTGCCACCGGACCGGCCGCTCGATCCCCGGGCTCGAGACTTCGAGCACGTAGCGATTCCCTAAGGGACCGCCCTCGTCGAGCCAGGCCTCGAGGGCCCGGCTGGCGGTGGCGCAGTCGTCCACCGTCACTGCCCGCGGGGGGCAGTCGATTCGGACTTGGACCAGCGGCCGGTTCGGCGTGCCGCCGATGCGAAGGTCGGCCAAGTCGAACCCCAGCGCTTCGAGCCGGGTGCGGAAGGCCTCTACCAGGGTGTCGGAAAGCATAGAAAAAAAAGCGCGGGCTGAACTTCGCCCGCTGCAGACGGGAATGTAGCCGAAGCTAGAGTGGTGTCAAGCTTTAGGACGACCGAGATACGCGACCATCCGGCCATCGCGCCCACCCGACGCGCGGTGCGAGAAGAAGCGGTCGCGATCGTGCGCGCTGCACCACGGAGAGATCGACACTTCCTCGATGCCCAGCTCCCGCGCCTGCCGCGCCAGAATCGCGCGGAGGTCGAGCGGCACGGGCGTGGCGCTCGCCGGCAAGCCGAAACAGGTGGCGACTTCAGAACCTACTTCATAACACGTACCGCAAATACCTACTCCACAATGCATTACGATGTCGCTGCCATTGGCAAACCCGCGCCACTTCAGCAGCTCCACGCCGCGCCCCAGCACCCCCGAGGCAGCCCCGCGCCATCCGGCGTGCAGCAGGGCGATCGCGCCCTTCTGGGGCACCGCCAGATACACGGGGATACAGTCGGCGATGGTGACGGTGAGCAGGGTGCCGCGGTCGGTGGTGGCGTGGCCATCGAGACCGTCGAGCACCAGCCACCCCTCGGGTAGCGTCTCGTGCCATTGGACCACGTTGCCATGCACCTGATGGCTCAGGACGAGCGTCGGAAACCGCGCCGCGAACGCCGCCCGGAACGCACGCCAGCGCGTGAAGACGTGCCCCACCGGCTCGTCGCTCCACAGCCCGAGACTGAAGGGAGCGGCGCCCACGCCGCGCGTCGTGATGCCCGCGACGAGGCCGTACCGCTCGGCCCAGGCAGCCAGCTCCATCCGGGGCACGGCGGCGTCGCCGACCAGTGTTTCGGCGAGTAGCGGCGCCGCATGCGGCGCCCCTCACCCGCTCGATTTTCGCCCCCAGCGCGCGCAGCCGCTCGTCGATGCGCTCGTAGCCGCGCTCGATCTGGCCGATGTTGTGGATCACGGAGTCGCCCTGCGCCGCGAGGGCCGCGAGCAGCATCGCCATGCCGGCGCGGATGTCGGGGCTTTCGACCACCTGCCCGCGCAGCGGCGACGGACCGGCAATCACGGCGCGATGCGGGTCGCACAGGACGATACGCGCCCCCATGCCGATCAACTTGTCCACGAAGAACAGCCGCGACTCGAACAGCTTTTCGAACACGAGCAGCAGCCCCTCACACTGGGACGCCGCGACGATGGCGATGGACATCAGGTCCGCCGGAAAGGCCGGCCAGGGTCCGTCCTCGAGTTTCGGGACGTGGCCGCCCAGGTCGGGCCGGATGCGGCGCTCCTGATCGGCGTCCACCACGAGCGTCGTGCCGTCGAGGCGCGGCCGCACGCCGAGGCGTTCGAACGCCAGCAAGGTGGACCGCAGCTCGTCGGCGCGCACGCCATCGATGGTGATGGCCCCATTGGTGACGGCGGCGAGCCCGATGAACGACCCGATCTCGATGTGATCGGGACCGATCGTGTGCGGCGCGGCGCCCAACGTGGCGACGCCCTCGATCGTCATCGTGTTCGACCCGATGCCGTCGATCTTCGCACCCATCGCCACGAGGAACCGGGCGAGATCCTGCACGTGCGGCTCCGATGCCGCGTTACGCAGCACCGTCGTCCCGCGCGCGCTGACCGCCGCCATCAAGGCGTTCTCGGTCCCGGTGACGCTCGGCTCGTCCAGGAAGATGTCCGCGCCGGCCAATTTGCCTTCAAGCTTGTAGGTGTCGCCCACGGTGATCTCGGCGCCGAGGCGCTCGAGCGCGAGGAAATGCGTGTCCACGCGCCGGCGACCGATGACGTCGCCCCCCGGTGGCGGCAGGCTCACGCTCCCGAAACGCGCCAGCATCGGCCCCGCGAGCAGGATCGACGCGCGGATCTTGGCGGAGAGCTTGGGATCGAGCGCGCGCGGCGCCGCCTGGCGCGTATCGACGGTGACGGTGTTGGGCCCGTCCCACGTCACCGCCGCGCCGAGATGCTCGAGCAACGCGAGCATCGTCTCGACGTCACGGATGTGCGGAACGTTGTCGATGCGGCAGGGACCGTCGGCGAGCAGCGTCGCCGCGAGGATCGGAAGGGCCGCGTTCTTGTTGCCGGCGGGGCGGATCGTGCCTTTCAGCGCGCGGCCGCCGGTGACGTGGAACGACGGTGGCATAGGTCTGGGCAAGGTACGGCGACGCTTGCGCCGTCGTCAAGCGTTCGCGAACGTTCGCCCTCGTGAATCCCGTCCTCGCGCTGGCGCTCGTCCTGGTCGCCGGCCTCGCCGCGACGCGCCTGCCGCTCCCCCACCTGCGCCGCAGCCTGTCGCTCGACCTCGCGCTCGCTGCCGGGGCGCCGCTGCTCCTCGCCGGCGTGGCGCTCGGCCCGGGGCTGGGCGTCCTCGACCACGCCACGCTGGGCGCGCTGGTGCCGGTCACGGCACTCGGAATCGGGTGGATCGGCGCGGTGTTCGGGGCACGCCTCGAGTGGCGCGTGCTGCGCCGCATTCCGCGCGACACGTGGGGTCTCGCGGCGCTCCAGGGAGGGGCGGTCCTGGTGCTGACCGTACTGACGGCCCGGCTGCTCACGCGGGTCGCGCCGGCTCTCGCGCCGGTGTGGCGCCCCACGGTCCCCGCCCTGCTGACGCTCGGCGGCGCGGCTATGGTCGCGGGGCCCGGGGCCGTCGCCCTGGTCGCCCGGGCGCTGCGCGTGCCGACCGCGCGCGCGCGGGCGTTGGACCGCGCCGCGCTGCTCGACACGGTGTTCGGCGCCCTCGTCTTCGCCTTCGCGCTCGGCCTCTCCCAACCGCACCGATCCTTCGCGGGCGTCGCACTCGGGTGGGTCCATTGGATCGCCGTCGCCGTAGCCGCGAGCGGCGGCGCCGGCGTGCTGTTCCTGTGGCTGTCCCGCCTCCGCGGTGACGGCGACCCGAGCGCCTTGGGCCTCGACCTCCTCGCCGTGGTCCTGCTCGGCGCGGGGATGGGATACGCCGCCGACGTCTCGCCATTTGTGGTGTGCGCCTTGTCGATGGCGCTGATCGTGAACCTCTCCCCGCTGCGGCGGCGCCTGCAGGGTCTGCTGATATCCTGGGAACCGTCCGTGCACGCCGCGTTCCTCGTCGTGACCGGCGCGCTGCTCGATTTGCCGACGTGGTGGCTCGTGCCGGCCGCGCTCGTCCTCGGCCTGGTCCGCGTCGTGACGCGCTGGGCCGTGATGCGCTACGGGCGGGCCCGCCTCGCGCTCGCCACGGTGGCTCAGGGAAGCGTGCCGCTGGCCTTGGCCGTGAGCTTCAACTTGATCTATGCCGGTTCGGGGGGGTCGCTCCTCACGACGGTGCTGCTCGGCGTCGTGCTCGCGCAGGCGATCGCCGCACCAGTCATGGCTCGGGCTCTGGCGCTGCGCCGGGCACCGTCCGAGGTTTCGTGATGCTGCCGACGTGGGTAGGCGTCGTTTCCGCCATCAGCCTCGCCATTATCGCGCTCGCCGCTCTGGTCGTGGCCGTGGCGTCGGTGATTTCGGCGTTGGGGATCCGACGCTTCACGCGGGCGCTGGAGCACCTGGCGGGCCCGGCGATTCAGGATGTGCGCCAGCTGATCGGCACCATCAAGGGAGAGGCCGACGCCCTGGCCGGCACGTCGCGCGACATCCGGATGCGCATCGTGCGCGCCGCCGACGCCGCGGAGCACCGATTGTCGGATCTCGATGCCCTCGTCGAGGTGGTGCAGGACGAGATGGAGGAGACCGCGATCGACGCTGCCGCCACGCTGCGTAACGTGCGCCGCGGGTTGTCCCTCTGGCAGTGGGGGCGCAAGGTGCTCAAGGGCAAGAAGAAGAGGAGGAAGTGAGAGTCGTCGCCACCGCAGCGGTGCTCGCCGTCCTGGCCTTGGTGGTCTTCCCGGGCGTGGCGCACGCTTGGACCCCCGGCACGCACATCTTCCTGGGCGAGTCGGTCCTCGCCAACCTGCACCAGCTCCCTGCCGCCGTGACCGACTTGCTGCGCGCGTTCCCCTACGACTTCCTGTACGGCAACATCGCCGCCGACACATCGATCGCGAAGAAATATGCACCGGTGGGACGGCACTGCCACGCCTGGCACGTGGGCCAGGAGATCTTCGACCTCGCCCCGACCGATCCGTTGCGCGCCTTCGGCCTCGGCTACCTCTCGCACCTCGCCGCCGATGCGGTGGCGCACAACTTCTTCGTGCCGCGCCAGCTCGTGCTCACGTCGACCACCGCGGCGCTGGGGCACTCGTACTGGGAGAGCCGCTTCGAGACGCACCTGGGCGATGCTTACGCCCGGGAAGCGCGCGACGTGATCCTCCAGGATCACACGCAGAGTGACACCCATCTCGACGGGATTCTATCGCCCACCCTGTTCAGCGTGCGCACCAGCCGCCGGCTGTTTCGCGGCATGGTGCACCTCACCGAAAGTCAGAGCTGGCAGTGGGCGTTCCAGATGATCGCCGAGAACAGCCGCTGGGACCTGCCCGACTCGGACGTCGAGCGGCACATGGCGGTCGCCTTCGAATACGTGATGGAGATGCTGGGGGAGAAAGACGCGGCCGCGCGGCGCCTCGATCCGGCAGGGGAGCAGGCGCTCAGGCTCGCGAAGCGGATGCGCCGCCAGGCGCTCCACGAGGGGGCGCGGCACGAGCCCGAGCGAATGGAGGAAACCGCGGAACAGCACTTCGGTCTGCCGCAGCCGTCCCTCGACTACTGGTACGAGTCGAAGGCACAGCGGCCGTGGAGAGACCGCTAGGAGGTTAGGCGCTCCTCTAACACCCGCTGTGCGACCTTGGGGTCGGCTTTTCCCTTTGACGCCTTCATGACCTGTCCCACGAAGAACGCCATCAGTTTGAGCTCACCGCTCTTGTACCGCTCGACCTCGGTGGAGTGGGCGCCGAGCACCTCGGAGACCCACCCCGCCACGGCGTTCGGGTCCACGACCTGAATCACGCCGAGCGCCTCGGCGACGGTGCGCGGGTCGCCGCCGCGATTCGCCAACTCGGCGAAGACGCGCTTCCCGGCCTGGTTGGAAAGCGTGCCGCCCTTCACGAGCCCAATCAGCTGCGCCAGCGAACCGGGCGGCACGCGCAGCGCCTCGGCGTGGTCCTTCGCGTCGGCCAGCACCTCACCCATCACCCAGTTCGCGGCCGCCTTCGCCTCGGCACCGGCGTGCACCACACCTTCGTAGTAGTCGGCCACCGCGCGACCCGCCGTGAGCACCGCGGCGTCCTGCTGCGGCAACCCGTACTGCGCCACGAAGCGCTCGCGCTTCGACGCCGGCAGCTCGGGCAGCAGGCTCTGCTGCTCCGCGACGAACTCCGGAGTCAAAACGAGCGGCGGCAGATCGGGCTCGGGGAAATAGCGGTAGTCGTGGCTCTCCTCTTTCGAGCGCTGCGGCCGGACGGCGTTGTCCTTGTTGTCGTACAGCATCGTCTGCTGCGTCACGGTACCGCCGCCCTCGAGCACCGCGATCTGACGATCGCGTTCCATACCCAGGGCCTTCTCGACGAAGGCGAAGGAATTGATGTTCTTGACCTCGGTCTTGACGCCCAGCGCGCTGTCGCCGGCTCGGCGCACCGAGACGTTCGCGTCGACCCGCAGGCTTCCCTTCTCCATATCGCAGTCGGAGACGCCGATGTACTCGAGCACCTGCTTCAACGTCTGGAGGTAGGCGCGGGCCTCCTGGGGAGAGCGGAAGTCCGGGCCCGTGACGATCTCGATGAGCGGCACCCCGGCGCGGTTCAGGTCCACGGCGGTGGCCTTGGGGAACCGGTCATGCAGCGACTTACCGGCGTCCTCTTCAACGTGCAGGCGGACGATCGTCGCCGTGACGAGCCCGCGCTCCGGCGCCAGAAAGGTGAGCGACCCCTTGGTCGCGAGCGGCTCCTCGTACTGCGAGATCTGATAGCCTTTGGGCAGGTCGGGATAGAAGTAGTTCTTGCGCGCGAACACGCTCTTCGCGTGCACCGTGCATCCCAGCGCCAGGGCGGCACGCACCGCGTGCTTCAGCGCCTCACCGTTGGGAGCGGGCAGGGCCCCGGGAAGACCCAAGCACACCGGGCAGACGTGGGTGTTTGGCGCAGCGCCGAATACCGCCGAGCAGCCGCAGAACATCTTCGAGACGGTGCGCAGCTGCACGTGCGTCTCGAGCCCGATGACCGTTTCCCAGCCGGGCCCCGCCCCTCCCATCAGGCTTCCTCCGTCGCCGGCACGGCGCGCTCAAGCGCGTACGCGGCCTCGAGCATCTCATCCTCGAGGAACGCTTGCCCGATGAACTGCCCACCGACCGGCAGCCCCTTCACTCGGCCCACGGGCAGCGAGATCGCGGGCAGCCCCGCGAGGTTCGCGGTCACCGTGAAGATGTCCGACAGATACATCGACACGGGGTCCGCCAGCTTCTCCCCGGCCTTGAACGCGGGAGTCGGCGTGGTGGGTGTGAACAGGAGATCGACCCCGCGGTCGAACGCGTTGCGGAAGTCCTGGGCGATGAGCGCGCGCATCTGTTGGGCCCGGCGGTAGTAGGCCTCGTAGTACCCGGCCGAGAGCACGTACGTCCCCACCAAAATGCGGCGCCGCACTTCCGGACCGAATCCCTCGCCGCGCGTACGCCGGTATAGCGCGCGCACGTCGCTCGCGCCCTCGGCCCGCGGCCCGTACCGCACGCCGTCGAACCGCGCCAGGTTGGACGACGCCTCCGCCGGCGCGATCACGTAGTAGGTCGGCACCGCGTACTGGGTGTGCGGCAGCGACACTTCGCGCACCGCCGCGCCCTGCTCCTTCATCAGGCGGACGGCCCGGTCGCAGGCGCGCCGCACGGCGGGATCCAGGTCAGCGGGGAAGTACTCGCGCGGCAGCCCGATCACGAACCCTTGCAGCGACTCAGGAACGGTCGGCAGTCGCAAGGGATCGCGATCCTCGCAGGTCGCATCCTTCGGATCGCGCCCGCTGATGACCGACAGCACCCGCGCGGCGTCGTGCACGCTGCGTCCCAAGGCGCCGATCTGGTCGAGCGACGACCCGAATGCTACGAGCCCGTAACGGCTGACGCGGCCATAGGTGGGCTTGATGCCCACGACGCCGCAGAACGACGCCGGCTGGCGTACCGAGCCGCCGGTTTCCGAGCCGAGCGCCGCCGGCACGGCGCCCGAGGCGACCAGCGCCGCCGAGCCGCCGGAGGAGCCGCCGGGAACGCGCGTCTTGTCGAGCGGGTGCATGGAGCGTCCATACGCGGAATGCTCCGTCGACGACCCCATCGCGAACTCGTCGCAGTTCGTCTTCCCCGCGATCAGCGCCCCGGCGGCCTTGAGCTTCGTGATCGCCGTGGCTTCGTAGGGCGAACGGTAGCCTTCGAGGATCTTCGAGCCGCACGTCGTCGTGAACTCGAGGGTGCAGATGTTGTCCTTCACCGCCACCGGCATCCCGTACAGCACGCCGGTCGGTCGGGCCGCGGCTGCCTGTTCCGTGAGCGCCTTGCGCAGCTCTTTGACGGGGGTGAGAAGAGCGTTGAGCCGCTTGACCTTCACGAGGCGATCGGCAACCGCCTTGGCGTCGCTCACGAGGCCTCCGGCTCTTCGAACTGCCCGAGCTTGGGCACGACGAAGAACCCGTTGCGAAACACCGGCGCGAGCTGCTCGGGCCCGACGGCGAGAGGCCACGGATTCTCTTCATCGGGCCGGAAGCGAATCGCGTCGGGGCCGGGCACAAAGGGCCGCAAGCCGTTGTTGCCCGTCGCGGCACTGATCTGCGCCACGTAGTCGAGGATCCGGGACATCTGCTCGACGAGGACGGGCAGCGCTTCCTCGTCGACCTCGAGCTCCGCCAGCCGCGCGATGCGCAACACGTCGTCCCGCGTAACGCTCATGGACTCTCTGCTCCCCCCTCCCACTCGCGCTCGAGGCCCGCGTAGGCCACGAGCAATTGCTTGGTGCCGATCTCCTGATCGTCGAACTCGACGGTGACCTTCAGCTCCTTGCCCTGCCCCGCCACGCCGCGCACGACAC
>WNFL01309625.1_pt4 | contig 22788 bp, 20 predicted proteins | sample 5400361 | NCBI WGS metagenome assembly WNFL01 (sample SAMN13153351, study PRJNA577476) | soil metagenome | isolation source: 40 cm soil on Douglas fir-dominated hillslope | place: USA:California | collected 2013-09-17
TCTTGGCCGACGCCAGCAGAACGATATCCGCCCCGCCGGCGATCGCGCTCAAGGCGGAAACCGCGTCGCCCGCCATGAACTGCGTCGTGTTCGAAAGCAGGCTCTGGATCGACAGCCGCCCGCCCTCCATGTAAACCAGCCGGGCGTCGATGCCGTATTCCTTGAAAATCCCCGCGTCCCGGGCGACCCATAAGGGCGCGGATTCTCCGGTGAGTCCCGGATAGGACATGTACACTTCTTCGGCGGCGGCCGGTCGTCCCGAGAGCAGCAGCAATATTGCGCAGACGAAACAGACGAGCTTTAGTTTCATACCAGGCCTTTCAGGCGCAACCGGCGGCGAGGAGTTTTCCGAAGCCGCGGATCGGCTGGCGAATCCCCAGAGTTTTAAACGCCTTCCAGATCTCCGACGTCAGGTGACCCACCGCCGGGATGCCGAGGTCGGTCTCGATCGCCTCGATCACATCCAGGGCGGGAAACTGCGGGCATGGAAGATACAGCCCGTCTATCTTATGCCCCTTGGCCGCTTGTTTTGCGGCGGCGTACACCTGGGCTTCCGACACGTCGCCGATGCGGGTGAAGTCCGCGCCGAGGCCGACGACCGCGGCCACTTCGAAGCCGTGGCGGTTTAAAAAGGCGACGACCGCGTCGTTGAGCTCGGGGGGGCACCGAGAGCGCCTGGAGCGCCTCCATGCCGGCGACGATGCTGGTGGTCGCCGGAGCGTTCGCCACCCTCTCGATCCGCCCGATCACTTCGCGCTCATAGCCCGGGCCCTGGCTCACCACCAGCGGAACGCCGGCGTGAATGATGAAATCGCAGTTCCGCCGGCCAAGCTCCCGGGCGCATTCGTCGATGCGCTCCAGGCCGCTTTGATAGGCGTCCGCGCGCCAGCCGTCGATCATGCAGGTGACGCCGATCATGCCGACTCCCGGAGGCGCGATGCGATAGAAATCGTACGCGATCATCTCGAAAACCGACGGGCATAGATAACCGATGCGCGCGCGCCAGCCGAACATGAGGCTCCTGGATGGGGCTAAGAGGGCGGGAGCTTATCCATGCTCCAGCGCGTGATCCGGATGGCGTTCCTGGATCTCGCCGATATATTGCTGCAGCTCGCTGTCGATCTCGGAAGCGTCCGCCTTGAATCCGCTGTGGTGCGCGCCCATCGAAAAATGGATCCGGCCGTTCTCGTCCACGATTTCAAGGAAACAGTTCGTGCCGAACAGGACCTGAACTCTTTTGAAGCCGGTCTCGCGGTTGCCTTCGACCACCACCGATCTGATTTTTGCCATAACTGCCTTTCTTGATCGCGTGCCGAGGACGGGCGACTCGGTCACGGGCCGGCGGCCCGTCACAGCATCCGCATCAATTTGCCGTAGCCCGATATCTTCTCGCGCATGTGAATGGCCTTGAACGCCGTGTAGAGCTGGGACGTGATGTTGGTGACGACGGGCAGGCCGAAATCGGTCTCGATCTGCTCGATGACGTCGACGACGGGGAAATTCGCGCACGGGATAAAAACCGCGCCCGCGTCCGGCGCCGCTTGAACGACGCGCTTCGCCGCCCGGTAAATGTCTCCGACCGACGCGATGCTCGATTCGGTGAAGGAAGTGCCGAGGCTCTCGAGCGCGGCGACCTCGAACCCCCAATCCTTCAGGTAGGCGGTCATTTTGGCGCTGAGATCGGGCGGATAGGGAACGACGACGGCCAGCTTGGTGGCCGAGAGGGCGCGAAAGGCGTCCATCGCGGCCACGATGCTCGTCGTGCACGGCACATGGGTGATCTCTTCCAGATCGGCCAGGAGCTTGGTCTCGAAGCCCTTGCCCTGGCTCAACACCAGGGGCGCGCCGCCGTGGATGATAAAATCGCAGGCGCGCCGGCCGAGCTCCCGGGCGCAGGATTCGACCTGCGACAGGGCCTGCTTGTAGGCGTCTTCCTTCCATCCGCCCACCATGCAGGCGACCGCGATGAGGCCGACGCCGTCCGGGACGATGCGGTAGAAATCATACGCGTTGAGCTCGATCACGGACGGCGAGATGTAGCCTATTCTGGCGCGGTACCCGAACATAGCGTGCTCCTTGTATTTCTCTCCTTCATGTCACCATCGGTCGCGGCCTGTCAAGCCGAGGTGCGGTGCAGGGCTCAGGGGAAATAGATCTCCCGAAACTCCCTGCTGTATTTAGCCAGCTCTTCCGCCACGCCCGGATCGATGGCGGCGAGCTTGAGCTTGCCGGGATGCATATCCGGCACCAGGGGCTCCACGTCCAGGCGTCCGGACAACCGGTTCGCGCCCCGCAATATCAGTTGTCCTTCCTTCGAGAGAACGAAGTCCATCAGCAGCTTGGCCGCGTTGGGATTGCGCGCCTTGGCCGCCACGGCGACGGGGGACAGAGTCACGAACACCGGATCCGCGGCCTTGACCCACTCGATGGGCGCGCCGGATTTTTTCATCGATTCCACGCGGTGCGCGTAGACGATGCCCAGGGGAAATTCGCCCGCCGCCATCAGCTGCGCCACCATGGTGTGGCCCCGGTTCCAATGAACGTTCTGCTTCGCCAGGGCGCGGTGGAACCTTTGCCCCTTATCCCTGCCCCAGTGCTGCATGGTCGCCGCGTACCACTCGTATTCCTCCTGATCCATGCCGATTTTTCCCGCCCACTTGGGGTCGAGCAGGTCGTCCCAGCTTTTCGGCGCGTCCTGCGGGCGCACCATCTTCGAGTTATAACCGATCACGTAATAAATATTGTAAAGCGTCGCCCAGCAGCCCTCCGCGTCTTTGAATTGCTGCGGATAGGCCTGGAGCTCCTGCGAGCGGTGCGGCTGCAGGAGACCGCGTTTTTTCAGCGCGTTGACGGTGGTGATATTGACCAGGTCCAGCGCGCTGCGGCCCGCGCTGTCTTCGGTTAAAATGCGGTTGAGAAGCTGTTCGGAGCCCGCCCGGAGGAGCTCCGTTTTAATGAACGGGTATTTCTGCTCGAAGCGCGAGAGAAGCGCGTTGCTGTCGGTGATGTTGAGCGTGGCGTAGAGGACGACCCTGCCCTCTTTTTTGGCGCCCTCCATGAGATTCGTCTGGAGAGTCGCCTGCCCCGCGCCCTGGGCAAAGGCCCCGCCCGGGGCGAGAATCCCCGGCACGAGCAGGGCCAAAAACCCCAGGCAAAGCAACCGGCGAATTTTCTTCATTTTGTTTTTCACTCTCGCGTCAGCGGAGCTTTTTGAAAAAACCTTCCCGCTCCAATTCGTCGATCAGGCTTTCGTCGATGAACTGCTCGATGTTGATCTCGCGCTTCGCCTCGCGGTCCCGGTCGCCCACCAGCTCCAGGGCGTTGCGGATGCCGTCCCGCTCGATGCGCGGCGGGAAGGCGAACTTGGGCGCGAAATAGTCGTAGGTCTCTTCGATCACCTTCGAGTCCGGCTGCTTGAGGCGCTTGGTGTAGACCGCCATGCCCTTGGCCTTGTCGGTCTTGAACAGATGGATCGCCTCGCTGTAGGCGCGCACGAAGCGCTTCACGGTCTCGCGGTTCTTTTCCAGAAACGACCGCCGCGTCGTGATGACGGTCTGGGGAAAAGCCGCCTTCAAATCGCTCAGATTGGCGAGAATGGTGAGGCCCATGCGCGCCGCCGCGATCGTCTCCGGCGGCGACAGCACGGTGGCGTCGAGCACCCGCGTGGACATCGCGGCCAGCCGCTCGGGCGCGCCGCCCGCGGCGAAGATCGTCATCGACTGGCGCGGCAGGTTCCATTCCTTGAGGGCGAGCGTCACCGCCAGGTCGGTCGAGCCGCCGAAGTTGAGGATGCCGATTTTCTTGCCGATCAAGTCCGCGGGCTTGCGGATCTCTTTTTGCGCGATGAAGCTGAAAGGAAATTTATTGAGCGCGGCGCCGAGGATGACGACGTCGCCGCCGCGAAGCCGGATCGGCAGCGACGCGGTGCCCGAGCCCATGGCGAAATCGATGCCGCCGGAGACCAGCGCCGCCATCCCGCGCGCGGCGCCGGTGATCAACACCAGCTCGCCGTTGAGGCCGTGCTTCTTGAAGAGGTCCAGGTCGCGGGTCGCCCATATCGGCCCCTGAAAGCCGGCGTAGCCGTCGTAGGCGACCACGACGCTTTCGTCGGCCCGGACGGCGCGGGGGACCGCGAGCAGCAGGAGGAAAACGGCGGCGAGAAAAAACGGCCGCATGGTCACTCCCTCGCCGCGGCGTTGAGAGAGGCCTCGAGGATCGCGCCGTGCAGATCGATGGAGCTGAGCGCGCAGTATTCCAGCGTGTAGCCGGGCCTCACCTCCGCGCCGTCTTCCAGCAGGCGCTGCAGCACCATGCGCCGAAAGCTCCCGTGCCCCATGATGCCTCCCTCGTGCTCCCGGGTGTCGGCCTCCTCGTGGAGGGAGAAGTAGACCGCCTGCTCGGGCGTGAGGCCGTAGTGGGACGTGAGCGCGGTGAAGACTTCGCCGGCCCAATGGCCGAACTGCTCCTCGGTCGCGCCGGCGGCGTAGAACTCCGCCACGGTTCCTTCCCAGACGATGGCGCGGAAATAGTCGATCTTGGCGCGGAACTCCGCCAGCATGGGGGAGACGAAAATCTCGTCCTCGCTGATGCCCAGCGCCTTGGCCGTTTCCACGACCACGTGCACGTGCCCCGGCGGCTTGGGGTGGATCAGCTCGTCGGCGAGCTTTTCCGCCATCGCCGCCATCAGATCCCGATGCTTGCGGAAAAAATGGATGTGCTTGTGGTAGGAGGCGGCTTCCAGGGTGTTGATCTCGATGGTGTAAGCGCCCCAATTTTTGAAGAAGATGCGAAACGCCTCTTTGGGAAGTTTGCCCGCGACCAGAGCCGTCATGAATCGGGAGCTGCTGACGCGCTGCCGCCACCGCTCGGCGACTTTGCTGTAGATGCCGTCGACGTAGGCTTTCGCCTCGTCCCGGCTCATTTGAACGTGCATCGTCCCTCCTCGGCGCTTCGCATTCAGAATTTCAGGCGCACTTCGACCCCGCGCTTGGAGCACTCCTCGACGAAGGTCGCGTGGATCTCCGGGTTCTGATCCTTGTAGTCGATCTGCGTCCCGCCCGCGGCTTCGACCTCCAATGTTTTCACCAGGTCTTCCACCTGATAGGTGAATCCCCACGGCTTGAGCGCCAGATAACGGGCCGGCTCTTTGCCCGGATTGAAGTGCTGGTGGAACCATTTCGCCGGCGGCACGAAATAGGTCCCCGGCCGCCAGTCGATGCGCGTGCGGGGCTTCCCCGGCTCCCACAGGAGCGAGTATCCCTCGCCCGAAAGAATGAGAATATGCGCGCCCGGCCCGTGCCAGTGCGCCCTGGGATAAGCGCCCACCGGATATTCCTCGATGTGCGCGCTCATCGTGTTGGCCGAGAAATGCAGCAAAATTCCCCGCGCGCCCTGGCCGCGGGCGCTGTGGTCCATCAGGCGAAAACCCGGGACGTCGGCGATGAAATTGGAATCCCAGGTCCGGTGCGCCTCGACCGCCCTGCCTTGGCCGCTGAAGTACCCGTCCTCGCCGCTGAACCGGTCGGAAAATGCGAAAGCATTATCGAAGATGAAGTCCAGGTTGCGAAACCGGTTGATCATGACGGGCGCGTCCGTCAGCGCCACGAACCTGGCCGGCTCGTCGCGCTGGACGTTGAAATGCTGGCGCCAGGTATTGAGCGGCGGCGAGAACATGCTGCCTTCCTGCCATTCGAACGTCTGCTTGCGCCCGTTTTCCGTCCAGACGCTGGTCGCGCCGCGCCCCCTGACCACGTAAATCAGCTCTTCGAAGAGGTAGCGCTCGGGCGAGGTCTGGCCCTGCGCCGGGATCTCGCAGGCGTAGGAGTCGCAGCTCCGTCCGGCGCCCAGCATGTTGATGAACGCGCCCGCGACGCCCTTGCGCTTCCACGGCGCGAGCCCGACCGTCCTCAAATCGTCGATGGCGAGCCCCCGGTAGATCGGAACGCCCTCCGTCTCCTGCCATATTTCATAGGGGGTCTTGCCGACGTAAGCGGCCTGTCGCGTCAGATTCAAACTCATGTCCGTGCCTCGCTTTGGTGATGGCCGATCATTCCAACCGCATCGTATTATATAATTAGATATCCATTGCGCGGAGCCGGCGCTCGCTTGACACTACTAACGCCCCACCCCGGTTGCAAGCCGGGGCGGCGCGCGCCGGCCGGACGAAAAATGGCGGGCCGCTGCGGAGGGCGCGAGTTGTCCTGGATTCGCTCGACCGTCCTGTTGACACGCCGCGACCGGAATGATATTTCAAGCACCGAAATCAAATTTCACTGAATGAAATCAGCTATGGAGCCCATTGGACGATCCGATCCGATTTCCGGTCTCGTCGATGAAGTAGATTTCCGGCGAGCGTCGAGTTGATATGCGCGCGGTGCAAAGAGCCTTCTCGATTTTGAAAATCCTGGCCGACGAAACGCGGCGCGGGCCGCTGTCGCTCACCGAAGTCAGCGACAAGGCCCGCCTGGACAGCTCCACCTGCTTTCGATTTTTGAGCTCGCTGGAGGAGATCGGCGTGGTCCGCAAAGACGACACCACCCGGGGCTACGAGCTCGGGCCGCGGCTCCTCTTTTATGCCGACAGCCTGCTCAAGAATCTGGGGCTCGAGCAGAGGGTCAAGCCCTTTCTGCAAAGCCTCGTGGCCATCACCAGGGAAACCGCCTTCTATTCCGTCCGGAACGGCGACCATCGGGCCACGCTATACTTCGTCGAGAGCCCGTACGAGACCATCACCCGGGTCGCCGTCGGAATTCCGCAGCCGCTCACGTCGGGCTGCTCCGGCCGGGCGATCCTCGCCTTTCTGAAGGACGAAGAAACCCGGCGCATCCTCGGAAAATATCCCGTCGAGCCCGTCACCCCCTGGACCATCAGCGACCCGGCCGAGATCAGGAAAAAGATTTCCGAAGCCCGCTCCAAGGGCTACGCGATCAGCATCCGGGAGAGGGTCTCGGGCACCAACGCGGTCGCGGCGCCGGTCTTCAACAACAACGGCGTGATCGGCAGCATCGCGATCGTCGGACCGGCGGAGAGGCTGATCAAGAAAGCGTGCGAGAAGTACAGCTCGGTTTTGAAAGAGACCGCGCGGGAATTGTCGGGAGAGATGGGCGTCTGGACGTCCACCGAAGGGACTTACGACCGCAAGGCCGCGAGGCCGAGGACCAAGCGCAATTCCGACTGAAGGATAAGGGATCCTATGCTGGTAAAAAGATATTTCTCGGCCGCGCTGGTTTCCCTGACTTTGATTTTTTCCCTCTCCGGGCCCGCCGCCGCGGAATCCGTCCGGATCGGCGTCACCGGCGCCGGCGTCGAATTCACGCCGTTTTACGCGGGAAAGGCGGGCGGCTTTTTCAAGAAGCACGGCCTCGACGTGGAGATCATCCGCATTCAAGCCGCGGGGCTCGTCGTCCAGGCGCTGCTCGGCGGCAGCATCGACTTCGCCGTCGTCGGCCAGGCCTATATCCGGGCCGCGGCGCAGGGCGCGGACGTCGTCATGGTGGCGACCCACGTCAACAAGTTCCCCTACACGGTGCTGGTCAAATCGAGCATCAAGCGCCCCGAGGACATCAAGGGTGCCAAGCTGGCGATCAGCCGCTTCGGCTCGGCCAGCGAGGTCGCTTTCAGGGTGCTGTTGGAGCACCTGGGAATGAATCCTGACACCGACGTGAGTTTTCTCCAGGTCGGCGGGCAGACCGACCGCTTCATGGCGCTCAAAACCGGCGCCGCTGACGGGACGGTCATCGCCCCGCCGCTCTCGGGCATAGCGGACAAGCTCGGCTTCAACGTTTATTTTAGAATGACGGACCTGAAGATCGACTACCCGCACGAGGGCGTGGTGGTGAGCCGGGAATACGCGCGCGCCCGCCGCGACACGGTCACACGCTTTTTAAAAGCGTTCGTCGAGAGCATGCACGCCATGAAGAAAGACCGGGCCTTCGCCGTCTCGATGATGGCCAAGGACATGCGCCTCGACCCGGTGGGGCACAAGGACGAGCTCGAGGGCGCGTATAGGGAAGCGGTCCTGGGGATGTACGAGGGAAACCCGCGGCCCAACACGGAGGGCGTCCAGTTTATTCTGGACCTCATGAAAAAAGAGAAAAATTTTCAGTTCAAGGCGCCGGCCGATCCAAAATATTACGTCGACGGGAGCTTCATGGGCGAGCTCGACAAGAGCGGCTTCGTGAAGGCGCTGTACGGTAAATAGAGGGCCGGGGATGCATATGCGCGGCAATAAATCTGTTTCGATCCTGCTGATCGCGCTGGCGCTCGTCTTTCAGGCGCCGCAGATCCTTGAAGCCGAGCCGATCCGGGTCGGGGTGACCGGCGTCGGCATCGAGTTCACGCCCTTCCACGCCGGCAGGCAGAAAGGCCTGTTCAAGAAGTACGGCCTCGACGCGGAAGTCATCAGCGTGAGTGGCGCCTCGCTGGTGGTGCAGATCCTGGCGGGCGGCAGCATCGACTTCGCCATCGCCGGCCAGGCCGCGGTGCGGGCCGCCGCGCAGGGCGCCGACATGGTCATGATCGCGAGCTACATCAACCATTTTCCCTGGGCGATCATCGTCAAGCCGGAGATCAGGAAAGTCGCCGACATCAAGGGCAAAAAGATCGGCATCAGCCGCTTCGGCTCGGCCAGCGAGGTCGCCGTGCGAGTGACCATGGAGCACCTCGGCGTCAATCCGGACAAGGACATCGCCATGATCCAGGCGGGCGGACAGACCGAGCGCTTCGCCGCGCTGAAGGCGGGCTTCGTCGACGCGACGGTGGTCGGCCCGCCGCTCTCGGGATTGGGCGACAAGCTGGGCTTCAACACCTATTTCAAGATGGCGGACCTGGGCATCTCCTATCCGCACGAAGGCATCGTCGTCAGCCGGAAGTACGCCGCAGCGCACGGCGAGACGATCATGAATTTCCTCAAGGCGTTTCTGGAGAGCGTGCACGCGATGAAAACCGACAAGGCGTTCGCCTTGAGCGCCATCGCCGGCCACCTCAGGCTCGATCCGGTCAAGGACCGCGACGCGCTGGAGGCGACCTACCGGGAAGCGGTGCTCGGCGACTACGAAAAGAACCCGCGCGCGAGCGCCGACGGCGTCAAGTTCGTCCTCGATTCGCTGAAAAAGGAAAAGAATTTCGTCTTCAAAGGATCGCAGAACCCCAGGGATTACGTCGATACCTCCTTCATGGACCGGCTCAATCAAAGCGGTTTCGTCGACAATCTCTACGACAAATAGGCGGGAGAGGAATATGTCGTCTAAGTTGACAAATTTCACCGGCGTCGTGGCCGCCCCGGTGACGCCGTTCAAGAGCGATTATACGATCGACCGCCGGGCGCTCGGCGAAAATACCCGCTTTCTCGCCAAGCAGCCCGGCATCCGCGGCGTCCTGGTGAACGGCCTCGCCGCCGAGGTCACCTCGCTCACGCGAAAAGAGCGGGTGGATCTCATCGAGTGGACGCGCGCCGAAGTCGCCGCCGATTACCTCGTGATCTCGTGCGTCGCGGCGCAGAGCACGCAGGAGGCGGTCGAGATGGCCGTCGAGGCGGAAAAAGCAGGCGCCGACGTTCTCCTGGTTACCGCCCCCAGCCTGTTCGCCCGGGGCGGCGCCGCCGACGCCGAAGCGCCGGTGGAATTCTTTAAAGCGGTCGCCGGCGCGGCAAAGGCGCCCGTGCTGGTCTTCCAGCATCAGGCGGCCTCCGGGCTCTCCTATCCGGAAAAAATCCTGGCGAAAATCTGCTCTCTCCCCAACGTCGCCGGCATCAAGAGCACCGTCTGGGACCAGGAGATCTACGAGCGCGAATGGCGCGCCCTGAAGGCGCTGCCGAAGCCGCCGCTGGTGCTTTCGGGCAACGACACGCTGCTCCTCGGCAACTTCGCCTTCGGCGCGGACGGCGCCATTCTCGGCATCGCGCATCTCCTGCCCGGGCCGATCGTCGAGATTTTCGAGCGGGCGCGGAGCGGCGACCTCGCCAAGGCGCGCGAGACCTACCTGCGCATTCTTCCGCTCGTGCACGCGGTCTACCAGCCGCCGGCGTTCCGTTATTACTCGCGCATGAAAGAGGCGATGGTGCTCACCGGCATGCTGCCGGGCGCCACCGTGCGCCCGCCGCTCGTGCCCGCGAGCGAGGACGAACGGGCGGCGCTCCGAAAAGCGCTCCAGGCGGCGGGGCTGTTATGAAAAAGAAGTCGCTCGAAGCCGCGAAGCTCACGGCCAAAGCGTTCGCCGCCGAAGTTAAGCGGACCCGCCGGGCGGTGCTCCCCGTCGGCAGTTTGGAAATCCACGGCGGCCACGCACCCATCGGCCTCGACACCTATACCGCGGAGCATATCGGCCTGGAATTGGCCCAATCGGCGGACGCCCTGGTTTTTCCTCCCATATGGTACGCCACCTGCTCGCTCGGCTACGAGGCGAAGCACTGGCCGGGCACGCTCTCGATCGACGTCGAGAGCCAGCTCGCCTATCTCGCCGCCGTGGCGGCGGAGATCGCCCGCCAGGGGATCGAAAAGCTCGTCTTCGTCAACGGCCACGGCCCGAACGGCCACCTGCTCGAGATGGCCGCCTACAAAATCTGGAGCCGGACCGGCATGGCGATGGGCGTGCTCGAATGGTGGTCCGCCGCGCGCGAGACAATCAAAGGGATCAAAGGATTCGCCTACGGCAACCACGCCGATGAGATCGAGACCTCGATTTTTCTCGCCACGCCGCACGGCGAGCTGGCCGATCTTTCGGCGGCCACGGTCAATCCCACCGGCCCCCAGGTCGGACCGGAGGAATCGGCGCTCTATCTCGACCACATGCGCTACACGCACACTTTCGACGCGCGCTGGCTCGGGCAATCGGGCAATTTCGGCGACCCGACGCGCGCGACCAAAAAGAAGGGCGACGCCATCGTCGCGGCGACGGTCGCGATCGGGAAAAAGATGTTCGCCGCGCTCGATCCCTATGTCGATCGGGTGAAGCTTAAAAAATTACGCGCAGGCGAGGGAGTCTGAGCTTGAGCGCCGCGCAGGCAGATTTGCTCCTCACGGGCGGCTGGGTCGTCACCGGCGACGCCGCCGGCACGGTCATTTCGGACGGCGCCGTCGCCGTCAAGGGCAACCGGATCGCGGCGGTCGGGCCGGCGGCGCGGCTCGCTGGGCAGGTTTCCGCCGGGAGGACCATCGACTGCGCGGGCAAGGCGATCATGCCCGGGCTGATCGACTGCCATGTGCACACCTGCCAGCAGCTCGCGCGCGGCCTGGCCGACGATATTCCGGTGCGCGAATGGCTGGAGAAGATCGTCGCCTTCGAGTCGGCGATGGACGAAGAGGACGTCCGCTGGAGCGCCCGCCTCGCCTGTCTCGAAATGATCAAGTCGGGCACGACCTCTTTCATCGAGGCGTGCGCCAATCCGTTCCACGTCGACGCGGTGGGAAATTGTCTGGAGGAATCCGGCCTACGCGGCGTCCTCACCCGCTCGTGCATGGAGATCCCCGAGTCCGATTGGAAAACCCCCGACGCCTTCGTCATGAGCGCCGAGGAGAATTTTACCGGCACCGCGCGCATGATCGAGCGCTGGAACGGCGCGGCGGGCGGCCGCATCCAGGCGTGGGTCGGCTGGCGCCAGCAGTGGAACCTCTCCGACGAGCTGCTGGTAAAAATCGTCAGGCTGGCGCAGGAAAAAGACGTCGGGCTGCACGGCCACCTGGCGACGCGGCGCTTCGGCCAGATCGAGCACCTCGACAGGCTCGGCGTCCTCTGGCCCGACATGGTGTTCGCGCACGCGATCCGTTTCACCGGCAGAGAAATCGATCTCATCCGCCACTACGACCTGAAGATCAACCACAACCCCGGCGCCAGCATGCACGGCGCCTACGGCTCGGCCGTCGCCGGGCAGTTCCCCGAGCTTCTGGAGCGGGGCGTCCATGTCTGCCTCGGCTGCGACGGCGCGGCGAACAACAACACGCTCGACATGTTCACGGAGATGCGGCTGGCGAGCACGCTGCACAAGGAGACGCGCCAGAACGCCTACATGATCTCGCCGCGCCAATCGCTCGCCATGGCGACGCGCCACGGCGCGGCGGCGCTCCGGCGCGGCGACCGCCTCGGCGTCCTCGCCGAAGGCCGGCTCGCCGACATCGTGACGGTCGATCTGGCAAAGCCGCACCTCCAGCCGGTGCACGACGTGGTTTCGAATCTGGTGTACTGCGCCAACGGCGGCGACGTCTCGATGACGATCGTCGACGGCCGCATTCTGATGGAAGACCGAAAAGTCTTGAGTCTCGACGAAAAGCAAACGATGGAGCAGGCGGGCCGCAGGGCCCAAGCGATCAAACGGCGATGCCGGCAGTGGATATCGCGCGGGGAGTAGAATTTTTATGGCTTACAAGGATCTACGGGAATATCTCGACGTGCTGGAGAAAAACGGCAAGCTGTTCCGCGTGCGGAAGCCGGTGGACAAGGACTGGGAGATCGGCACGCTCAGCCGCTGGGTCCTGCAGGGGCTGCCGGAGGAAAAGCGCTTCGGCCTGCTGTTCGAGAATATCAAAGACCGGCCCGGCGCGGCGGTGGCCTCGCTCGTCACCGGGCCGTCGCGCGACATGGTCGCGCTCGCGATGGGATGCAAGGCCGAAGAAATTTACGACAAGTGGATCGGCGCCATGGACCATCTCATCCCGCCGCGGGAAGTCCGGCGCGATCAGGCGCCGGTCAAGGAAGTCGTCGTCAAGGACATCGACCTCGACAAGCTCCCGATTCCGGTCACGACGCCGGGGCGCGACAGCGGACCCTATCTCACGGCGACGCTCACGATCACCCAGGACCCCGGCGACCGCAACTATAATATCGGACTGTACCGCTTCGAGCTCACCGGCAAGGACATCATGGGCACCTGGTTCGCGCCCGGCTCCGGCATGGGTCTCCATTATTACCGCGGCTACGAAGACCGCAACCAGTCGATGCCGGTCGCGATCGCGCTGGGCGGCGACCCGTCGCTGATCCTCGCGTCGATGGGAAAATTCCCCTACGGCGTCAGCGAATACGGCGTCGCCGGCGGGCTCCGCGGCGAGGCGGTCGAGGTGGTCAAGGCCGAGACCTCGGATCTGCTCGTGCCGGCCTGGGCCGAGTACGTCATCGAGGGCGAGATCCCGCCGCACGAGCGCGCGGACGAAGGGCCGTTCGGCGAGTACACCGGCTTCATGGGCTCGCGCGGGCCGCGCCCTTTCATGAAAGTGAAATGCATCACGCACCGCAAGAACCCGATCCTCCACAACATGGTCACCGGCGTGCCGCCGAGCGAAGGGCCGATCGCGCGCGGGCAGGTCTGGGGCGCCATGCTTTACAAGGCGCTCAAATACGATCTCAAGGAGCCGGGGATCATGGACGTTCACTTTACCGTCGGCTCCGGGAGCTGGGGCCACGCGATCGTCCAGATGCAGCCCAAGTACGCCGGCCATTCCAAGAAGATCGCGGTGATCACCTCGCATTTGCTGGAAGCGACCGCGCCGAAGATCGTCACGGTCGTCAACGACGACATCGATATCCGCGATCCGCTGGCGGTCGAGTGGGCGATGAACTTCCGCGTCAATCCTTCGCACGACATCACGATTCTCGATCACTGCGCGGCGCCCAATCTGGACCCCTCTTCCGGCTTGAAGCACGACACGCCGTTCGAGGAGCGCATGATCGGCTCGAAGATGATCGTCGACGCGACGATCAAAAGCACCTACCCGGAGATCTCCATGCCGTCGCGCGATTTCATGGAGCGGGCCCTGACCGCCTGGAAGGAATGCGGCCTGCCCGAATTCAAGGTGCCGAAGGGGACCGCGCTGCTGCTCGAGAAGCATCCCCACGCCGGGGACAAGATGAAGCCCTTTTTCTAAAAAGGACCGAAGGGAACTCGATTGGAAAAGATTGAGACAGAGAAAGGGGCGGCGCGGCGCGCCGGCCGTTTCACCGCGGGCGGCGTCTTATTGCAGCTCGGCGTGATCGCGTCCTTCCTGATCGCGTGGCAGCTCCTCGTCGTCGGCCTCGACGTGGCGACGTATATCGTGCCGCGGCCGATGCAGGTCCTGTACGCGCTGTGGAACGGCCTCGCGGTGAGCCCGCTGAGCCCGCAGGGCTATTACTATCATGCCTACTTCACGCTGCTCTCGACGCTCGGCGGCTTCGTCCTCGGCTCGATCGCGGGCGTCGTGCTCGGCATCCTGGTGGCGGAATCGCCCTTTCTCGAGCGCCATTTATATCCCTACGTCGTCGCGATCCGGTCGATTCCCAAGCTGGCGCTGGCGCCGCTGTTCATCGTCTGGTTCGGCTTCGGCCTCGCGCCGAAGATCGCCACCGTCACGCTGATGACTTTTTTTCCCGTCGCGGTCAACGCCATCGAGGGATTTCGCGGCATCGAGCCGGAGCGCATCCAGCTCATGCGCTCGCTCTCGGCGACGCGGCGGCAGATATTTTCTCTGGTCAAGTTCCCGAGCGCGCTGCCGTTCATCTTCGCCGGCCTCAACATCGGCCTCCAGCTCGCCGTGACGGCGGCGATCGTGGCGGAGTTCGTCGGCTCGCAGCAGGGCCTCGGCATCCTCTTGCTCAACATGAACCAGCTCATGGACGTGGCCGGGAGTTTTTCCATCGTCGTCATCCTGGCCCTGATCGGCATCGGCCTGAACGCCGTCACCCGGAGGATTCAAAAAAAAATCGTGTTTTGGGCGCCCGACGCGGCCGACGGGAACGAGACGTTGTAGCTGCGAAGCGCCCGCAAAATGGTTGGAGGGTATCTATGCGCGCATACAGATCGGTAACGTGTTTGGCTCTGTTGTTTTTGGCCCTGGCCTTCGCGCCGGGCGGCCGCGCCTTCGCGGCGGCGGCGAAATGTCCGCAGGTCGATAAAGTCGTCTGGGGCGGCGGCGACCCGGTGCCGCAGCTCGTCCTCGGCGTCGCCAAGGGCGCCGGATATATGGAGGAGGAGTGCCTGGACTTCAATTATATCGACACCGGCGCGACGACCAACGCCATGCGCCTCGTGGAGACCGGCGAGATCCAGTTCGGCGTCGCCCTCCCCTCGGTCATGCTGACCACGCTGGCGAAGTCGAACAACAACGACATCCCCTTGGTCGCGGTTTACAACTACACGCCGGGCTGGAAGTACCGCGCGGTCGTGCTGCCGGACAGCCCGATCAAGAGCGTCAAGGACTTGAAAGGCAAAACCGTCGGCGTGACGCGCATGGGACTGTCGACGGTGCCGATCACCCGGTCGATTCTCAACGACAACGGCATCGACCCCGACAAGGACGTCAAGTGGGTGGCGGTCGGCATCGGCGCGACCTTGATCCAGGCGCTGAAGAGCCACGTCATCGACGTCTTCGTCGGCTGGGACACCAACTTCGGCCAGCTCGATATCGTCGGCTTCAAGTACAAGGACATCCCCTTCGAAGCGGCCAAGGGCTTGGAGTTCGTCGGCGCCACCGGCGGCCTGGCGCACCGCGACTTCGTCAACAAGCGTCCCGAGGTCGTCGGCCGCGTGGGGCGGGCGATCGCCAAGGCGACGGTCTTCTGCCAGGCGAACCCGCGCGCGGCCGCCGATATCTATTTGAAGACCTATCCCGCGCAGGTGCCGAAAGGCATCAGCTACGACAAGGCGCTCGACGCCGTGGTGGCAGAGTTCAAGCTGCGCATCGAGCTTTACACCCATCCCAAGCTGAAGCTCGGCGAGTGGAGCGAGGCGGGGTGGAAGAACGAGACCACCATGACGGAGCTGAAGCCGGCGGACCTCGCAAAAGTCGACGTGACGAAGCTCTATACCAACAAGTTCGTCGCCCAGTACAACGACTTCGACCGCGCGCCGATCGTGCAAAAAGCCAAGGGCTGGAAGTTTTAACGGGACGACGACGCATGGCGCTGCCCGTGACGAACCTATCCCGGCCGAAGGAGCTCGCCCGCCTGAGCCGCCTCGGCAAGGAATATAAAACCCTCAGCGGCGAGACGGTCACGGCCCTGGCCGGCATCGACCTCACCCTCGCCGACGGCGAGTTCGTCACCGTCGTGGGCACCAGCGGCTGCGGCAAGACCACGCTGCTGAAAATTCTCGCCGGCCTCATCCGGCCGAGCACCGGCGAGGTCTTGCTCCGGGGCAACCCGGTCGAGGGGCCGCAGCGCGACATGGGCATCGTCTTCCAGTCGCCGGTGCTGCTCCCCTGGCGGACGGTCTGGCAAAACGTGCTGCTGCCGATCGAAGTCCTGGGCTGGGACGGCGCGAAGTACGCCGGCCGCGCGGCGGAGCTACTCGCGATGGTCGGGCTGGCAGATTTTCGCAACAAGTATCCGGGCGAGCTTTCCGGCGGCATGCAGCAGCGGGCGGCTATCGTCCGGGCGCTGGTTTACGACCCGTCGCTCTTGTTGATGGACGAGCCGTTCAGCGCGCTCGACGCCATGACGCGCGAGCAGATGAATCTGGACCTGGAGCGCATCTGGGAAAAAAGCCGAAAGACGATCCTTTTTATCACCCACAATATTCAAGAGGCGGCCTTTCTGGGCGACCGCGTGGTCGTCATGTCGCCGCGCCCGGGCCGCATCGTCGACGTGGTGCCCGTGCCGCTGTCGCGGCCGCGCCGGCTCGAGCAGCTCGTCTCCGACGAGCTCGGCAAAGTGGTCGGACGCATCCGCTCCCTTTTGGGTCCCGTCGGGACAGGTGAAAATCCCGGCGCCGTTTAACCGAACTCCTTCGAGCGTGAGATGAAGCGGAAATTTATTTGCGCGAGCGCATGGTGAACAAGTCAGCAAAAAAAAGCCGGCGCAGCCCGGTCGGGGTCGCGGTCCCGTGCGGCGAGCACGTGCGCTTCGTCCGGGGCGCGGGCCGCTACACCGACGACCTGTTCGGCCCCGAGACGCTCCACATGGCGCTGCTCCGGAGCCCGTACGGCCACGCAACGTTGACGGGAATCGATCTGTCCAAGTCCCTGGCGCATCCGGGCGTGCTCGACGCGGCGGCGCACAGAGATCTCGCCGGGCGCGTCGGCGATCTGCCGATGCTCTGGGTCATCCCCGGCATGCGCTGCGGCTCGTTCCCGGTCCTGGCGCGGGAAAAAGTGCGCTACGCCGGCGAGCCGGTCGCCGCCGTCGTGGCGGCGGACCGCTACGTGGCCGAGGACGCCCTCGACGTGATCGCAGTGGACTACGACGCGCTGCCCGCGGTGACCGACGCTCTCGCTGCGACCGCCCCGGGCGCGCCGCTGCTTTACGAAGACTGGGGCGAGAACGTCGCCTACCGCCACGCGTTCCACAACGGCAACGTCGGGGCGGCCTTCGCCGCCGCCGACGTGGTCGTGCACGAAGAGGTTTACCACGGGCGCAACCATCCACTGCCGATGGAGACGCGCGCCTGCGCGGCGCGCTACGACGCCGCGACCGGCGACCTTCTCGTTTGGTCCTCGACCCAGGTGCCGCACCGGCTCAAATCGGTGATCGCCGCCTGTCTCGAAATTCCCGAGCACCGGGTCCAGGTCGTCTGTCCCGACGTCGGCGGCGCCTTCGGCGCCAAGCTGCACTTTTATCCGGAAGAAATTCTCGTCGGCTTTTTCGCCATGCGCACCGGCCGTACCGTCCGCTGGTGCGAGGACCGGCTCGAGCACCTGCGGGCGACCAACCACGCCCGCGAGCAGTATTTGAAGATCGATCTCGCCGCGCGGCGCGACGGCGCGCTCCTCGGCGTCCGGGCGGAGGTGACCGTGGACTGCGGCGCGCATCCTTATAGCCGCGGCGTCGGCCCGTCGTTCGTCACGATCATCACCGTGCCGGGGCCGTACAAGATCGGCGCCTACGAGGTGAGCCTCACCGGCGTGGTCACCAACAAGACCCCGTTCGGCGCCTACCGCGGCTTCGGCAAGCCGCAGGCGGTGCTCTTGATGGAGCGCGCGATGGACCGCCTGGCGCAAAAGCTAGAAATCGATCCCGCCGAACTGCGCTTGAAAAACCTCGTGGGCCCGGAGGACATGCCCTACCCGTCCGCCACCGGGCGGGGCCGGCTCGCCGCCGGCGATTACCCCGGCTGTCTCGCGAAGGCGATGGCGATGATCGACTGGAGCCGCAAGCGCGAGGAGCACCGCGCGCGGCGGCGCGGCGGCGCGCTCCGCGGCCTCGGCATCGCCAACTTCGTCGAAGTCACCGGCATGCCGTCGGCCAGCCTCGGCAAATCGGGGCGGATGCACAGCGGCAGCGAGTCGGCGGTCGTCCGCGTCGAGCCCGACGGATCGGTTTTGGTCGCCAGCAGCTACGCGTCCTCCGGCCAGGGACAGGAGACGACTTTCGCCCAGCTCGCGGCGGGCGAGCTGGGGTTGGAGCTGGATCGCGTGCGCGTGATTTTGGGCGACACCCGCCAGTGCCCCTATTCGAGCTACGGCGCAGCGGCGAGCCGCGGCGCGGTCGCGGGCGGCGGCGCGGTGGTGCTCGCGGCCAGGCAGACGGCGGCGCAGCTCCGGAACGTCGCCGCCCACATGCTCGGCGCCAAGCCCGGCCGCATGAAGCTCGGCGGCGGGTCCGTGATCGCGCCCGACGGCCGCAGCGTACCGCTCGCCGAGGTCGCCAACGCGGTTTATCTGGCGCACGACCTGCCGGAAAATCAGCCGCCCGGGATTCTCGAGAGCCGCGTGAGCTTCGACGTGCCCGAGACGGTCTTCGCCTACGCCGCCCACATCGCCGAGGTGGAGCTCGACCGGGAGACCGGCGGCGTGAATATTTTGGATTACGTCGTCGTCGACGACTGCGGCACGGTCATCAATCCCATGGTCGTCGACGGGCAGATCGCCGGCGGCGTCGCGCAGGGAATCGGAGGAGCGCTCTATGAGCAGTTGATTTACGACGAGAACGGACAGCTTCTGACCGGCTCTTTGATGGACTACCTCGCGCCCACGGCGTGCGAGGTGCCGCGCGTGCGCATCGAGCACCACCCGACGCCGATGCCCGGCGTCCCGCTCGGGATGAAAGGCGTGGGCGAGCAGGGCGTCGTCGGCGCCCCCGCCGCGCTCGCCAACGCGGTCGCGGACGCCCTCGGCGTCGATCCGGGGGTTTTTGTCGGCCGCCTCCCGCTCGCTCCCGAGCGCGTGCTGGAATTAATCAAGCTTGCCGAAAAACTGAAAGGGGAATTATGTACGACTTGAGAGAGCATTTAAAAACGCTGGAGGCCCGGGGCTATCTCAACCGGATCACCAGGCAGATCAACAAGGACACGGAGCTGATGCCGCTCGTGCGCTGGCAGTTCCTCGGGCTCCCGGAAGAGAAGCGCAAGGCCTTTCTGTTCGAAAACATCGTCGACGTGCGCGGCCGCAAGTACGACATGCCGGTCGCGGTCTGCGCGCTGGCCGCCTCGCGCCAGGTCTACGCCATCGGCCTCGGCTGCGAGCCCGATCAGATCATGGAGCGCTGGCTCCGCGCCCAGAGCCACAAGATTCCCGCGGTCATGGTCGAGAGCGGGCCGGTGCACGAGGAAGTGTATATGGGAAAAGACCTCGAGCGGCGCGGCCTCGACGACCTGCCGCTGCCGATCTCGACGCCGGGCTTCGACAACGCGCCCTACACGACTTTGAGCCACTGGGTGACGCGCGACCCCGAGACCGGCGTGCGCAACGTCGGGAACTACCGCGGCCAGCTAAAGGCGCCCAACCGGGTCGGGATGTACATGAATCCCCACCAGCACGGCATGGAGCACTTCAACAAATGGCGCAAGCTCGGCAAGCCGATGCCCGCGGCGATCATCCTGGGCGGGCCGCCGTCGGTCGCTTTCACCTCGGTCGCGAAGATCCCCTACGGCACCGACGAGTACGACGTCGCCGGCGGCCTCATCGGCGCGCCGATCGAGCTCGTCCGCTGCAAGACGATCGACCTCGAAGTCCCCGCCTGGGCGGAGATCGTCGTGGAAGGATTCGTCCCGACCGATCAGCTCGAGATGGAGGGATCGTTCGGCGAGTTTCCCGGCTTCATGGGCATGCGCTCGTTCGCGCCGTTCCTCGAAGTGACGGCGGTGACGCGGCGCAAGGGGGCGATCTGCCCGGCGTTCATCAGCCAGTTCTGCCCGAGTGAGTCGAGCCGGATCAAGTCGATTGCCAACGAATCGGTCTGCTTCAAGCACCTGCGCTACAACTGCAACATCCCGTCGGTGAAAAAAGTCGCCTACCACGAGCGCGGCGGCAACGGCCGGCAGCTATGCGTCATCCAGATGGAAAAGACCAATCCGGCGCACCCGATGCAGGCGCTCTACGCCACGACGACGCTCGACGCCTCGAGCCTGGGCAAGATCATCATCGCGGTGGACGAGGACATCGACCCGTACGACATCGACGCGGTCATGTGGGCGCTCTGCTGGCGCGTGCAGCCGCACCGCGACGTCAAGATCGTCACCCACAAATCGAGCCAGCTCGACTACTCGGCGATCCCGCCGTGGATCCGCGAGTCCGAGTGCCAGGCGTTTCCCCAGCCCGACGGCTGCAGCGTCATGCTGATCGACGCCACGCTTCCCTGGCCCTACACGCCGGTCTCGCTGCCGGCCAAAGAATATATGGAAGGCTCGCGGAAGATCTGGGACGAGCTCGGGCTCGGCGAGCTCAACGTCAAGGGCCCGTGGCACGGCTACGAGCTGGGATTCTGGAGCGACGAGGAAAGACAGGAGGCCGCGCTGGCGCTCCGCGGCGAGTATTACAAAACCGGAGAAAAACAGGCCAGGAACCGGATTTCTCCATCCGAGCTGACGAAGTCTTTGGGATATGGAGGGAAAAAATTTGAATAACTCAAGCGTCATCGCCAAAGCCGAAGCGCCGCTTCGGGTCGCGCGCGATCTCCGCGAGTTCAACGAGCAGCTCGTCCGCGAGGGCGATCTGGTCACGATCGACAAGTCCGTCACGACCGAGCACGAGATCGCGGCGTATATCCGAAAAAGCTGCAAGACCGGCGGGCCGGCGTTTCTTTTCACCAACGTCGCCGGCCATCCGGGCTGGACGGTCGCCGGCGGCACCTACGCGCTCTTGAACCGCGTCTACATGGCGGTCGGCGCCTCGAAGCAGGAGTCGGTCAAGCGCTATCTCGACGCCACGGTGAACGCCGTGCCGGTCGAGCGCGTCGCGTCGGGCGTCGTCAAGGAAGTCCGGTTAAGCGGCGACCAGATCGACCTGGGCTCGATTCCGCTGGTGAAGCACTGCGAGAAAGACGGCGGCCGCTACATCACCGCCGGGGTCCAGGTCGTGCGCGATCCCGACAACGGCGTGCAGCACCTCGGCATCCATAGAATGATGCTCCAGGGCAAGCGCACGCTCACGCTCTGGGGCGGACTGGAGCGCCGCGTGCGGAGAACCATCACGCGCAACGAAGACCGCGGCAAAAATACGCCGATCGCCATCGTCCTCGGCGGGCCGCCGGCCTTCGTCCTCGCCTCCTGCGCGCGCGTGCCTCACTTCGAAAAGAAGTACGACATCGCGAGCGCGATCCAGGGCCGCCCGCTGGAAGTCGTCCAGTGCGACACCAACGACCTCGAAGTCCCCGCCTGGTCGGAGATGGTGCTCGAAGGCGAAGTGCTCTGCAAGGAGCGCATGGAGGAAGGGCCGTTCGGGGAATTCTCCGGCGCCTACGGCCCCAAGACCTCGTCGCCGGTCGTCCGGATCGACAAGATCACGATGCGCCGCGAGGCGATCTACCAGACTTTTCTCACCGGCTTTCCAATGTGCGAGGACCAGTCGCTCATGTGGCTGCCGCGCACGGCGGTCGTCCTGCAGGACGCCTCCCGGGCGCATCCCGAGGTCAAGGCCGCGACCTGGCAGGTCGATTCCGGCGACGTGTACGGGGTCGCCGTGTCGATCAAGAAGCGCATGGACGGCGAGCCCTACAACGTCATCAGCGCGGTGCTCGGCGGCGCGGCGCTGGTGAAGTCCTGCATTGTGGTTGACGAGGACGTGGACGTCTTCGATCCGGTCCAGGTCCAGTGGGCGCTCTCGACGCGCGTTCAGCCCGACCGCGATATCCTGACTTTTCCCGTCATGGTCGGCGCGCCGCTCGACCCGTCGGCGCCGATCGCGCGCCATACGTCGAAGATCGGCTACGACGCGACCGTGCCGCTGAAGGCGGACCGCCTGCACTACGAGCGCGTCTACGTCCCCGGCGAGGACGACGTGACCTGGTAAAGCGAAAACGAGATGAAGCCCGCCGCCTTCGCCTATCATCGTCCCGCGAGCCTGGAAGAAGCGCTCGACCTGCGCCGGCAATGGGGCGAGGAAAGCACCGTCCTCGCCGGCGGACAGAGCCTGGTGCCGATGATGAACATGCGGCTGGCGCGCCCGGCCCATTTGATCGACGTCAATCGCTGCGGTGAGCTGGATTACATCCGGGACGAGGACGGTCACATAGCGATCGGCGCGCTCACGCGCCAGCGCGCCGCGGAAACGGCGCCGGCGGTGAAAGCCCGCTGCCCGCTCCTCGCCGAGGGGTTGCGGCACGTCGGCCACCTGCCGATCCGCCGCCGCGGCACCGTCGGCGGCAGCGTGGCGCACGCCGATCCTTCGGCCGAGATCCCCTCGGTGATCGCAGCGCTGGAAGGGAAAATCCGCGTCGCTTCGGCGGCCGGCGCGCGCGAGCTTGCGGCGGAGGAATTTTTCCTCGGCTACATGACCACCGCGCTCGCGCCGGACGAGCTGCTGGTCGAGGTCCGGATTCCGGCGCTCGCGCCCGGCGCGGGCTGGGCCTACATGGAGTTCGCCCGGCGCCACGGCGACTTCGGCATCGTCGGCGTGGCCGCGGCCCTGGCGCTGGAGGCGGGAAAGATTCGCCGGGCCTGGCTCGGACTGGCGG
>WNFL01375223.1_pt4 | contig 22788 bp, 22 predicted proteins | sample 5400361 | NCBI WGS metagenome assembly WNFL01 (sample SAMN13153351, study PRJNA577476) | soil metagenome | isolation source: 40 cm soil on Douglas fir-dominated hillslope | place: USA:California | collected 2013-09-17
CGACGACGTGCCGCAACCTGGAGCTTCCTTTCGCGCTCTCCACTGCCGTTTCGCTCGCCACCTGCGCCTGACGGCTTCCTCAAGGCAGAAGCCCATCGCCGTCGCCCAAAAAGGGCTCCTCCGAGGACAATCCCCCTACCGCGCGGCCTTTTGCGCGAAGCTGAAGTCGAAGACGCGCGCCGGAGGGACTTCCTTGTCGCCGCCGCCGAGGCTCTTCCGGGTAAAATCGATCGCCCCTTTCATCCAGGCCTCGTCCGCCGAGCCGGCAGCGGATATGCGGGCGAGGTAAAGCTCGAAGATCTGCTCGCTGAGATCGGGATCTTTGACGCCGAGGTAATCCGCGATGATCTTCGCCGCCTCGGCGCGGTTCTGCCGCGCGTACTGGAGGCCCCTCAGGCTCGCCTTGACGAAGGCCAGGACCTCGGCCGGGTCGGCCTTGATCTTGTCGTCGGTGACGCCGATGCCGCCGGTCGGATAGGTCGCCATATAGTCGCCGGAATAGGCGATGCGGTTGAACCCTTCGCGCGCCAGCACGAGCGGGCGCGGCGGCGTGAGGAGAGCGGCGGCGATGCGCCCGGTCCGGAGCGCCAGCACGGTCTCCTCCTGGCCGCCGACCACGATGCTGGTCACGTCCTTGTTCGGCGCGAGGCCGTTTTTCTGCATGATGATCTGCGTCAACAGGTCGATCGAGCCGCCGCGGGACGAGATGCCGACGAGCCTGCCGCGCAGCTCCGCGACCGAGCGGATCTGCGGCTGCGCGATGAGATCGAACTGCGGCCGGGCCGAGGCGATGAAGACGAGCTTGACGGGCAGGCCGCGCACCGCCGCGGCGATCGTCGAGCCCGACGCCGAGGTGTAGTCCACCGAGCCGCCGACCAGCGCCTGCAGGCCGACCGCGCCGCGGATCAGGATCACTTCCACGGCGAGCCCCTCGTCGCGGTAAAAGCCCTTGACCTGGGCGATCTTGAAAGGGATCTCCGCGATCGAGATCGAGCTCACCGAGAAGCGCACTTTCTTCGCCTGGGCGAAAAGCGGCGGCGCGGCGGCGAGCGCGAGAAAGAGGGCGAGAAGAGTCGAATACCTCGGCCGCATGGGGGTGCTCTCAAGAGCGGCAGTAACACAGCCATATCGGGGCGTCAATAACGGCAAAAATCGACCTTGACGGCGCGCGGCCGATGGCATAGAGCGATGGGGCAATGACGCGCACGATCCGGCCCGCCGCAGCCGCCGCGCTCCTGCTATTCCTTGTCCCATTGATTATTTTGGGGACGGCCGGCGCCCAGGCGCCGACGAAAATCCGCATCGGCTATCCCTCGATCAGCTCGCGGCAGGGCCAGCTCTGGATCGCCAAGGACGAGGGGCTGTTCCGGAAATACGGCCTCGACGTCGAGCTGATCTTCCTCCGCGGCGGCCAGGTGGCGGTCCAGGCGCTCGCCTCGGGCGACCCGCCGCTCGTCACCGTCGGCAACGTCATCCTCGCCAACCTGCAGGGCTACGACAACGTGCTCGTCGCCTCGGTGGAAAACTCCTACGACCAGATCGTCTTCGCCCGGCCCGGCGGACCGGCGCGGGTGGAGCAATTGAAGGGCAGGCGCTTCGGCATCAGCGGCTTCGGCACCGCGACGCACAACGCAGCGGTGATCCTGCTGAAAAAGTTCAACCTCGACCCGGCGAGGGACGTCGCGCTCGTCGCCACCGGCCCCGCGCCCGACCGGCTCGCGGCGATCGAGACGGGAAAAGTCGACGCGACTTTTTTCAACCCTTCCGAGGCGCCGCTGGCGGCCAAGGCCGGCCTGGTGGAAATCATCCAGATGGCCGACCTCGGCGTCGAGGTCCAGGGGAGCGGGCTCGCCACCTCGCGCGCCTTTATCAAGAGCCGCCGCGACGCGGTCAAAGCGGCCCTGAAAGGCTACGTCGAGGGGATTTATTTTATCTTCGCCAACAAGCCGGCGACCGAGAAGAGCCTGGCGAAGTACATGCGGACGAGCGACCCGGACGTGCTCGACTATTCGTACCGCCACTATCTCAAGCGGACGCCGAAAAAGCCCTATCCGACGATGAAGGGCATCCAGTACATGATCGAGATGGCCGCGCCGCAGTTTCCCTCGGCGAAGAGCGCGCGCCCGGAGCAGTTCGTGGACTTGAGCTTTCTCTCGGAGCTGGAAGCGGAAGGCTTCTTCGGCGAGATGGAAAAAAGATACCGCTAGCGCGGAAGGATAGCCGTCAGAGCTTGAGGAGCCTTCTCGCGTTGCCTTCGAGGATCGCCGTTTTTTCCGCCGCCGGACAGTCGAGCGCCTCGACCTTTTCGACCCCCATCCAGTCGCCGAGCGTGTAGGGATAGTCCGTCCCCACGAGCAGCCGCTCGCCGCCGACTTTTTTTCTGAGATAGTCGAGCGTGTCCACGTCGTAGACCAGCGTGTCGAAGTAGAGGTTTTTGAGATAGCCGCTCGGCGGCGCCGCGCAGTCGGCCGGCCGGGCGCCGCGCCCGGTCGCGTATTCCCGATCGAAGCGCCCCATGTGGTAGGGAAAAAATCCGCCGCCGTGGAGCGCGCAGAGCTTGAGGCCCGGGAACCGGTCGAAGACGCCGCTGTAGATGAGAAAGCCGAGCGAGAGCGTCGAGTCGGCCGGGTTGCCGCACACGGCGTTGAGGCCGTAAGCATTCATGCGCTCCGCCCCGGCGATGTGCTCGGGGTGCATGACGACCGGCACGCCGAGATCCTCCGCCGCGGCCCAGAACGGATCGAAGTCCTTGCTGTTGTAGTAGCGGCCGTTGACGTTGGTGCCGATGAAGGCGCCGGAAAACTCGAGCGCGCCGACCGCGTGCTGTAATACCTTCGCCGCGCGCGCGGGCTCCTGCAGCGGCACCATGGCCGTCGCGACGAACCGGTCGGGGTGCTTTTGCGCCAGCTCCATCACCCCCTGGTTGTAGAGCCGGCACCAGTCCTCGCCCTGCGCGCCGGTGAGCCGGTAGCCCAGGCTGTTGGTGTTCGCCTCGAGCGCCGCGACGGCGATCTTCCCCTTTGCCATCGCTTCCAGCCGCCGCTCGACGTCCATCAACGCCGGCTGGAGCATGTGCGGCGGGCCGCCGGCGAACGCCAGCCCGACGCGGCCGTTTTTCATGTCCGCGACCTCGACGCCGAGCGCCTTGCCGCGGCGGCGGGTCTCGTCCAGGACTTCCCGCGGCACGTAATGGTGATGGATGTCGATGGCGCCCGGCATGGCGTCTTTTTCCCTTCGATGCTATCCAACCCGCCCGATTAAACCGTTCTTTAGGCCGCTCAAAAAGGTCCCGGATACTGGGCGCGCGAGAAATCGACGAGCGCAGGCGTACTTTTTTCAGCACGCCGTAAATGGGCCTTTTTCAGCGGACTATATGGGAAAAAACTTTCTTCGCGTTCCCTTCCGTGATCTTCAAACGGTCCTCGTCCGACAGCCACTCGATCGACTGAAAGATCGGCACGATGTCCTCGAAGTTGCGCCCGGTCTTGGGATCGATGGCGTTGACCGCGCCGAACATCTCCGTGGCGAAGAGCACGCGGTCGGCGCCGACGCGCCTGATGAGCAATTCCATCGACTCCTTGTCGTACATCGCCATGTCCCAGTAGACGCGCCGCGCCGCCTCCTCGAAAGGCTCGTGCCCCTCGCGCACGTGCATGCCGCGCTGGCGGTTCCACTGATACGGGATCGCCCCGCCGCCGTGCGGGATGATGACTTTGAGCTTGGGGAAATCCTTGAACACGCGCGATTTCAGGATCTCCACCGCCGCGCCGTTGTGCTGGCCGATGTAGTAGGAGTTGGTGAGATGCATCGCCGGGTTGAGCGACGCGCTCGCGTGGATCGTGCACGGGATGTCGAGCGCGACGAGCTTTTCCCACAGCGGGTACCACCACTCGCTCGCCACCGACGGCGTCAGCGGCTCGCGCCCGCCCGCCGGGTCGGGGTTGACGTTGCAGCCGACGAAGCCCATCTCCTTGACGCAGCGGTCGAGCTCGTCGATCCACTCCTTCGGGCCGACGCCCGGCGACTGCGGCAGCTGGCAGACCGGCGAGATTTTCTCCGGCCAGCGCCTGGCGACGCGCGCGATCAGGTCGTTGCACGCCTCGGTCCAGTAGCGGCTCACGAGCGGCGAGCCGAAATGGTGCCCCATCGCGGAGGCCTGCGGCGAGAAGAGCAGCCGGTCGATGCCGGTCTCCGCCATGCGCGTGAACTGTCCCTCCAGCGAGCGCTCCAGCGCCTCGTCGCTGATCGTGAGCTTGGCCCGGAGCGGGTTCCCCTGCTCGATGATCTGCCGCGCGCGGTAGGCCAACAGCTCGAGCGGCGCGGAAGTGTAATGCGTATGGGCGTCGATGATCATATTCTTGAGTCTCCTACAAGGGTCACCCGGGTTGTTTGCCCACCCTTTTTTCAAAAACCGGCACGTGATATCGGTACGTTATCTAACCTCTTCGCAGGCCGATCAAAAAGGTCCCGGATACTAGGCGCGCGAAGGCCGGCGAGCGCAGGCGTACTTTTTTCAGCACGCCGAGCGAGACCGGTCGAGCCCAACGACGTAGATGGGCCTTTTTCAGCGGCCTGCCCACGGAAAGGATCGTCACAATGGGAGACATACCGCGATTGAACGGCGTAATCAAAGCCCTCGAAGAGGGTAAAACCGCGTTCGTGGCGTTTACCCCGGTGGACCTGGAGAGCGCCATCGCCATGGCGGGCTCGCCGCTCGACGGCGTCGCCTTCGAGATGGAGCACTCGCCGCTGGACTTCCCCGGCCTCCGGAGCGCGCTCCAGTTCATGCTCGACCGGAAGGAGATCGTCGAGTCGAAGTCGCTCGCGCCGAAAGTCACGCCGCTCGTGCGCGTCCCGCCGAACGGCGGCGAGATGAACCAGTGGATCGCCAAGCAGGTGCTCGACATCGGCGTCTTCGGGATTATTTTCCCCCATATCAGCACGGTCGAAGAGGCCTGGAACGCCGTCGGCGCCTGCCGCTACCCGCGCCTGGCCGAGCATCCCCTGTATAATCCGCCCGGCATCCGCGGCGACGCGCCGCAGCGCGCGGCGCGCTACTGGGGGCTCACGCAGCAGGAGTATTACAAGCGCGCCGACGTCTGGCCGCTGGCGCCCGAAGGGGAAGTCCTGGTCGTGATCCAGATCGAGGACACGCGCGCGATCGACAACCTGCCGAGGATTTTAAAGGAAGTGCCGGGGATCGGCGTCGTGCTGATCGGCGAAGGCGACCTGAGCCAGGAGCTCGGCCATCCGCGCGACTACGACCACCCGGTCGTCGCCGCCGCGATCAATAATATTCTGCGCGTCTGCAAGGAGCACAAAGTCGTCTGCGGCCACCCGCACCCGGACGGCAAAAACATCGAGCGGCTGGTGCGCGACGGCTACCGCTTCATGATGCCGAGCGCGCCGCGGTCTTTTTCGGTTCTCGAACAGGGAAGAAAGCTGACGGGGAGAAGCTCTTAATTTCTTACTCCGCAGGCCGTCAAGAAGGTCTAAGAGGAAATTAGAAGGAAATACCGCGAGAGCAAAGAAACGGCTCGAAGCCGCGGCTTGAGAAGGTGCTGGGGTCGGGTCGAGGAATCGTTATAGCGTATCGACACCACGGGGACACGATGAAACAAATTGCCGACCATCTCGGGGTGCATATGCAACGGTCAGCCGCAGGCTGCGAGAGATGGAGGCCGTCAAGAGAAATGTATGATTGCAAGACCTGACCCTATATTGGCCTTTAAATGGAAGTGCTTGCTAAATGACATCAAGCAGAGCCAAAACGAAAAATAAACTTTTCAAAAGAGCGAAAGATCTTGCGGTAAATCGTGATCCGAAAGAGGCGATTAAGCTGATAGATGCACTTCTCGCTAACAAAAAATCGACCGATAGCGACTTATTATTATTGAAGGGGAGTATACTTGAACTGATAGCAAATTATGATGAAGCATCAAAAATCTATAGGAGCATTTTGCGTTTGGATCAACGAAATACGCAAGCATGGATAGATTTAGGCGACGTTTATGCAGCAAAAAACCAATACTCAAGGGCCATTAGATATTACAATCATGCACTGAACCTGTTAAAAGTGGGCCACTTCTACATCGATAAAACCGACGAATCAGTTAGGGCAATTATTGGTAAGGCAAAATGCATGGTGGAAATGAAGCGGCCACTTGCCGCTTGTAGATATATTATAAATGCTCTTTCTCGCTATCCTACAGATGAACTTTTAATAAGTAACCTACAACGGGCCGCGGAAGAATATAACAAGCATAAAACAAAAGGGGCCCATAATGTCAGTCTTAAAGGCGGCAATAGACCCAAACTTTCCGTGCCACTGTGAGGCCGCGCTCATCTTCGAATTACTGTCTCCGCACTAAATGGAATTGAAGTGGCGCTGCCTACCAGTAATTTTAGGTGGATATGATAATTTGGCAGTCTCGTCAGGTCTGATAAATGGAAAGAAAAATTAAGTAACGGTTCTTTACACTGCCCCTCCGCCTCCAGCTACCGGGCGCGCGACGGTTCGACAGGCCTGTCCTGAGCGAAGTCGAAGGGTCAGTACGTCGAGCGAGGCGGTCAAAGCGCAATCAGCGCAACGCCCGCGCCGGGGGGTGTCTCGGAGGGCCGATGCGTCCGGCTGCGGCAGGTCAAGCGTAAGTTTTTTGGACGAGCGTAGCACAGGCCCATCGCATCTATAAAAAATAATTGCCGGAGAGATGCGCCCGGCCCGGCTGGGCAAATTGCGATAGATGGCCTTTTTCACCGCGCCTGCTACGACATCAATTCGGCACAACCACCAAGCTCGTATTAAAAATTCCTATCCCGCAGGCCGGTCAAAAGGGTCCAGCTGCAAGGCGCGCGAAGCATCCCGAGCGCAGGCGTACTTTTCCAGTACGTCGAGCGAAGGGATGCAAGCGCAACGCCGCAGATGGGCCCTTAGGACCGGCGTGCCTAAGACATCAATTCGCCGCCGTTGAAGCCGACGACCTGCCCGGTGACGTGGCTGTTGGCGCGGCTGAGAAAAAAAAGAATCATGTCCGCGACTTCGTCCGGCAGCCCCAGGCGCCCGAGCGGGATCGCCTGGAGGCGCCTGGCGATGCGCTCGTCCAGCTCTTTCCCGGTGAGGCCGTCGCGCCAGAGCGCCGTGTCGATCGGTCCGGGCGCCACCGCGTTGACGAGGATGCCGTGCGGCGCGACCTCCACCGCCAGCGCCTTGGTGAGGCCGGCGATGCCCGCCTTGGCGGCGGAGTAGTGCGCCGCCCCCGGCACCTTGCCGAAGCCGTGCAGCGACGACATGTTGACGATGCGCCCGAAGCGCCGCGCGATCATGTCCGGCAGGACGGCGCGGCAAAAATAAAACGTCCCGCCGAGATGGACGTCGAGCATCCGGCGCCAGCGCTCGTCGGTGATGTCTTGGGCCGGCACGCGCTCGTGAAAGCCGGCGATGTTGACGAGGTAGTCGACCGGCCCGAGCGCCTCGCGCGCGCGGGCGACCGCGTCCCGCACCCGGGCGGAATCGGCCGCGTCGGCGGCCAGGCCGAGCGACTTTGCGCCGAGCTTTTTAATCTCCCGGCTGACGCCTTCCGCCCGCCCGCCGTCGAGGTCGACGACGGCGACGCCCGCGCCGCTCTGCCCGAGCCGGAGCGCGACCGCCCGGCCGATGCCGCTCCCCGCGCCGGTGACGACGGCGCTCTTGCCCTCTAAATCCCACTGCATGTCGGTCTCCTTATGGACTTATGAAATCGTGCTTCGACCGGCTCAGCACGAACGGAGATTTTTGAACTATCCGAGATCGCATGCCCGCCGTTCATCCTGAGCTTGTCGAAGGATGGGCGCGTGCTAGAGAAAAATGCTGATGTTCTTGGCGCCGAGCACCGCCTGATCGAGAACGATCGTCCGCCGGGCGATCTTGAATCCGCCGTCCGCGCGCCGGAGAATGTCTTTGCGCGCGCCGACGAAAAGGTCCTCGTCCTTTTCCATCCGCGTCCGGTAGACGAAAAAGTTGCAGTCGACCTCGATCTCGCGCCCGTCGTCTTTTTTCACCCGGACGTTGGAGATGAGCCGGCGCGTGCGCGACGGCGGCATCTCGGCCCACGCCTGTTTGGAATAGACCCGCTCGACCCGGACCCTGAGCGTCTCCTTCGAGTCGTCGAAATAAAAGCTCTCGCCCGGCCGCGACAGCTCGGCCTCCGTACTTTCCGGCCGCTCCAGCGGATTGTGCCGGACCGGCATCCAGTAGCGCGCGTCGTCGGTGAACAGCTCGAGCCATTCGCGGAGCCGCCGGTCGTCCAGCAGCTCCGCCTCCCGGTAGAAAAAATCCTCGATCGCCTGGCGTAGCGCGCTGTCCATTATATTTCGTCAGGCCGCCGGGCCGCGGATCTCGTCCCAATTTTGGGCTTCGAGCACTTTGGCCCAATAGAGGTAGAGGCCGAGCTGGTTCTGGTCGCTCCAGCGGCTCGCCAGCCGGCCGCGGAGCCCGATGTCCGCCGCCGCGGGCTCGCTCCGGCTCATCTGATAATTCGCCGGATAGCGCCGGCCGATCACGCTCCGCGCGGCGCCGGTGACCTGAATCCAGTTGTCCATGTCGTCCTGCTCGAAGACGCCCGCGGGGCTGAAGCGGTACTGCGAGGCGAAGCGCATCGCTTCCTTGATCCGCGGCGGCGCCGCCTTGTCGACGATCGCCCAGCTCCAGATCTCCATCTTGTCCGGGCCGCGCGGATGCCAGACGCGGATCGTGCGCGTGAGCCAGTGGACGGAGAGGTTGGGGAAAACGGTCCCGGCCGACGGCGCGACCTTCCGCGCGCGCACCTCGCCCAGGCGGCGCTCGATCTCCGCCGCGTGCTCTTTCATGTAATCGACCAGCTCGGGCACCGGCTGCGCGAACCAGGGGCCGGCCTCCGCCGCCGGCGTCAGCCACGCGACCAGGATATGGCCGTTGCCGCAGGAGATCTGGCGGCCCTCGGCCGAATTCCGCGCCTGGCTGGTCGTGGTGTCGACGCCGAGGTCGCGCGCCGAGGCGTGCGTGCTGGCGATATGGTAGCCGTCGCCGCCGAAGTTTTCCGCCGCGGTCTTCCAGTTGGCGTCGACGACCCAGCGGATCGGCCCGCTCACCTCGGTGCCGCCCTCGCGGCGGTCGAGAAGGATGTCGAGATACCAGGCCATGTCGCCGAGATATTCGACGAGCGGCGGCGCCGCGGGGTCGAACGTGGCGAAGACGAGCCCCTTGTAGCTGTCGATCTGCGCGACCGGGATCAGGCCCCACTGGCCGCGGTCGAGATCGTGAAACGCCTCGGCGCGCGGGACGATCGCCAGCTTCCCGTCGCTCGAATAGGTCCAGCCGTGATACGAGCAGGTGAAAACCTTGGCGTTGCCCCGGTCGGCGCGGCAGACGCGGTTGCCGCGGTGGCGGCACATGTTCAGATAGGCGCCCACCCGGCCGCCCGCGCCGCGCCACAGGATGACGGGCTCTTCGCCCATGTAAGCCGCGACGAAATCGCCGGGCCGGGGAATTTCGCTCTCGTGGCCGAGATAGAGCCAGCAGCGGGGGAAGAGCCGCTCGCGCTCCAGCTCGTAGATCGCGCGGTCGGAAAAGATGCGGCGGTCGATGAGGCCGCCTTCGGGATCGACGAGAGACTTGATCTCCATCGGGTGGCTCCTGCAGGTGGCTCCTGCGCTGCACGACCTTTCGGTTGGCTAAATATATGGGAGGCTGATTTCTGTCAAGTTTGCGGCACGATACGATCGCCGCATCCGCGCAGGCGTCTTCAAGAGCCCCGCTTCACGCCCGTATCCTGCCCTACGACCGGATCGGCCACCGCCTTCTCCAGGCCGCGCACGCCCTTCCATTCGCTCGCGGGCCGGACGCGCCCATCAGTGCCGATCTGGTCGAGACCCCAATAAATTTCTATCGAATGGCCGTCGGGATCCAAAAACTCGACCGATATCTGGCAGCCCGCCCGCCGCCGGCCTTCGAACGTGAGCGCAACCTGATGCTCGATGAGCCGGTCGCGCACGCGGAACACCTCTTCGAGGCTAGCGACTTCGAAGGCGATATGGTGCAGCTCCGCGTGTTTCGAGGCGCCCGGACCGGCGCCCACCAGCGCGATCGCGTGGTGGTCGGCGCCGCATCTCAGAAAAGCGAAGCCGCCGGGCTGCATCTCCTCCGGATAAACGTCCGATAGCTTGAACCCCAGGACCTGGGTATAGAAAGCCAGCGAGCGCTCCAGGTCGCTCACCATCAAAACGACGTGACCCAGACGCCGAATTTTAAACGGCATAGCCTTCGGCGGCGCCATTTTTCTCAATTTTTCCACGTCGAGCGCCATATCGCCCTCCTTTCATCCTAACAAGCGCATACTATTCGACCCGCCGGGTCAATAAAAGTCCTGGGTTGGGTAAAATTCACTTATACTATCTTGCGCGTCGTCCGGCCGGATAGTATGGAAAATTATTCGGTCTGAACGCCGGTAAAGGTCCGGTCAAGACCCCGCGTAGCCGGGGCCGGGAGCATCCCTGACAAAACCCAGCGTTCCCGCCCGACGGGGGTTAATCGACGATGGCTTCGGCGTCGCCTTCCACTCAACTGATCCGGGCCCTGGAGGAAATGGGCCCGCACGATCACCTCTGCTCGATTTACGAGAACCGGGAAGAGCGCTTCGCGGTGGTGCTCCCCTTCATGCGGATCGGCCTCGAGCGCGGGGAAAAATGCATTTACATCGCCGATGACGGCGCGCTCGGGGACATCCGGGCGCCCATGGAGGGGGAAGGCATCGACGTGGACGGCGCCATCGATTGCGGCGCGCTCGTTTTGACCACCAAGGAAGAGACCTACCTGAAGCACGGCTCTTTCAACCCGGAGTGGATGTTTGCCTTCTGGCGCGAAGCCGCCGCTTCGGCTGCGAGCGAAGGCTTCTCGACGCTGAGAGCCGCCGGCGAAACGGAATGGGTCCTGAGAGGCGGTCCCGGGCTCGAGCGGTGGATGGAATACGAGAGCCGGCTGACCCACACCCTGGGCGAAAATAATTGCTTCGCGCTCTGCCAATACAGCCGCCGGCTTTTTCCCCCGGAGCTGATTCTCGACGTCATCCGCACCCACCCCATAGTGATTTATCAGGGCACCGTCTGCCGCAACCTGTACCATGTGCCGCCGGACGAATTTTTGGGCGCCGACCGCGCCGCGCTCGAAGTGGACAGACTGTTGTCGAACATCCGGGAGCGCGAGCAACTGGACTGCGCGCTGCGCGAGCAGCAGAACGAGATCCGGCTCGCCTACGAGAGGCTGGTCGAAGACGGCAACCGGCGCAAAAGAGCCGAAGAAGACTTGAGGCGCAGCGAGGCCTACCTCGCCGAGGGGCAGAGGCTCAGCCACACCGGCAGCTGGGGCTGGAACGCCTCGTCGCGGAAGCTTTTCTGGTCGCGGGAAGTCTTTCGCATTTTCGGCCTCGAGCCGGGCGCAATCGAGCCGTCCTATCAAATGGTCCTGGACCGCTGGGTCCATCCGGAAGACCGGCCCGGCGTCGAGCGCGACATCGAAGCGATGACGGCGGCCAAAAAAGACGGCGAGCTGGATTATCGAATCGTCCGCGACGACGGCTCCGTGAGGCACCTACACGGCGCGGCGCACCCCATTGCCAACCGGTCGGGCGACGCCGAATTCGTCGGCGTGGTGATGGACGTGACCGAGCGGCACCAGGCGAGGGCGGATCTGGAAAGCGCCTTCGAAGAGATCAAGGCGCTCAAAGACCGGCTGTACCATGAGAATCTGGCGCTCAGGGAAGATATCGACCGCGCGTCGATGTTCGATGAGATCATCGGCGCCTCGCCCGCCGTGCGCACGGTGCTCTCGCGCGTCGCCAAGGTCGCGCCCACCGATTCCACCGTGCTCATCACGGGCGAGACCGGCACGGGAAAAGAGCTGATCGCGCGCGCCATCCACAAGCGCTCCAGGCGCGCCGGCCAGCCGTTCATCGGCTTCAACTGCGCCGGCATTCCGCCGGCGCTCGTCGCCTCCGAGCTGTTCGGCCACGAAAAGGGCTCCTTCACCGGAGCGCAGCAGCGGCGCCTCGGCCGCTTCGAGCTGGCGGCGGGCGGCACCATTTTCCTCGACGAGGTCGGCGAGCTTCCCGCCGAGACCCAGATCGCTCTGCTGCGGGTGCTGCAGGAGCGCGAGATCGAGCGCGTCGGCGACTCCGAGCCGGTCTCGATCGATGTCCGGGTCATCGCCGCGACCAACCGCGATTTGCAGGCCGCCGTCGCCGCCGGCGCGTTCCGGCTCGACCTGTTTTACCGCCTCAACGTTTTTCCGATCGAAATGCCCTCGCTCCGCCAGCGCCAGCAGGATATCCCGCCGCTGCTCGACTATTTCATCAAACGGTACGCGGCCAAGGCGGGCAAAAAAATAAAGAGCGTCGACCGGCGAACGGTGGAGCTGTTCAAGTCCTATCACTGGCCGGGCAACATCCGCGAGCTGCAGAACGTGATCGAGCGGTCCGTCATCGTCTGCGAGGGCGAGACCTTTTCGGTGGACCAGAGCTGGCTGTCGGGCGCGGCGCGCCAGCCGCGTCACGGCTCCTCGCTCCTTTCCGAGCGGCTGCTCGATCAGGAGAAGAACATCATCGAGTCGGCGCTGGCCGAGAGCCAGGGCAAAGTCGCCGGCGTGACCGGGGCGGCGGCCAGGCTGGGGATTCCGTCGTCCACGCTCGAATCGAAAATCAAGACGCTCAAAATCAAAAAAAACTCGTTCAAGACGATCTAGCGCGCTTTTCTCAAATAGCCTTACGGTCCCTGATACTTGATGAAGTGCCCGTAGAGCTGGACCGGATGCGTGATCGGCGACGGCAGGACGACCGCCGCGGGCCGGACGATAAACGTGCCCATCTCGTCGGCCGAAGGGCCGGCGTGCGTGCCCATCTCCGGGATGAACGACACGTGCCCCTGCGGCGCGTCGATGCCGTAGATCACCAGATCGCCGGCGCTCGGCATATTCATCAGATCCGCCACGCCCTGAACGACGAGGGAAACGTCCGCGCGCTGCGAGAACGGCCCCGTTCCCGACTCGCGGAAAGAGTAGCGCCGGCCGCGTGAAAAGCAGACCGGACCTTTGTCCGACCGCCCCAGGACGAAGCCGACGCCCGGGCTGTCGGAGATGCGCTCCGCCAGCGCGGGGTACCGGCGCTCGAACGCTTCGAGGCCGATCGGCGCCGCGCTGTCGAGGACGTAGAGAAAAGCGTTGGGGCCGGCGGAGATCACGCGGACGCCGTTCTGCTCGTGCGCCTCCGGGTCGCTCCGCCGAAAATAGTCCTGGTCGAGGTAGTTCAGGAAGTGCTGAAAGAGTCCCGGCGTCGCGGCGCACCGCGAGCGAATGCCGTGCGCCAGGCCGCACCGCGCAGGGGCTTCGGCCGCCCCCGCCGGAGTCCGGTCCAGAAACTCATCGAAGATCCAGCGCTCGAGCCTCCGGCCGCCGGTCAAATCGCGGTAGGGCTTGCAGACCGCCTGGCCGTGATCCGAGAGGATATAGAGATCGTAGCGGTACTCGGGCACGCGCCGCGCCACGGTCCAGAGCCGGCGGATCGCCCGGTCGATGCGGCGGAGCGAGATCAACGCCGGGCGGCTGCGCGGGCCGAAGGCGTGCGCCGCCTCGTCGTAGTCGATGTAGTTGACGTAGACGGCCGGGGCGCCGGCGTAGAGATCGCGGGAGACGGCCAGAGTGAAGAACTCGCGCAGCCAGACCGAGAAGCCCACCTTGATCGTAAACCAGCGCCAGTCCTGGCGCCGCTTCACCGAGTAAAAAACAAAGCGCGGCAGCGCCCGCCCGAGCTCGACCACGGTCCGGAAAAGGCTCTTGAGAAAGACCCAGAAGAGCACCACGAACGGCGCCAGCGCGGCGAGAAGGCCGCGGCCGCTCGGACGCGTGAGGCTCGACAGCGTGAAAAAATTGTTGTCGGCGCCGCCGGTAAAGATGCAGCCGTAGGCGCTGCCGCCCTTCAAGATGCCGCGCCGGCCCGCCGCCTGCTTCGCCTCGACGCGCGCCGCGTGGCCGCCCCGCGGAAAGTGGACGTCGGCGCGCCGCTCGCGATCGTAGTAGTGAAAGCCCGGGATATCGGGACGCACGCCGTACATCGCCGCCATCTGAAACGCCGGCGTCGAGGTCGGCAGCCCGACCGTCATCGGGTCCAGCCGGTGGCCGCCGCCCCGGAGCAACCGCTTGAGAAACGGCATGTAGCCCGCGGCGAGCCCCGCTTCGAGCACGGCGCGCGACAGGCCGTCGATCTGCACGATCAACAAGCGCCGGCCTGCGGTCCCCGGTGCGCCGCCGCGCTGGAGGCGGCGAATCAGACGGTCCAGCGCGCGCTGCCAGGAGAGAACCAGCTCGTCGACAAACGCCATCAGCCTAATCCGGCGGGCGCCGCCGACCGGCGCGCCTCACGGCCAGAGCTCCCGTATGTCCTCCGGCAGGACGTGGCGGATGTCCTCGATCTCGCCGTCGGAGATGCGGCGCTCCAGCACCGCGAAGGACGCGCGCGCGATCCGCTCGGCGTCCGCGCAGTCGCCCTCCTTGAACTGCCGCTCGATCCGCGCCAGGAACTGCTCCTTGTGCCGCTCCTTCAGCGGCTTGCCGGTGGGGTCCCAGCCTTCGTAGTAAAAGCCCCGCATCAGCATCGGGAGCTGCGCCCCCAGGTGCGCCGCCTCCTCGACCGTGAGCCGGTCGCGCAGCGCGTGCAGGGTCGCGCGCATTGCGAGGTAAGCCTTGTGCTTGTCCTCCTCGCCCAGCTCGCGGGAGACCGCGTTCAGCCAGTTGTTGGTCTTGTGCACCGTCGTATCGAAAACCTCCAGTCCCGTCATGCTCATGGCCTGGTCTCCTTTCCGGTCCTTTTATCTCCGCTCCTTTTATCGCGGAGCGCGTCGATCATCCCGTGCAAGTGGGCCGCCGCGCTTTCGATGTCGGCGTACTTGTATTGTCCCGCCCGGCTTTCGGCGGTCAGCACCCCGCAGCGATGAACGTTTTCAAAATCGCCGTAGGGGAATTTGTACCGCCTCTTGGTCTGCTCGGCCTGCTCGTCGTCGATGCCGAGATGCCACTTGGCGTATTCCTCGTAGCCGTGCCGCCGGATAAAATCGTTTTCTTCCTGCGTCGAAGGCTGGTGCTCGCTCCATGCGTCCCGGTCGTCGATCACCGCCTTCCCTTCGTGGACGAGATTCTTCGCGTGATTGAACCCGCTCCTGTTGAGTTTTACCGCCATGACGATCTCCTTCCTTTGGATCGAACGCCGTCATGCCCATCGGCCCTCGAACAGCGGCGCCAGGGGATGCAGCGACCTCTCCATTTTTAAATCGTTGAAGATCTCCGCCGTCGCCAGCGTCTCGCGCTCCGCCTCGAGGCGGACGCCGAGCTCGGCGGCGACGTCGCGGCTCGCGCCGATGAGCAGGATCTCCGTCCCCTCGTAGTCGAGGAAATCGGGCGGATCGAGATCGATGAAGCGCCGGCCGCCGAAAAGCCCGGCGAGCTTTTTGGGGTATTTCGGCCGCCGCGCGCCGTCGAGGCCCAGACCCGGCGGCGCCGGCGCGTCGGGGTTTTTCACGCTAACGATGTAGCTGGCCTGTTCGGCGATACGGAGCGCGCGCTGCACCGGGCCGGGCCTCGGCGGCAGCTCGAGAATATAGGCGAGATGCGTGTGGTCGCGGTGGCGCACGACCGCGTAAACGCCCTCGCCGGCCGGCCGCGCGGCTTCGAGCCGGCGCTCGCCGCGGGTCTTGGTGCGGTAGGTCTTGGGGTCGAGCTCGTCTTCCACGTCCTCCGGCCGCTCGGCGACCTTCTCGACAAAACCCCAGGTCTTGCGATCGCCGTCCCGCCCGAGCGAGGGCAGGCGCTTTGCGCCGACGATCACGAGCCGGTAAACGCGCTTGCCGCGCGGGCTCAGGATCGTATAAAAGCGCTGCACGTCGCTCAAGCTCCGGGCGGACCGCTTCCCGACCTTGGGCCGATAGGCGAAATAGATGTCGCCGCTCTCCAGCGCGCGCGCCGCGGTCTCGCGCGCGGCCGGCCGCTCTTGATCGCGCGTCGCGCTCATGGTCCCCGACCCGTCGCCGGCGCGCCGCTCCCCGCGCGCGCCGGCAGGTGGCGCTCGAACCATGCGCGCGCCAGCCGCGCGACTTCATCCAGCGCTCCGGGCTCCTCGAACAGGTGCGTCGCGCCGGGGATGATCACCAGCTCTTTTTCACAGCGGAGCCGGGCGAGCGCCTTCCGGTTGAGCTCGATGACCTCCGGGTCGTTGCCGCCGACGATCAGCAGCGTCGGCGCCCGGACGCGCGGCAGCGCCGGACCGGCGAGATCGGGGCGCCCGCCGCGCGAGACGACCGCGTAGACGGCGTCGGGCCGCTCGGCCGCCGCCACGAGCGCGCCGGCGGCGCCGGTGCTGGCGCCGAAACAGCCCACCGGGAAATCCTTCGTCTCCGGCAGCCGATTGAGCCAGTCCGTCACGGCCACCAGCCGCGCGGCGAGGAGGCCGATGTCGAAGCGCAGATGCGCCGTGCGCGCGTCGATCGCCTCTTCTTCCGGGGTGAGCAGATCGACCAGCAGCGTCGCGAGCCTCGCCTCGTTCAAAAGCCGCGCCACGTGGCGGTTCCGCGGGCTCAAGCGGCTGCTGCCGCTGCCGTGGGCGAACAGCACGACCGCACGCGCCCCCGCGGGAAGGGCCAGGCTGCCCTCGAGCACGACCGGGCCCGCCGCGACGCGGACCGGGCGCTCTTCGTTTCGCTCCGTCACGCTTCTATCCATCCGCGCGGTTCTTTCTAGCGCGCCTAGCGGGTTTTGGCGCGCTCTTCCTCGACCATCTTCAATACTTTTTCGCGCAGCCGGTCGTCGGCGTTGTTGATGATGATGTAGATCCGGTTATAGTTGTCGAGCGACATGTTTTCCCGGTCGAGGGACTCTTGCAGCTCGTCGGAGGCTTCGTTCTGAATCCCCTCTCTCTCCGCGGCGTCGCCGGCGCCCGCCAGCTCGGGCTCGTAAAAATCGCGGATTTTCTGGTTCTCCACGTACGCTCGGACGAACGCCCTCAAGTCGTCGTCGCTGACGGTCGTGCCCTTGCCGGCCGGCGCCTGGGGTTGCTGCGCCAGAGCGCCTCCGACGAACAGCAGCAGGGCTCCGCCCGCGGCAATGCCCGCAATCCGGTTTTTTGTAATCATCATCGCTGCCTCCTTTGGAATGATAGAATTGTATTTGCTTGCCGATGGCGCCGTCGCCTCAATGTTCTCTCAGGTAATCGTTCTCGCGCCTGAGCTCCTCGACCTCCCGCCTCAACCGGGCGATCTCTCTGTCCTGCCGGTACTGCCGGTACTCCTGTTCCATCAATTTGTCGCCGATGAGCGCGCCGGCCAACAGGCCGATCGGGCCGCCGATCAAGGCGCCCGAGGTGGTGTGGCCGACGGCGTGGCCGACGATCGAGCCGGTGGCGAGCCCGAGGCCGCCGCCGACCAGCGCCCCCTGTTCCCTGGTGGTGGGCGGCCGCGAACAGCCGGCGGCGAGCGCGGCGATCATGACCAAGAAAAGCATCGCGAGCGCATGCGCTTTACTCTTTTTCATCGTCGTGCTCCTTTTTTTCTTTTCCCTGCTTACACGGCGAACGGGAAAGTCTCCGGCGGCTCGCCCGCATCCCACTCGGCGGTGCGCTCGAGCGGCTCGACCGCCCGCGTCTCGTCGAAGTGGAGCACGGCGTCGAACTGCTCGGCGATCCGCGCCTGGAAGTAATGGCTCGCGCGCTCGGTTTCGGGGCGATAGACCACCCCGATGGCGCGTTCGAGCATCGGCTCGCGCCCCCCTCCCGGCCGGTCGCCGGCGCGCCAGGGCATAAAGCAGGCGGCGAGTCCGAGATCGTGGAAAGCCGTCTCGTAGCTGCCGGCAAGCGCCGGCCGGACGCGCTTGCGCTCGGCCGGCCCGTCCCAATCGCTCGCGGCCGTGACCGTGCCGTGGTGCGTGGTAAAGCCGATCAGCACCGCGTCCCCGCCGTAGCGCTCGCGCGCGAGCTGGCCGATGTTGAGCTCGCCGCGCCGGCCCATCTCCGTCGCGCGCGCGTCGCCGACGTGCGAGTTATGCGCCCACACCGCGACCTTGGCGCGCCCGCCGGACCGCTCGAGGTGCGCGATCAGGCGCTCGAGCGTCTCGGCCATGTGCCGGTCGCGCAGGTTCCACGTCGACACCTCCTCCAAAAACATCGAGCGGTAATACCGCTCGGCGTTCTTCACCACGCGGGCGTTCTGCTCGGCGTAAAAAAGCTCGTCCTCCGCGACGGCGCCGTCGCGCCGGGCGTACTCCATGGAGTGGCGCTCGATCTCGACGAGCTGCCGGATCGCCTCCTCCTCGCACGTCTTGCCGGCGCCCGAGCCCGTCAGGAACCCGTAGACCTGGGCGTCCTTGCCGAAATGGTCGAAGCAGGCGTAGCGCTCGCGCGCGAGCCTGGCCGCCGCGGGGTCGATCTTCTCGAGATACCGGAGCACGGCTTCCATCGAGGCGCGGAGACTGTAGAGATCGAGGCCGTAAAAACCGGTCCGGGGCGCGCCCGGCGCGAGCGCGTCGTTGTAGGCGCGCTGCCATTCGACGAACTCGACCACGTCGGTGTTGCGCCACATCCAGGTCGGGAAGCGCCGGAAGCCGGCGAGCGCTTCGACCGCATACTCGTCTCCGCCCATGCCGCGCACGTAGCGGTTGACCCGATAGGCATCGGGCCAGTCGGCCTCGACCGCCACCGCCGTGAAGCCCTTCTCGGCGATCAGCCGCTCGGTGATCCGGGCGCGCTCGGCGTAGAAGTCGTGCGTGCCGTGGGAGCCCTCGCCGAGCAGCACCAGGCGCGCGTCGCCGATCAGGTCCATGAGGGCGTCGTAATCGCCGGCGGCGCCGGCGAGGGGGCGCGCCCGCGCGCGCGCCTCCTGGAGGAATGGGGTCTCGGCCATGATCGCTTCCTTTCCCGCCGGCCCGCTTCAGGCCGGCGCGGCGCCGGCCGCTTCGCTCGCGCTCTGGGCGAGCAGCTCGCGCACCTCTTCGTCGGTCGTCTGCGAGAAATTTTCGTACCAGAGACCGACCGCGTAGAACGGCTCCGGCGTGACGGCACAGACGATTTCGTCGACCTCCGGCCGCAGCGCTTCGCAGGTCTCCGGCGCCGCGGTCGGCACCGCCACGACGATGCGCGCCGGCTGCCGGCGCCGGAGCGCCTGGACCGCCGCGTGCATGGTCGCCCCCGTCGCGAGGCCGTCATCGACCAGGATCACGGTCCGGCCGCGGACCTCGGGCGGCGGACGGTCGCCGCGGTAGACGCGCTCGCGCCGCTCGAGCTCGCGCTCCTCCCAGGCCGCGACCGCGTCGATCACGTAGTCCGGAATGCCGAGCGCGCGCACCACGTCCTCGTTGAGCACGCGCACGCCGCCGGTCGCCACCGCGCCCATCGCCAGCTCGCCGTGGCCGGGCACGCCGAGCTTGCGCACGACGAAGACGTCCAGCGGCGCGCCGAGCGCGCGCGCGACTTCATACCCGACCGGGACGCCGCCGCGCGGCAGCGCGAGCACGAGAACGTCCGCACGCCCCCGGTAAGCGGCGAGCTTCTGAGCGAGCAGCCGGCCCGCCTCTCTGCGGTCGCGAAAACGCCGGGTTTCCATGCTCAGCCTCCGTATCCTCGCGGCGATCCCTGGACGCCGCGGGTCGAATCGCACTCCAGGAGCCGCGCCAGCGCGCCGGCGACGAGCGGCGCCACCGATACGACATGGAGCCCCGGCCGATCGTTGGCGGCTCGCGCGACGGTGTCGGTGACGAAGACCTCGCTGACGCCGGCCCGCTCCAGCTTTTCGCGCGCGCCGTCGAGCCACAGCCCGTGGGTCGCCGCCACGACGAACTCCGGGCGCGCGCCCGCCCGCGCCAGAGCCGCAGCGCTCTCGGCCACCGTGCCGCCGGTGGAAATAATATCGTCGACGATCAGGCAGGGCCTCCCCGCCACGTCTCCGCCGACGCCGCCGACGCGGGTCTCCGCGCCGCTCTCGCGCCGTTTGTGGAGCACCATCAGCGGGGCGGACAGACACTCCGCGTACTCGGCCGCCATCCAGGCGCGCCCCGCGTCCGGGGACACGACGACGAATCCGGGCGGCAGCCGGTCATGGAGCGCGCGGCACAGCGCCGGCACCGCGGTCAGCGTCTCCACCGGGGCGCGGAAGAAGCCCTCGACCTGCGGCGTATGCAGGTCCACCGTGACGAAGCGCGCGATGCCGACGGTCTCGAGGATGTCGGCGACCATCCGCGCCGTGATCGGCTCCTGCCCGCCGTGCCGCTTGTCCCCCCGCCCGTAGCCGAAGTAGGGCAGCACCGCCGTAAGGCGCGCGGCGGCGGCGCGGCGGCAGGCGTCGGCCAGGGCGAGCAGCTCGACCAGGTGGTCGTTGACCGGGGGCGACATCGGCTGCATCAGGAAAATCTCTCTGTTTCGCACCGGCTCGAGTAGCCGGATCGCAACTTCTCCGTCCGGGAAACGGTCCACCAGGCAGGCCCCGACTTCGGCGCCGAGCTCGGCGGCGATCGCCGCCGCCAGCGCGGGATTGGCCGCGCCGGCGAATATCGCGAACCCCGGTCTCACGCCGCCGCCTGCCCGACCCGGATGACCCGGCGGCGCGCGGCGGCCGCCTTGGGAACGCGAATCTTCAAGATGCCGTTCTCCAGGCCGGCCTGCACGTTGTCGGTGTCGATCTCGACCGGGAACTCGAACAGGCGCGACATCGGCCGCGCCGATTGCTCGCGCTGTATGTATTTCCGGCCGGAATCGGGAGCGGCCCGCTCGGGGTCGGTGGACACGGTCAGGCTGTAGGCGTCCGCTTCGATGACGATCTCTTCCGGCTTGAGGCCCGGGACCGGAATCTCGAGCACGTAAGCCTCGCCGCCGGCGGTTTCGTAGATATCGGCGACGAGCTGCGCGTTGTTGCCCGGCTCGGTATAAACCGGCCGTATTGGTTCCGTCATGCTCATTCCTCCCTCTAAAAATTTTCGCCGCGCGTTTTTCGGCCTCATACCCCGAAGGGGTAGGTCTGCGGCACTTCGCTCTCGGACCGCTCGGCGAAGCCCGCGAGCGGCTCGACGGCGCCGGTCTCGTCGAAATAGAGCACGGCGTCGAACTGCCGGGGCAGGCGCGCCTCGAGGTAATGGCTCGCGCGCTCGGTCTCGGGAGCGTCGGCGCGGTAGACGACGCCGATCGCCCGCTCGCGCCGCGGCCCGCGCAGCGCGTCGAGCGCCCCCTCGCGCCGGCGGCAGACGAGGAGAAAGCGCGGCAGCTCCGTCGCGTGGAAAAGCGCTTCATAGCTGCCCGGAAGCGCCGGAGGAACGGGCTTGCTCTCGCCGGGCTGGTCCCAGCCGGACGAGGCCAGGACCGCGCCGTGGTGGGTGGCCAGGCCGACCAGCGCCACGTCGCCGGCGTGGCGCTCGCGCATGAGCCGGCCGACGGAGAGCTCGCGGTCGGCGTGCATTTCCGTCGCCCGGGCGTCGCCGACATGCGAGTTGTGCGCCCAGACGACGAGCTTGCCGCGCCCGCTGCGCGGGTCGAGGCGCGTCATCAAATCGTCGATCGTCTCCGCCATGTGGCGCTCGCGCGCGTTCCAGGCCGAAGCCTCGTTGCGGATCATGTGCCGGAAATACTCCTCGGCGTTCTTCACCACCCGGGCGTTCTGCTCGGCGTCGAAAAACTCCTCTTCGGCGCCGCCCCCGCCGCGCCGCGCTTGCTTCGCCGCGCGACTCTCGTAAATCTCGGTCAGGCCGATCGCCGCCCCGGCTTTGCACGAGGGGGCGAGCTCGGAGGCCATCAGCAGGCTGTAGGCCCGGAGGTTTTCCCCATACTCGTCGAAGCAGGCGTAGCCGGCGCGGGCGCGCTCGGCCGCCCTGGGATCGATTTTTTCGAGATAGGCGAGCACGGCCGCCATCGAAGCGCGGAAGCTGTAGAGATCGATGCCGTAAAAGCCGACCTTCCGGGACCCCGCCGGCAGCGCGTCGTTATGGGTCTTGAGCCACTCGACGAACGCCGCTACTTCGGCGTTGCGCCAGAGCCACGCCGGAAAGCGCTGGAAGCCGCCGAGCGCCCGGACCGCGTCGGCGTCCGCGCCCGCGCCTTCCGCGTAGCGGTGGACCCGGCGGGCCTCGGGCCAATCGGCCTCGACGGCCACCCCGGCAAAGCCTTTCTCCTCGATCAGCCGCCGCGTGATCACGCCGCGCTCGCGGTAGAACTCGCGCGTGCCGTGCGTCGCCGCGCCGAGGAGGACCAGGTGCGCCGGGCCGACGGCGTCCATGAGCGGATCGTAGTCCCGGGCGCCGTCCGAGAGCGGCCGGGCGCTCCGCCGCACGCGTTCCACGGGTCCGGTTTCGCTCCGGTCGTTCACGTCGGCATCCTCCGTCAAATCGCCGGCAGCTCGCGCGGCGGCGGGCCGAGCGGAAAGGCCTCGTCGATCATGGCGATCTCGGCCGCGCTCAGACGGAGCGCGTGCTCCGGGCTCGAAGCCTTGGGGATCGCGAAGGTCGAAGGCCGCCGCACCAGAAACCTGAGCGCGACCTGGCGTGGCGTCGCGTTGTGCGCCGCGGCGATCCGCTCGAGCAGCCGGCCGCCCGCCGTGTTCGGGCCGGGGAAGTTTCCGTGGCCGAAAGGGCTGTAGGCAACGACGGCGGCGCCGTGCTCCTCGCACCAGGGCATCACCGCGTGCTCGATCGCCCGCTCTTTTAAATGATAGAGGACCTGGTCGCAGGCGATGCGCCCCGCGTCGGCGATCTCCAGCGCCTCTTCGAGGTCC
>WNFL01368305.1_pt1 | contig 22767 bp, 21 predicted proteins | sample 5400361 | NCBI WGS metagenome assembly WNFL01 (sample SAMN13153351, study PRJNA577476) | soil metagenome | isolation source: 40 cm soil on Douglas fir-dominated hillslope | place: USA:California | collected 2013-09-17
CGAAAGATTTGGCGTTGAATCCGGAGCGCTACCCGATGCCGCCCGCCGACATCCCCCTCATCCCGCTGCTCCGCGATTTGCTCTAAACCATGACCTCCCCCTTGTGGGGAGGTCGTCCACCGAAGCGCGAATGCGCGTAGGTGGACGGGTGGGGGGGCGGGCCCCGACTTAATCAGGGTCGCAATGCGAAGCTGCGCCTTCACCTCCCCCTTATGCAGAGGTCACGAGCGCTTGCGGTTGCTTTCCTCCCCCAACGCGGGGAGGTCGCGAGCGCAAACGCGCGAGCGGGTGGGGGGCAGACATCGCCGCAATTCAACGCCCCGGCTTCTCGCCCGTCGGTTTTTCTTCCGTCCCCAACGCCACCGCGAGTCGCGCTTTTGCCGAACCCGGCGCCAAAGGCTTCTGCTGGCTCTCGTGCGGCGCCCAACCGGTGAGGAACACCACATCGAACGTCGCCGCCACCCGTCCCTCGCCATCGCCAAAGCGCGCGGCATATTCGCCGGTCACCGCTTTCAAGATCCGCCGCGATAAAAATCCCGACCGCCGTCCAACCAGAACATTGGTCTCGCCCAGCGCGCGCAAATCGGCGAACAGCCGCGCGAGATCGCGATAGCGCACGATGGTGCGCTCGACATCGGCGACAGGAAGCGCAAATCCCGCCCGATGCAAAAGCCCGCCCAGCTCCCGCACATCGCCAAAAGGCGAAACGCGCGGGCTCGCGCCGCCAAGGATTTCCGCTTCCGCCGCGGCGAAGGCGAGCTTCATCTCGTGCAAAGTCTCGCCGCCGAACAGCCCTGCGATAAACACACCGTCCGGCTTCAGCACGCGGCGAATCTGCACCAGCGCGCCCGGAAGATCGTTGACCGCATGCAAAGACAGCGCGCTGGTCACGACATCGAAGCTGCCATCCGCGAAGGGCAACAATTCCTCATCGGCGATCACCGAAGGATGGTCCCACGCGAAGCCTGTTCGTACCCAGGACTCCGCGAACGGCCGCAGCGTCGGAAACACCGCGGCGCGCGAATGCAGATCGAGGCCACGCGCGAAGCGCCGGTTGATCGCCCCAAGCCGCTCCGCCAGATGTCCCGCCACGTCCTGGGCGAGGAAAATGTCGCCACCCAGCCTTGCCGCGCGCCCGCGCCGCAACCGGTAAGCCCGAGAATCGAAAATGCGTGGCGGCCCAGAGCTCATCTTGGGGTCGTGTGGTGGATTTGAAGTTCCTAAGGTTTTCATGGCATCCACGTTTAGGAACTTCAAATCCAAAAACCACACGAGATTCAATAGATTGCTAGTGTGGCTTTGAATCCGAAATTCGCCCGGAGCGTTGCCCAAACTATTGCGGATTTCGGATTCGCCACACTAGAGTTAGGCCATGGACGCCAAGAGGGGAATAAGCATCGCCGCCGCCGGAGCGGTACGCCGTGGGGCGCATGCTGTCCTCGATCTGATGTTTCCGCCGCTGTGCATGTCGTGCCGGGCGCGTCTCTTCGAGCCGCATGCTCTCTGCGCCGCCTGTTGGAGCGCGATGTCCTTCATCGACGGCCCGCTCTGCGCGCGTTGCGGCATGCCCTTCGACATCGATCCGGGCGGCGAAACGATCTGCGGGCCATGCCACGCCAAAGCGCCGGATTTCGATCGCGCCCGGGCCCTCTTTCGCTATGATGACGCCTCCAAAGCCCTGATCCTCCGCTTCAAGCATGGCGACCGTCTCGATTCTGCGCCGGCTTTCGCGCGCTGGCTGGAGCGCACCGGGCGCCCTTTGATGGCGGAGGCGGATTTGATCGTTCCGGTGCCTCTGCATCGCGGACGGTTATGGAAGCGGCGCTATAACCAGGCGGCCATATTGGCAAAGGGCCTCGCGCGGCTCTCAAGCAGGCCGCATGATCCGCTTCTCCTCCACCGCAGCCGCGCCACCCCCAGCCAGGGCGAAATGCCTTCGGCCAAGGCCCGGCGCCGCAATGTCCAGCGGGCGTTCGCCGTTCCTGTCGCAAAAGCCGCCCGGCTAAACGGCCAAAACATCCTCTTGGTTGATGACGTGTTTACCACGGGGGCAACGCTGAACGCTTGCGCCCGCGCCCTGAAACGGGCCGGCGCCGCCCGCGTGGACGCGCTGACCCTGGCCCGCGTTGTAAGGGCCGGTTCCAGCGATATATGACAGGGGTGAGGTTTCGAGTCGGATGTATGGCTAAGGTCGTAATGTACACCACGCAGGTTTGTCCCTACTGCGTCCAGGCGAAACGATTGCTCAACAGGAAAGGCGTAACCTTCGAAGAGATCGATGTGTCGCGGGATCCCGAATTGCGAAGGAACATGATCCAAAAGGCCGGCGGCCGGCTGACTGTGCCGCAAATCTTCGTCGATGATAAGCACATTGGCGACTGCGACGGGATTTACGCGCTTGATCGCGCAGGCAAGTTGGACGCGCTGTTGAACCCATCATGAGCGACCGCAAGATCAAAACCGCCTGTGTTCAGCTTCGTTGCGGCGATGATCTGGCGGAGAATGCGCGCGATACGATTCAATTTGTTCGCGCCGCGCACAAAGACGGCGCGCGCTTCATCGCGACACCGGAGAACACCAATCTGATGGCGCGCGACGGCGGCGCCAAGCTGGAAAAAAGCTTCGCCGAGAAAGACGATCCCTCACTGCCGCAATTCTGCGCGCTTGCCGAAGAGCTGGGGATCTGGCTGCTGATCGGTTCGCTGGCCATCAAAATATCGGCGAGCAAAACCGCCAACCGCTCTTACCTCATTGGGCCGAACGGCCGCGTCGACGCGCGCTACGACAAGATCCATCTGTTCGACGTGAATCTCCCCTCCGGAGAAACCTACCGCGAATCCAACACCGTCGAGTCCGGCGATGAAGCCGTGACGCTGAGCCTTCCCTGGGGACGCCTGGGGCTTTCGGTCTGTTATGATTTGCGCTTCCCGCAGCTGTATCGGACCCTGGCGAAGGGGGGCGCCGAAATCCTCACCGTGCCCTCCGCTTTCACGGAAACCACCGGCAAAGCGCACTGGCATGTGCTGCTGCGGGCGCGCGCCATCGAAAATGGCTGTTTCGTCGTGGCGCCGGCGCAGGGCGGAACCCACGCCAATGGCCGCAAGACCTATGGGCACAGCCTCATTGTTGGACCATGGGGCGATATTCTCGCCGAAGCCGGCACCGATCCTGGTTTTATCTCGGCGGAATTGGACCTGGGCGAGATTGCTGAGGTTCGGGCCCGGCTACCCTCGCTCCACCATGACCGCCCGTTCAGCTCGCCCGCCTAGTTCAAGGCGCTTGCTGTAACCAATTTTCAACATACATTTGGAGTAGAATAATTTGTTCCGTGCAAAGGTTTGGGTGTGATCACATATAGTTTGGCCTGCGCCAAAGGTCATGAGTTTGAAGGCTGGTTCAAGGACAGCGCCGCCTACGATCATCAGGAGGCGGGCGGCACGCTCAGCTGTCCGCTGTGCGGCGATGCCCATGTGAAAAAGGCGATCATGGCGCCATCGGTCAAGACTTCCGTCACCAAAGCCAAAGGCAGCGCGTCGCCGTCCAACCTGCCTGCGACGCCCACAGATCAGCAGAAACTGCGCCAGTTCGTGGCCGGTTATCGCAAGTTCATCCAGGACAATGCGGATTATGTCGGCCCGCAATTCCCGGAAGAAGCCCGCAAGATCCACTATGGCGAGGCGGAAGAACGGCCCATCTACGGCGAGAGCTCGATCGCCGAAGCCAAGGAACTGATCGAAGAGGGCATCGAAATCGCCCCCGTGCCGTCCGATCCCGACGACCTGAACTAACCCTCGTTCACCATGCCTGCGCCTCATGCTGAGGAGCCGCGAAGCGGCGTCTCGAAGCACGCGCGCCGACCAATGTTTTCCTCCCCTGTTGTTACGGGGGAGGTGGCGCGCAGCGCCGGAGGGGGCAATCCTCACATCGGCGAAGATTCCTCTTGACCATAATACATACGTTATATAAGAAATACGTTATATAACGAGAGCCGACCGATGCAGATGCAAAACCTCGATGCCGCTTTCTCCGCCCTTGGCGACCCTACCCGCCGCGCGATCCTCGCCCGTCTCGCGTCCGGAGAGACGACCGTGATGGAGCTGGCCGAGCCGTTCGAGATGACGCAGCCCGCCATCTCCCGGCACCTGAAAGTGCTCGAAGGGGCGGGGCTCATCATCCGCCGCGTTGAAGGCACCAAGCGCCCTTGCCGCCTGGCGCCCGCCGGTATCGAGGCGATCGATCGCTGGCTCGCGATGCTGCGGGAAGCCTTGGCGAAAAACTATGACCGGCTGGACGAGGTTCTGGCCGGCATGAAGAGCTAGCCCCGAAGGACATGCCATGAGCAAGATGACGCTTAAGACCGAAGGCGACAAATATGTCGTCGTAACGCGACACTTCGCGGCGTCTCCCGAGGCGATCTATCGCGCGCACACCGAGCCGAAGCTGATCCAGAAATGGCTTCTCGGCCCGGAAGGCTGGACGATGCCCGTTTGCATCAGCGAGGCGCGGCCAGGCGGCAAGATCCGCTACGAGTGGGCGAACGGCAAGGGAGGCGGGTTCTACCTCACCGGCGAATATCTTGAGCTGGTTCCATTCAGCCGGATCGTTCATGTGGAGCGCATGCACCTGCCGGACGCGACTCCGGACAATCATGTGGAGACAAGGTTCGAGCAGGACGCAACCGGCACGCTCATGACCATGCGCATGACCTTGCCCAATGCCGAGACGCGCGCAGCCATGCTCGCGAGCGGCATGGAGCACGGAATGGAAGCGAGCTACGTCCGCCTTGAATCCATGATTCACTGAGAATTCGGGAGATAGAGCGATGTTGGCGACACCACAAATCATTCAGACCGATGTTCAAAAAGCCGCAGTCATCCACCTCACCGTTCCGCGCAGCGAGATGATGAAGGTGTTCGGCCCGGCCGTCGGGGAGTTGATGGCAGCGCTCGCGGCGCAAGGCGTAGAACCCATCGGCGCTGTCTTCGCGCATCATCTGAAGATGAGCCCGGACAATTTCGATTTCGAATTGGGCGTGAAGGTCGCGGCGCCGGTAAAGCCCGCCGGACGCGTAAAGCCCGGCCAGCTTCCTGCATCAAAGGTGGCGCGGACCATCTACAGCGGTCCATACGAAGGTCTTCCCGCTGCTTGGGGCGAGTTCAACAAATGGATGAAGGCGAATGGCCACGAGCAAGCCGAAGATTTGTGGGAGGTTTATTCGGTCGGTCCGCAATCGAGTCCTGATCCGGCGAATTGGCGCACGGAATTGAACCGGCCGCTCGCTGATTGAATCCCACTTCACCTCTCCCTTGTGGGGGGCTCTACGCACGCTGATGGAATCCCACTTCACCTCCCCCTTGTGGGGAGGTCGGCGACCCGAAGGGGCGCCGGGTGGGGGGCTCTACACGCTGATGGAATCCTTCAGCGCTTCTCCGCCATCATCATGTAGTTCACATCGGTGTCCGGCGAGAGGCGCCATTCCCAGCGCAGCGGATCGAAGCTCACCCCCTGCACGCGCGTGACGCGCAGCCCTGCGTTTTCCAGGAATTCCTCCAGCTCGGCAGGCGTGACGAATCGGCTCCAGTCATGGGTTCCGACGGGAAGCCAGCGCAGCACATATTCGGCGCCGATCTTGGCCAGAGCGAGACTCTTCAAGGTCCGGTTGAGCGTCGCCACCAGCATGAACCCGCCAGGCTTCAGCAGCGTCCCGCAGCTAAGAAGGAACCCGCCGAGATCGGCGACATGTTCGACCACCTCCATGTTGAGGATGACGTCGAATGTCGCGCCTTCTTCGACCAACGCCTCCGCGGTGGCCGCGCGATAATCGAGCGCGAGACCCGCGCTCGCCGCATGGGCGCTGGCCGTCTTCACGTTCTTCTCGGATGGGTCCACTCCGAGGACAGTGAATCCGATCCGGGCCATCGGCTCCGAAAGCAAACCCCCGCCACAACCGATATCGAGCAGGCTCAGCCCCGAAAACGGCGTGAGGCTTTGCTCGTCCCGCGCGAAATGGGCCGCCGCCATGGCGCGAATGAAACCGAGCCGCACCGGGTTGAATAGGTGCAAAGGGCGGAATTTGCCGTTCGGGTCCCACCATTCCGCGGCCAGCCGGGTGAACTTGGCGATCTCGCCGGGATCGACGGACGGCGAAGTCCGGTCCTGCGCGAGGGAGGATGACGAGCCGTGGGTTGGGGATGTCGTCACGTCGCCTCGAATTCGGGTAGTATCCCAATTGGAATTTGCCGGTGCCTAAGAGGAAGATTGCTCAACAGTCCTCCACGATCCAGAGCCTATCAGGAACATCCGCCGCCACAGGCTGCTATAGTGGCGGAACCCAAATGGCGGTAGTTGCCAAATAGCGGTAGCCGAATGCGCGAGACGACCTCAAGCCTGCCAATTGAAAAGGTTCTATCGGCGTGCCGAGCTATTCGGGCCACGGCTTATGACAAGGCCAGGACTTACGCCGACAAAAGTGACTTTTCCTCAATTTCGACGTCCGAGGCGTTTGCTGCGATATTTGAGGCGTTGATGCCTGAAAGTGTCCAGGCCCTCGAAGCGCTTTGTGAGGCAGCCGCCGCAGCCGGACAAACGGCCGTTGAAGTTTCCGCAGCCGATTTTTACAAGATCCGCCCGCACTACGACCGCTGAACTTCAAATTGGACACCGCTCGAATTCGGCGGTTGAGCCGCGCGGGTCCCGCGTCTATGTATGACCCGCAAAATCCGCCCGCGCCAGACCCCCAAATGGCCAAGATTGTCATGAAATTCGGCGGCACGTCGGTGGCCGATGTGACCCGCATTCGCAACGTCGCGAAACTGGTCAAGCGCGAGGTCGATCGCGGCAATCAGGTCGCCGTGGTGGTTTCTGCCATGGCCGGGGAAACCAACAAGCTGGTGGGCTGGACGCGTGAGCTTTCGGCCCTTCACGATGCGCGCGAATACGATACGGTCGTCGCCGCCGGCGAACAGGTGACCGCCGGCCTCCTCGCCGTGGCGCTTTCCGCTATCGGGGTTTCCGCGCGGTCCTGGCTGGGGTGGCAGATTCCCATTCGCACCTCGGCCATGCATGGCTCGGCGCGGATCCTCGCCATCGAGCCCGATTCCCTGAACGAGCGGCTGGCACAGGGTCAGGTCGCCATCGTGGCGGGGTTCCAGGGAATCGCTCCCGACAACCGCATTTCCACCCTCGGGCGAGGGGGTTCCGACACCAGCGCAGTGGCCCTTGCGGCGGCGCTGAAGGCGGACCTTTGCGACATGTACACCGATGTAGACGGTGTTTACACGACCGATCCGCGCATCACCTCCCGCGCCAAGCGGCTTGAGAAGATCGCCTATGAAGAGATGCTGGAAATGGCTTCGTTAGGGGCCAAGGTCTTGCAGACGCGCTCGGTCGAGATGGCCATGGTTCATCGCGTGCCGGTCCGTGTGTTATCGACGTTCGATGCCGACAGTGGCGGTACACTTGTATGCGACGAGGAAGATATCGTGGAAAAGAACCCCGTCACCGGAATTGCCTACACGCGCGATGAAGCCAAGATCACGCTGCTTCGGATACCCGATCAGCCTGGTGTTGCCGCCGCCATTTTCGGCCCGCTCGCCGATGCCGGCGTCAATGTCGATATGATCGTGCAGAACGTGTCCGAAGATGGCCGCCGCACGGACCTCACCTTCACAGTCTCGCGGGCGGAACTCGATCGCGCGCTCGATGCGATCCGCAGCGCGGCGCCTCAGATCGGCTACAAGGATCTCATCTCGGACCCTGGCGTGGCGAAGGTCTCGATCATCGGCATCGGCATGCGCGCTCATCCCGGCGTCGCGCAGACCATGTTCCAGACGCTCGCCCAGAAGGGCATCAACATCCAGGTCATCTCGACGTCTGAAATTAAAGTAAGTGTGCTGATCGCCGAGGACTATGTGGAACTTGCCGTGCGCGCGCTGCATTCCGCGTACGATCTTGACGCGGCATGATCTATGCTAATTCTGGTGCGAGGAGCGGCCCACAGATAGAACAGGCCGAAGTTCGCAGGCTTCCCCGCGGCAAAGGTGACCAACGTTTGAGCAAACTGATCCAAATCCGACGTTTGGTAGGAAAGGCCCCCTAATGCCGCCGCAGCTCGTAGCCGGCGGCCCCAGGGTTCTTCTGCGCCGCCTGCGCGAGATCATGGCGGAGCGGCAGAGCGCTCAGACTCGCCTCGACAAACTCGTCTCGGTGATCGCGGCCAATATGGTCGCGGAAGTGTGCTCGATCTATCTGCGCCGGGCCGGCGGGGCGTTGGAACTCTTCGCCACCGAAGGGCTGAACCGCGAGGCCGTCCACCGTACGCGGCTGAAGGCGGGCGAGGGGCTGGTCGGCCTGGTGGCGGAGAGCTCCGCGCCCCTCAACCTCTCCAATGCGCCCGAGCATCCGAGTTTCTCCTACCGGCCCGAGACCGGCGAAGATCCGTTCCGCTCGTTCCTGGGCGTGCCCATCGTGCGCGGCGAGAGCGTTTTTGGCGTGCTCACGGTGCAGAACCGCACCGCGCGTCACTATGACGAGGAGGAAGAGGAAGCCCTGGCCACCATCGCCATGGTGCTGGCCGAAGTGGTGGCGCAGGGGACGCTGGTCGATCTTGCCGAGATCGATGAGGCAGAGCTGTCGCCCACCAGGCCCGCCGTTTTCCGCGGCGATTGTCTGACCGAAGGTCTCGCCATCGGCACGGTCTTCCTGCATCAGCCGCGCGTGCGCGTCGACCGCATGATCGCCGATGATCCGGCCACCGAGCTGAAGCGCCTGGACGATGCGCTCGAAGAGGTCCGCGTTGCGGTCGATGCGATGCTGGAATCCTCCGAGCTCGACCTTGCCGGCGAAACCCGCGAGGTCATCGAAGCCTATCGCCTGTTTGCGCATGATCAGGGCTGGCGCCAGCGCCTGACCGACGCGGTGCGCTCGGGCCTTACCGCCGAGGCCGCGGTTGAACGCGTGCAGGATGAGACGCGCGCCCGCATCAATCGCACCAACGATGCGTATTTGCGCGAGCGTCTGCATGATTTCGACGATCTGGCGCGCCGGCTCATGCGCCATCTCGCCAAATCGGACGGCGCGGAGAGCGAGGGCCTGCCGGAGCGCGCAATCGTCGTCGCGCGCACCATGGGTCCGGCCGAGCTGCTCGATTACGGCCGCAATCGGATCACGGCGCTCGTCGTCGAAGAAGCCTCGCAGACCTCACACATTGCCATCGTCGCGCGCTCGCTCAGCATTCCGCTGGTGGGCGGGGCGGAAGGAGTCGCGGATGCCGCGCGTGGCGGTGACCGCGTCGTCGTCGATGCCGAGACGGGCGAAGTGCATTTGCGCCCGCCGCACGAAGTCGTGGTGGCCTTCCAAGCCAAACAGGCCCTCCTTGCGCAGCGCGTCGCGCGCTTTGCCGCGATCCGCGGGGAGCCTGCCGTAACCAAAGACGGCGTGCGGATCAGCCTCAACATGAATGCCGGACTGCTGTTGGATTTGCCCCATCTCGTCCAATCGGGCGCCGACGGCATTGGCCTCTTCCGCACCGAGCTGCAATTCATGATCGGCTCCAACATGCCGCGGCTGCAGGCGCAGATCGATTTCTACCGTCAGGTGTTCGACGCCGCGCTGGATAAGCCGGTGGTTTTCCGCACCCTTGATCTCGGCGGCGACAAGGTCCCGAGCTACGGCCGCACCGTGCGCGAAGAAAATCCCGCCCTCGGCTGGCGCGCGCTGCGCATCTCGCTCGATCGCCCGGCGCTGCTGCGCTACCAGGTGCGCGCCCTCATCACCGCAGCGAATGGCAGACGCCTGCGCCTGCTTCTGCCCATGGTGAGCGACGTCGCCGAATTCGAAGCCGCCCGCGTGCAGATCGGCCGCGAGCTCGATCGGGCCCGGCGCGTCGGGCTGCGCTTGCCCGAAGACATCGACCTCGGCGCCATGGTGGAAGTTCCCTCGCTCCTCTTTGTGCTCAAGCAAATCCTTGCCGCGACGGACTTCATTTCCATCGGCACCAACGACCTGCTGCAATTCATGTTTGCCGCGGATCGGACCAATCCGACGGTGGCCAAGCGCTATGACACGCTCTCCCCGGCGGTGCTCAATGTGATCCGGCGCCTGGCGGAAGAGGGGCGGGAGGCCGGCCGCCTCTCCGAAATCTCCATTTGCGGCGAGATCGCCGGCCGGCCGCTAGAAGCCATGGCGCTGGTCGGTTTGGGCATGACCTCGCTCTCGATGCAGGCTTCGATGATCGGGCCGGTCAAGATGATGATTCGCAATCTCGATACGAGCAAACTCAAACCGGTCCTTGACAGGCTGTGCGGAATCTCTGCCGCGAGCGCCCGCGCCGAGCTGATGGATTTTGCCGCCACCCATGGCGTTCCGATCGGGCGATAGAACCGGGTAACACGCTGTTAGGAGACTCGACGCTAATTTGATTCGGTTCCGCGCGAACGCCGATCCCGACATCGATCCGATTGTGCTTCGTTGTCGCCGGCGGTTGTGGCGGGGGCGGGCTTCTGGTTTAATTGACAGACTCGGGCCTGGGCGGTTTAACGCTTGGGATTGCAGGCTTTTAACGCCTGGACCGGGGCAATACAGCAGGCGACATGCCAAAGGTCACACGACTTACGCTTGATCAGGGCGGCGGACTCGAACGCCGCCGTTTGCACCTGCGGGAAATATCGGACGATGCCGACGCCCCCTTGGAAACCGTCGGGCAGGATTTGCGGAAAGCTCGACAGCGCAAAGGCGAGGATCTGGCGCAGATCTCCAGCGTGCTGAAGATCCGCAAGGACTATCTGGACGCCCTGGAGGAAAGCAAATTCGACGCGGTCCCCGGCCGCGCCTACGTCATCGGGTTTGTCCGCGCCTATTCGCAATATCTTGGCCTGGACCCGGCCGAATGCGTCGAGCGGCTGAAGCGGGAAATTGCCGGCCGCGGCGACGGCAGGGAAGCCAAAGTGGAGGTTTCCTCGCCGCGCGAGCGCAAGCTGCCTCCAGGCGGGATGTGGTTGGCGATTTTCTTGCTGATCGCGGTGGTTTACGGCGCCTATTATCTGTTCGGCGCTGTCAGTCACATGACATCATCGTCCGTCGCTCCGGTGCCGGCGCGCTTGGCTGCGCAGGCGGGTCTTCCCAATCCAACCGCCGCCCGGCCCGCAGCCGCGCCCGAGGCGGCTCCCCCGGCCGCCGCACAACCGGTGGCGGTCCCGAATCCTGTGCCGCCGCTGCCGCCCGGTCAGAGATACGGCGCACAGAACGCCGGTTCCCGAATCATGCTGGTTGCTCACCGGCCCACGCGCGTCCTCGTCCAGGGGCCCAGCAACACGCTGCTGCTAAATCGCCTCCTTCAGGCTGGAGATTCGTATCTCGTGCCCAATATCAGTGGCGTGACATTGTCGACACCCGATGGCGGAGCATTGGAATTGATCCTCGACGGCGGTTCGCTAGGTTATGCCGGCAAGGACGGCGTCGTGGCAGAGGGACTGTCTCTCAATCCGCAGGACGTCGCAGACCGCCAGGGGCATGGATGAGCATTCGGCCTTACCGGGACATCGTGCGGCGAAAATCGCGGACGATCCATGTCGGCTCCGTGGCCGTCGGCGGGGACGCGCCGATCTCCGTTCAGTCGATGACCAACACGCTGACCTCCGATGCGCGCGCCACCATCGAACAGATCAAGCGCCTTGAGGACGCCGGCGCCGACATCGTGCGCGTCTCCTGTCCCGACGAAGAATCGACCGCGGCGCTGAGGACCATCGTCAACGCATCGCGCGTGCCGATCGTGGCCGACATCCATTTCCACTACAAACGGGCCATCGAAGCGGCCAAGGCCGGCGCCGCCTGTCTGCGCATCAACCCCGGCAATATCGGCTCGAAAGAGCGCGTCAAGGAAGTCGTTAAAGCCGCCAAGGATCATGGCTGCTCGATGCGTATCGGCGTGAACGCGGGATCCTTGGAACGCGACCTGCTCGAACAATTTGGCGAACCCTGTCCGGAAGCCATGGTGGAAAGCGCGCTTCGTCATATGCGCCTGCTCGAGGAGAACGACTTCTTCGAGTTCAAGGTCAGCGTCAAAGCCTCCGATGTTTTCCTCGCGGTCGCGGCCTATCAGCAGCTTGCCGACATCTGCGACTATCCGCTGCATCTCGGCATCACCGAGGCCGGCGGCATGATCCCGGGAACCGTGAAATCCTCGATCGGCATGGGCATGCTTCTGTGGTCGGGCATCGGCGACACCATCCGGGTCTCGCTCTCCGCCGAACCCGAAGAGGAAATCCGCGTCGGGTTCGATCTTCTCAAATCGCTTGGGCTGCGCCATCGCGGCGTCAACATCGTCTCCTGCCCATCCTGCGCCCGCCAAGGCTTCAACGTCATCAAGACGGTGGGGGTCTTGGAGGACCGCCTGAAGCACATCGCCACGCCGATGTCGCTCTCCATCATCGGCTGCGTGGTGAACGGGCCCGGCGAAGCACGCGAGACCGATATCGGCTTTACCGGCGGCGGGGCAGGCGCCGGCATGATCTACCTCAACGGCAAGCCGGTTTATAAGCTCGACAATCAGGCGCTCGTCGAGCACATCGTCGAGCTGTGCGAGAAAAAAGCCGCCGAGATCGAAGCCAACCGCAACGCCCTCGAACCGGCGCAGTAGCGATGCTCTGCGATCTATCTGGGCGCGCGGTGTCCCCGCGAGACCCTGAGCAATGATCCCGCAAGCCAAGCTCGAACGGGTCTTGGACCGCTTCAATGCGATCGAAGCGCAGCTCGCGTCGGGCCATTCGGGCGACTTCGTGAAACTGTCGAAGGAGCACGCGCAGCTTGCCCCCGTGGTGAACGCCATCCGGGCCTACAAGGACACGCGCGGCGCCCTCGAAGGCAATGAGTCGCTGCTCGCCGATCCGGCCACGGATGCCGAGCTGAAGGCTCTCGCCAATGAGGAAGCCGAAATTTTGCGCAAACGTTTCGGCGCCCTGGAGCGCGACGTTCAATTGCTGCTGCTTCCCAAAGATTCGGCCGACAATTCCAGCGCGATCGTCGAAATTCGCGCCGGCACGGGGGGCGAAGAAGCTTCGCTCTTCGCCGGTGATCTTTTGAAGATGTACACGCGCTACGGCCAATTGCAGGGTTGGAAGACCGAGCTGCTTTCGCTGAGTGAATCCGATCTTGGCGGCGTCAAGGAAGCCGTCCTCGATATCGAAGGGGAGGGCGCCTACGCGAAGCTCAAGTTTGAATCGGGCGTTCACCGGGTGCAGCGGGTGCCGGTCACCGAAGGTTCGGGCCGCATTCACACCTCGGCAGCAACCGTCGCCGTATTGCCGGAACCTGAAGATGTCGATGTGAATGTCGCCGACAAGGATTTGCGCATCGACGTCTATCGGGCGAGCGGCGCGGGTGGACAGCACGTCAACAAGACCGAATCCGCCGTGCGCATCACGCATTTGCCCACTGGCATCGCGGTCGCCATGCAAGAGGAAAAGTCGCAGCACAAGAACAGAGCCAAGGCGATGAAGATCCTCAAGGCGCGGCTCTTCGAAGCCGAACGCGAGCGCCAGGCCAACGCGCGGGCTGCCGAGCGCAAGGGTCTCGTGGGCTCGGGCGATCGCTCGGAGCGCATTCGCACCTACAATTTCCCGCAGGGGCGCGTTTCCGATCACCGCATAAACCTCACCCTCTATAAGCTCGACCGCATCCTCTCGGGCGACGACCTCGCCGAAATCGTCGACGCGTTGATCACCGAAGATCAGGCGAGCCGGCTCGCGGCCGAAGAGACGGATGCGGCATGAGGATGAGCGATTGGACGCAAACCCTCCTCAGCGCCACGGAACGCTTGCGCGCGGCCGGGGTGGAATCGCCTAGGCGCGAAGCCCGGCTGCTCCTCGCTCATGTGCTCGGGCTAAGACCGGAGGACATCGTTTCGGGGAACCTTCCGCCGCAAGACACCGCGCTTGGTGAACGCTTCGAAGCGGCTCTCGCGCGGCGCGTCGCCCGCGAGCCTCTCGCCTATGTGATCGGACGGCGCGAGTTCTGGAGTCTCGATTTCGAAGTGGATCCCGGCGTTCTGATACCGCGGCCGGAATCCGAATTCATGGTTGAGGAAGCCTTAAAACGGTTTCCCGCGTCGAGCGTCCCGCTGCGGGTGCTGGACCTCGGCACCGGTTCGGGTTGTCTCCTGCTTGCCTTTCTGTCGGAGCGGCCCAATGCCGAAGGCCTCGGCGTCGACATCTCCCGCGAAGCGCTCAGTGTCGCCAAGCGCAACGCGCAACATTTGGGCCTGAACGCACGAGCCCGATTTCTGCTTGGCGACTGGATGGACGCGCTTTCCGGGGCCTGGGATGTGATTTTCATCAATCCGCCCTATATCGCCTCTGACGATCTGATGGGTCTGGAACCCGAGGTCGGGCGGCATGAGCCCCGTGCCGCGCTCGATGGCGGTGCCGACGGATTGAGTGCCTATCGTCGCGTCGCTGGGGCGCTTCTGGCGCATTTGCGCCCCAAGGGCCGCGCCTTTTTTGAAGTCGGTCAAGGCCAGGCTGGTGCCGTCGAGGGACTCCTCGCGGAAAAGGGATTGCAAGTTGAGGGAACCGTTTTCGATCTCGCAGGTATTTGTCGCTGCTTGGTCGTTGTGGAAGCCGTGGCAAAGATTACAGCAAAAAAAGAATTGGCAATCGGGACGCGAAGCAGCTAGGTTCGGCTCACTGGGGAATACGAAGGGTTCCGGCCGCCGCGCTTGGCGCTGAGTCGGAGGAAGCGCGGAAAAATAAGCGCCGTCCTTCGTGACATGAGAGCTCGAAAAACGCGCTGACCATACGAATGGGCCACTTTGCGCGCGTGCGAGCAAGGACAACGCGTTGGACATGAGATTTCAAATTCGCAACTGGCGGGACGTTTGCTTATGCGGCCCTGACCGCCTGTTTGGCCGCATGAAAAACTTCGACACTACGATAGAGGGGCAGCAGTGAAACGTTCACGAGGACGCGGGCGGCGACCGCAGAACAATCATAACAGGGCCTTTGACTCGACCGGGCCGGACGTGAAAATCCGCGGCACCGCCGCTCATGTCTACGAGAAATATCTGCAGCTGGCGCGCGATGCCGGCTCGGCCGGAGACCGCGTCATGGCCGAAAATTATCTCCAGCACGCCGAGCATTATTACCGCATCCTGATGGCTCAGGGGCCGCAGGTGAACCAACAGGGCTTTACCGGTTCGGGCCAGCAACCCAACGGCAATGGCGATGGGCGTCCGCCCAATGTGGGCGACCAGCAGCCTTCCTATCCCCAACAGGTGACGAGCGCCCCATCGTTCAGCTTGGCTGATGCCGAGGACGACATGGAAGAGGGCGACGAGGCGGCATAATTTGCGGGTTTTCCGCGCGTTTTCGTCTCTTGTCTTGATCGATATCAACGCCACATTAGGCGAGATGCGGTGCCATGGGGCCGCATCGCGCTGCCGCGCCCCTGTGCTTTTTCAGGCGGGGATGAGGGCAAGAGGAGTGGCGATAGATGGATTTTGAGAAATTTACCGAGCGCACGCGGGGCTTTATCGAATCGGCCCAGGGTCTGGCGCTGCGCTCGAATCACCAGCAACTAACCCCCGAACATGTGCTGAAGGTGCTGCTCGACGACGAGCAGGGCATGGCGTCCAACCTCATCAAATCGGCCGCAGGTCGGCCTGAGGAGGTCCGCCAGCAGGTCGACATCGCGCTCGCGAAGCTTCCCAAGGTCCAGGGTGGAAGCGGGCAGGTCTATCTCGCGCCGGAAACCGCGCGGGCATTCGACCAGGCCCAGGAATTGGCGAAGAAGGCCGGCGATTCCTACGTGACCGCCGAGCGCCTGCTGCAGGCACTGACGATGACCCCGAGCGCCGCCGCCAATGCGCTGAAGAAGGCCGGCGTGACCGCCCAGGCCCTCAACAAGGCGATCGAGGAATTGCGCCAGGGCCGCACCGCCGACTCGGCAACAGCGGAGAATTCGTACGAAGCGCTGAAAAAATATTCGCGCGACCTGACCGAAGTGGCGCGCGCGGGCAAGCTGGATCCCGTTATCGGCCGCGATGAGGAAATCCGCCGCACCATCCAAGTGCTGGCGCGCCGGACCAAGAACAATCCCGTCCTGATCGGTGAGCCCGGCGTCGGCAAGACCGCCATCGTGGAAGGTCTGGCGCTTCGCATCGTCAACGGCGATGTCCCCGAATCCTTACGCGACAAACGCCTGATGGCGCTCGACATGGGCTCGCTCATCGCCGGGGCGAAATTCCGCGGCGAATTCGAAGAGCGGCTCAAGGCGGTGCTCTCCGAAATCACCGCCTCCGAGGGAAAGGTGATCGTCTTCATCGACGAGCTTCACACGCTGGTCGGCGCCGGCAAGGCGGAAGGCGCAATGGATGCCTCCAACCTGTTGAAGCCGGCGCTGGCGCGCGGCGAGCTCCACTGCATTGGCGCCACCACGCTCGACGAATACCGCAAGCATGTGGAGAAGGATGCGGCCCTGGCTCGCCGTTTCCAGCCTGTCTTCGTGTCTGAGCCTTCGGTCGCCGACACGATCTCGATCCTGCGCGGCCTCAAGGAGAAATATGAGCTCCATCACGGCGTGCGCATCACCGATGGCGCGATCGTCGCCGCCGCCACGCTGTCGCACCGCTACATCACCGACCGGTTCCTCCCCGACAAAGCCATCGATCTCATCGACGAAGCCGCCGCGCGGCTGCGCATGCAGGTGGACTCCAAGCCCGAAGAATTGGACGAGCTCGACCGCCGCATCATCCAGCTCAAGATCGAACGCGAAGCCCTGAAGAAAGAAACCGACAAGGCCTCCAAAGAGCGGCTGGAAAAATTGCAGCTCGAACTCGCCGAGCTGGAAGAGAAATCTGCCGCCCTGACAGCGCGCTGGCAGGAGGAGAAGAAGGCGCTGCAAAGCGTCCAGAAGCTCAAGGAAGACCTCGACAAGGCAAGGCAGGAGCTCGAGATCGCGCAGCGCCAAGGCAATCTTGCGCGCGCCGGCGAGCTTGCCTACGGCGTCATCCCTGCTTTGGAACGCAAGCTCAAGGAGGCCGAGGAAAAAGGCAATGAGCGCCTGGTCAATGAAGCGGTGACTGAGGAACACATCGCCGGCGTGGTTTCGCGCTGGACCGGCATTCCCGTGGACAAGATGCTCGAGGGCGAACGCGAGAAGCTGCTCCACATGGAGAAGTCCCTCGAGAAGCGCGTCGTCGGACAGGACGAAGCGGTGCGCGCCGTTGCGAATGCGGTGCGCCGCGCCCGGGCGGGACTGCAGGATCCCAATCGCCCGATCGGATCATTCCTCTTCCTCGGACCAACGGGCGTCGGCAAGACCGAGCTGACCAAGGCGCTCGCCTCGTTTCTGTTCGATGACGACAACGCCATGGTCCGCATCGACATGTCGGAATTCATGGAGAAACATTCCGTGTCGCGCCTGATCGGCGCGCCTCCCGGTTATGTCGGCTACGACGAAGGCGGCGTGCTGACCGAAGCGGTGCGGCGCCGGCCCTATCAAGTCATCCTGTTCGACGAGGTCGAGAAGGCCCACCACGACGTATTCAACGTGCTGCTGCAGGTGCTGGACGATGGGCGCCTGACCGATGGGCAGGGCCGCACGGTCGATTTCCGCAATACGGTGATCATCCTCACCTCCAATCTCGGCTCGGAATATCTGGCCGCTCAGACCGAGGGCCAGGAATCGTCAGCTGTGCGCAATCAGGTGATGGGCGCGGTTCGGGCGCATTTCCGCCCCGAATTCCTCAATCGCCTGGACGAGATCATTCTGTTCCACCGCCTCACTCGGGCCGACATGGATCATATCGTCGAGATCCAGATCGCGAAGCTGGTCAAGCTCCTGGAAGAACGCAAGATCGCGATAAGGCTGGACTCCAAAGCGAAGTCCTGGCTCGCAGAGACCGGCTACGATCCCGTCTATGGAGCGCGCCCGCTGAAGCGTGTGATCCAACGCGCGCTGCAGGACCCTCTGGCGCGCATGATCCTCGAAGGCGAGATATCGGACGGCGAAGTCGTGAAGGTCTCGGCAGGAAAACGCGGCCTGATCATCAACGGGGTCGAGGTGACGACCTCGGGCGAGCCGCTAGGCCTGATCGGCGGCACCGAACCTTCCAGCCACGCCGTCCACTAAGCCAGACAAATACAATTGTCATGCCCGCCCCCGGGTCCGCGCATAGCGCGGCCCGAGGATAAACTCCGGCGGGCATCCGGGATGCGATGAATCCAGATTCCCGCTTACGCGGGAATGACAGGGGGCGTCAGTCCCGCGTTTCGCGCAGGCCCGTCGCTTGGGCCAAACGATGCTCGACCGGCAATGATGCCTCGAGCGTTTCGAGATGCCCGCGTTCGGCGAAGAAGGCTTTCAGGTCTTCGCCTTCCAACTTGCGCCCCGACGCGACCTTGACGGTCAGCGGATTCACTTGCGAATTGTTGACGCGGATCTCGTAGTGCAGATGCGGACCGGTGGCCAACCCGGTCATGCCGCTATAGGCGACGACGTCGCCTTGATGAACGCGCGCGCCAGTCCTCATGCCGGGCGCAAAGCGCGACAGATGACCATAGGCGGTGGCGTAATTATTGCCGTGCTTGATGACGACGAGATTGCCGTACTCGCCCCCCGAACCCGCGAACGCAATCGTGCCGTCGCCGGCTGCCATGACGGGCGTTCCGCTCGGCACGGCGAAATCGATCCCCTTATGCATGCGGGTGTAGCCGAGGATGGGATGGTGGCGCTGGCCGAAGCCCGATGAGATGCGCGCGCCATCCACCGGCGTCTTCATCAGCATCGCTTTGGCGCTCTGGCCGTTGACGTCGAAATATTCCGCTTCCCCGCCCTGCTCGAAGCGGTAGAGCAGATGTTTCCTGCCCGACAGCGTCATGGAAGCCGCAAGGATATCGCCCACTTTCACCGGCTGGCCCTCAGCGGTGAAATAGCGGTTGAAGAAGACTTCGAAGTCATCGCCGGGATGCACGTCGCGTTGGAAGTCGACCTCGTAGGAGAACATGCGGATGATCTCGACCACCACGCTGGCGGGAATTCCGGCCTGCGTCGCCGCCAGATAAAGGCTGGAGTCGATCGTGGCGCCGACATGCTGGTAATGCGTCTGCAGCTTTCGCTCGACGTCTTCGGCGAGATAGCCGTCCGGTACGGTCAGATGCACCGTGATCTGGTGATCGATGCTGGGTGCAAAGGACAGCGACAGCAGCCGCCGGTCCGAATCGTCATCCTGGGATGACTGCGCAGCTTGCGCGCCCGTCGCATTGTCGGGCGGGGTGTCAGCCGTACCGAAGATCGCCTGGAAGGTCTGGCCCGTGCGGATGTTGCGTGGGCTGTAGAGCGGCTTAATGGCGTCGATCACCGCAGCCGCGTCCTCGGTCGACACGCCGGCTTGCTGGAGCATCCGGACCATGGTGTCGCCGTCGCCGACTTTCAGGGTGCGCGTTTCGGTTTGCGGCTTGGATGCCGCCCGTTCGGCGGCGAGGATTCGATCGAGTGGTCCGCTGAGGCCCGGCGAAAAAAGACCCGCGGAGCGATAAAGCTGACCGGGGTCTTCGGCCGCGATCGCCGGCAACGCGTGTAGGCCCGTCAGGCGCAAGAGCAGATCGTAAGGCAATGCTGCCTGTTCACGCCGCGGCTCATAGGCGCGCGAGGTGGAGGCGGGCGCGGCCGCCAGCGACAGCCAGGTGATGGCCAATGCGACCGAAGCGGTCATCGTTGTGGAGACGACCGTCCAACGGCCATCCGGCGAGCTGAGCGCTCGGCTTGCAGCTGTGCCCAATCGAGACAGGTCACGGTGAATTTCGGATAGTCTTGTCAGCAAGCTGCCTAGCAAGGCTCCAGATCCTGTCTCTCGCGTGCGGGATCGGAGGTGCCCCCCGGCCGCCCTTCAGTGATTTGCACCAGTCTGCAGGAAAAACCCCTGCCACGGCAGCTTTCTACCGAACACAGTTAAAGCTGTTACCGCTACCAGACCGTTAACTCTGCCGGTGTCGCAGCCTCGGTCTGCGACACCAAATGTTCGGGCTCATTCCTCCTCAAAGAGGGGAGCCCGGATCACTTTCCCTTAAATCCTTGCCTCTCGAACTTGGCCCCGGGTAGGGAATTGGGCGTGTTGTTTACCGTCTTGCCCGATCGTTCCTGATCATGGCAAGAAAAAAATCACGAAACGTTACAATTTTCCGCGGCAATTCATTCACAGAATCAAAGTTTTGAAACAATCGTGCCGATTACTCGGCCGGTTGCGCCAGGGCCCCGCTGGGGAGCGCGCGGCGTTGGCCGCGTTTCAACTGCCACATGCGCAAACCGGTAATGGCGAACAGGAGCGGAAGGAACCCCGAGAAGAACGCCAGAATCCGCCACACCTCGCCAAGGCCTTGCCCGTAATGCATGACCCGCAGCCAGACCAGGATCTGCTTGCCGGTGGAATAGTTTCGGGGATCGACGACATCCAGGATTTCCGGCCCCGGACCGATAAACGTCGAAATCTGCGGCGCGCCATCGTCGAACGGCCTGGGCGCCAGCGTGACCATGTAAACCCCATCCGGGCGCGGCGGCAGCTGCACCTGCAGCAGGCGCGAATTGGGGATCGAGGAAAGCGCCACGCGCGCCGCCTCGTCTGGGGTGAGCTCGTTCTTGTTGCGAATGGAAGCGGCGACCCCCGGATTCACAACGGCGTTCGTCAGGCCGGTCTTTAGCGGAAGCACCTCACCGACGGCCGATTGAAAGGTCACCGGAAACGCCAGATCGACACCGCTGATGCTGATGATCAGAAAGACGATCAGCGACCAAAATCCGACCGCGCTGTGCAGATCGTGATTGAGGCGAAAGCCCCGCGCGCCGCGTCGAACGCCGAACGCATGACGCCACTGATCCCTGCGCGGCCACCACAATGTCAGTCCGGAGAGGCCGAAGAGCACCATGGCGATGCCGAGGAAGCCGACAGTCTGAAGGCCGTAATAGCCAGGCGCCATAAGGGCTACGTGCATGGTGGTGAGAGTGCGGTTGAACACGCCGGCGCGGCGTCTTTCTTCGCTGCCCAGCACTTTGAGCGAAACCGGATCGACGTAAATTGTCAGCCCGACAAAGTTCACCCCCTGCTGGGGGCGACGCCCCGGAGGCAACGCCACCTGCACCGCCGCCGATTGACCGAGTTTGGCAGGCATCGAGATTGTCGCGACCGGCCAGCCCTCGGGCGCCGCCTGTTGCGCGGCCGCGAGAATGCGCGTCATGGGCTGCATCCCGCCCTTCGCGGGCGCGGCGGGCGGCGAATAATCGCGCACCACATTCGTCGCGATGATGATGCTGCCGGTAAGCCCGATCAGGATGAAGGGGATAGCGAGGATCAGGCCCGCCCATAGATGGACCAACTGCAGACCCTTGCGGAATGCACGCCAACTCATGCCGCTACCTCTCGCGCCGTCCGAGACGCGCCCCCTCAATAGCCTATCGCGATTCCGTCCTTGCGCATCTCGGTGGCGCCCCAATAGACGCCGTTCTTCTTGTCTCTGAGGATCGCCTGATAACCCCCGAACCCGCCTGAGCCTTGGATGAGCTGATGGCCCCTCTTGGTCAGCTCGGCGCGCACCGATGGCGTGATCCCCGATTCGCCGACATGGCGGAAGCGCATGAAGTCGCCGGCTTCCTGCGGGTTCATCCCGAAATCGATCATGTTCACCAGAACCTGCGCATGCCCCTGAGGCTGCATGTCGCCGCCCATCAGCCCAAACGCGAGATAGGGCTCTCCGTCCTTCATCACAAAGCCGGGAATGATGGTGTTGAAAGGCCGCTTGGCCGGCGCATAGACGTTGGGCGACTTCTCGTCGAGCGAGAACAGCGCGCCGCGGTCGTGGAACATGAAGCCCAATCCGTCCGCGACCAGGCCCGAGCCCAGATCGGCATAGTTCGACTGGATGAGCGAGACCATCATGCCGTCCTTGTCGGCGACCGTCAGATAGGTGGTGTCACCGGCAATCAGCTTCGCATCGCCCGGGCCGATGCTCGGATTGGCGCGATCCATATGGATCTGGGTGCGGCGCTGTTTGGCATAATCGGCGGACAACAGCGTCTTGACGGGAATTTTGGCGAAATCCGGATCGCCGAAATATTTGGCGAGGTCTTCATAGGCCAGACGCTTGGCTTCGATCAGGAGATGCAGCGTGTCGGCCGAACCCGGCCCCATCTTCTTCAGATCGTAGCCCTCCAGGATCTTGAGCATCTCCAACGCGGCGGCGCCCTGGCTGTTGGGCGGCATCTCATAGACGTCATAGCCGCGATAATTCACCGTGATGGGATCGACCCACTCGCCATGATGGGCGGCGAAATCCTCCAATCGCAGATCGCCGCCGATGCGACGGAAATAGGCGTCCATCGTCTTGGCCACCGCACCCTTATAGAAGGCATCGCGCCCGCCAACCGCGAGGGCTTGATAGGTGCGGGCCAGATCGGGATTCTTGAACATCTGCCCCTGGGCCGGCGGCGCGCCGTTGACGAGATAGGTGTGCTGGGCGTTCTCGAATTCCTCGACATCGGGAGAACCGGCGAGATTGTCCATATTGGCCGCCCACAAGGCAGCGATGAATTGGCTGACCGGAAAGCCATCGCGGGAATAGGAAATCGCCGGCGCGAGAAGATCGGCCATCGGGAGCTTGCCGAACTTGTCATGCAGCGCATACCAGCCATCCACCGTGCCGGGCACCGTGACTGACAACGAGCCGTAGCCAGGCACATAGGAGCGGCCACCGAGCTTGCGCTTCATATCGGCGAGCGTGCGTCCCT
>WNFL01385260.1_pt2 | contig 22761 bp, 25 predicted proteins | sample 5400361 | NCBI WGS metagenome assembly WNFL01 (sample SAMN13153351, study PRJNA577476) | soil metagenome | isolation source: 40 cm soil on Douglas fir-dominated hillslope | place: USA:California | collected 2013-09-17
AGGACCGGGCAGCCGGCGTTATCAAGCTCTGCGCCGAGAAGGCGGGCTGGGGCAAAAAGCGGCCCAAAGGCACCGGCCTTGGCCTCGCCTGGGCCTTCTCTTTTGGCGGCCATGTCGCGGAAGCGGTCGAACTGAGCGTAGACAGCCAGAAGAAGGTTACGGTCCACAAGATCATCGTGGTTGCGGACGTCGGCCCGGTGATCAATCTGTCCGGGGCCGAAAACCAGGCGCAGGGCGGCGCGATCGACGGCCTCTCCACCGCCATGGGGCTGGATATTTCGATGGAGAATGGCCGCATCCAGCAGGCCAACTACGGCAACTATCCCGTGCTGCGCATCCGCAGTGCACCGCCGGTGGAAGTTCATTTCATCCAGTCGGACTTCACGCCAACCGGCCTGGGCGAGCCGGCCGTGCCGCCATTGGCCGGCGCCCTGGGCAATGCGATCTTCGATGCAACGGGCGTGCGGGTGCGGACCATGCCGCTCAAGAAGCTGGGTTATTCGATCTGACCTGACCGAGGCCCTGGGTTTATCCCGGGTCCTCGCCGGTCACCCACCCGTGACCGACATGTGCCTGCCCAGCGCCGGCGCAGCACCCGGCACCGGCAAAAGAAAATCATGCGCCTTGGGCTTGGCAGCCAGAGCGCGGTCGATGGCGGCATTCAACAGCGCATCGTCCGCAGACGCCCGCAGGGGTCCGCGCAGATCTTCCGAACCTTCCTGGCCGAGACACATGAACAGCGTACCGGTACAGGTCACGCGCACCCGCCGGCAGCTTTCACAAAAATTATGAGTCAGCGGAGTGATGAATCCCAACCTGCCGCCGGTCTCGGCGACGCGGACATAGCGCGCCGGCCCGCCGGTGCGGTCGGCCAGGTCGGTGAGCGTCCAATAGGATTCCAATTCGCGGCGCACGGCGGTCAGGGACAGAAATTGATCGGTACGGTCTTCATCCACCGCACCCAGCGGCATGGTTTCGATCAGAGTGATGTCCAGGCCGCAATCATGCGCCCAGCGGATGATGCCCGGCAGGTCCCGTGCATTGTCGCGCTTCAGCGCCACGGTGTTGATCTTGACCTTCAGGCCCGCATCCTGGGCCGCGGCAATACCGTCCAGCACCTGGGCCAGGCAATCGGCGCGGGCAATGCGGGCGAAGGTGGCGCGGTCGAGACTGTCGAGCGAGACATTGATGCGCCGGACTCCGGCGTCTTTCAGGCCTCGCGCGAATTCGCGCAGCCGCACGCCGTTGGTGGTCAGGGTCAGTTCGTCCAGCGCGCCGCTGTCCAGATGCCGCGCCAGGCTGCGCACCAGGTCAAGGAACCCGCGCCGCATCAATGGCTCTCCGCCGGTCAGCCGCAGATGGCGCACGCCCCGGCGCACGAAGGCGGTGCACACCCGGTCCAATTCCTCCAGGCTCAACAATTCCGCCTTGGGCAGGAACTTCATCTGCTCGCTCATGCAATAGGTGCAGCGCAAGTTGCAGCGATCGGTCACCGAAACGCGGACATAGTCCACCGTTCGGCCGAATGGATCGATGAGGCCGCGAAAGGGCTCTACAGACATGGAAGCATTATAACGGAGAAAATCTATATAGAAAAGTACGGCCTTTCAGGGACTTATACGCAAAGACCTGCCGAAAGAATAAGCCCCGCAGCCCGCAGCGTCGTGTCTTTCGGCAAATCGCGCTAGTGTCGCGGTTACGAAGTTCGTCATGGCCGGTTTGGTCGCCTATTGCCGGGGATTTCATGTCCTTTCCTGCCACCGAAGCCGATGTCCTGGCGATCGCAGCTGATTGGCTGGCGCGCGGACATGGCGTGGCGCTGGCCACGGTGGTGCGAACTTCCGGTTCCGCGCCGCGCCAGGGCGGCAGTCACATCGTGGTGCGCGATGACGGCGCCTTCGAGGGATCGGTATCGGCAGGCTGCGTGGAAAATGCGGTGATCGAACTGGCTCAGGCGGCGTTGCGCGACGGACAAAATCGAACTGTCAGCTTCGGTATCAGCGATGGCGTGCTGGCGCCGGGCCTGCTGTGTGGCGGCGAAATCGATATCCTGGTCGAACCGATCGTCTGACATGCGGCGCGCAATCCTGGAAGAACTGATGGCAGCCCGGCGCGAAGGCCGCATGATGGTCCGCGCGTTGAATCTGGCGAGCGGGGAAGAAAGGCTTGTGGACCCCGCTTGCGATACATCCCCATTGGGCCGGGCCGCCGTGAAAGCGGTTCACGAAGATGCCAGCCGCCGTATCACACTCGAGGACGGCGACTGGTTTCTCACCGTTTATCAGAGCCCTTGGGAAATCGTCATCGTCGGAGCAGTCCACATCGCCCAGGCGCTGGTGACATTGGCAGTACCGGCCGGATTCAGGGTGCGGGTGATCGATCCGCGCGCATCTTACGCCACGCAAGAACGTTTTCCCGGCATCGTCTTGCAGCGTGCCTGGCCGGACGAGGCCCTGGCGCAGCAGCCGCTCACCAGCCGCAGCGCGCTGGTGGCCCTGGCCCATGATCCCAAGCTCGATGATATGGCTTTGGAAGCGGCGCTGCGCAGCCACGCCTTCTATCTGGGAGCGCTCGGCTCGACACGCACGCATGCCCGGCGCCTGGCGCGGCTGGCGGCCATGGGGTTTTCGCGCGGCGAACTTTCAAAAATCCACGGCCCCGTCGGGCTGGCGATCGGCGCTCGCTCGCCTGCGGAAATTGCCATCGCGATCCTGGCGGAACTGGTCAAACTGCGCCGCGCGAAACCCGCGCCCCGCATCGCAGCTATCGTCCTGGCCGCCGGAACCTCCAGCCGCATGGGCCGCAACAAGCTGGTCGAACTCGTGCGCGGCAAGCCCCTGGTCAGGCAAGCGGTAGACGCTGCCCTGGCGAGCCGGTTGAGTCCGGTTCTGGTCGTAACCGGGCATGAGGCGGATAAGATAAGCACGACATTGAACGGCGCTTCCGTCACGATCATCCATAATGACAAATTTTCCGAAGGACTCAGCGCATCACTTCGGGCCGGTATCGCAGCCGTTCCGGAAGACTGTGAAGGCGTGATGATCCTGCTGGGCGATATGCCGGACATTTCTCCCGCCCTTATCGACCGGCTTGTCTCGGCTTTCGATCCCGCCGGCGGCCGCGCAATCTGTGTGGCAACCGCGGGTGACCAGCGCGGCCATCCCGTGTTATGGGCACGGCCTTTTTTCCCGGAAATAATGGCGCTGAAAGGTGACAAGGGCGCACGGGAACTGCTTGAGGCTCACGCCCATCAGGTGATCGAGATTGACTCAGGCGACAATGCGCCGCTGGCCGACATTGACACGCCCGAAGCGCTGGTGACGTTTCGGAATTGACGGGTGCAAGAACTTACAGGAGCACCGATGTACTGGTTTCGCGCCGGGGCTGCATCGCCTGATCGCCGAAAAGTTATCACGCGCGCTTTCAGCGTCGCGTCAGGAGTAGATCGCCGCCACAACAAGAACAAAAACGGCAAAATATACCAGCCCGAAGGAAAGCGCGGATCACGAAGTTCCTCGCTGAATTCTTCTTCAACAACGCGCCGGTTGTTTTGGAAAGTTGAAGTGAAACCGGCCTTTGGAGCACAAGAAACCCGATCGTAATATGTCGACACCATCGCAAACCTTCTCTTCTGCAAAACGGTAACGCTTCAAATTCGAGACGGTTCTATGGCAGGAGTTCGCAAACCCATGCTCGACGCGGCGGCGATCCTGTCTTTTGCAGAGTTCCACTTCGCCGGAGAAGTTTCATCTAAAAGCTTCGGGATGGTTGACGTTGTGAACATTGCGAAGAATGAATCGATCAAGGGAACGCATCTGTGCGCTCTGCTTGCGATAGCTTCTCAAAAAATAATGAATTGGAACGGCGTCGCACGAGGCGCCGTCATATTCTTCCAGCGCGATTGATACAGCCTGCCTCGCATCGCACTGCCGATACAGGCTTTACCTGGCCCTGGTTCCGCGTCAGATCATGGCAAAACGGCTCTGGAACTGGTGGGCTAGATCCACTGATGCCTGTTCTACAGGCCCGGCAATGGGAGGCGCGCCAGGATCGCTACTTGACCTTTACGCGGCGGCGCATCGCCACGGATCCCGCCAAGCCAACCGCAAAAAGCGACAGCGTCAAAGGCTCTGGAATCTGCTGCGGCAAATCATCGGTGCTATCCGTGGGAGGGATTTCGGGATTGGGATCGGCAAAATTTTGAGGATCAACCGGCGGAAGACTGTAAGGGCCGTCGGGCGGAGCCACAAACTGGATATTCAGGCCGCCGGATTCGTGATCGCCAGAACCGCCATTGCCGGAACTGCCATTGCCGGAATCGTCTTTGCCGGAATCGTCTTTGTCAGAGTCGTTTTTGTCAGAGCCATCTTTGTCAGAGTTGCATTTGTCAGAATTGCCTTTGTCAGCATCGGCTTTGTCAGCGTCGGCTTTGTCAGAATCGCATTTGTCAGAATCGCCGTCGCCCGTGTGATCAGGGACGAACTGGTTCAGCGGGTTGCCGCCTCCGAATGGGCCACCTGGGACGCCGCCGTATCCACCCGTGAACCCGTTATGGGGAGCGTCGGAGCCATCACCCTGTCCGCCCTGTCCGCCAGCTCCGCCATTTCCGTTCGGTCCGTTCGAGGAATGACTGGAGCCCCCGGATGAGCCGGGACCATCTGCGAAATACTGCGTGTCGTCGTTATCGCCCGCACCGGCACAGGACTGGTCCGCGCAAGGTCCGGCCAGCGGCGCGGTCCAGTTAACCTTTTCAGGCTCCTGCCAGCTATGCTCCGAATAGATCGGGTTGGACGCACCGCCGGAATTCCCGCCGGCCTCTTCAGCATGCTGATTGCCCGGTCCGGAGTTTTTCTCGGCCGAAGCCAGGCTGGGTGCGAACAACAGCACCATCAGCGCCAGAAAAAAGGCCGCCAATATCCCCAATGCCGCCAAGCCGCGTCTGAAGCGTTTTTTCGTCATAGCTGTCGGTGTAGCAAGATCGATGCCGGTTACCAGACAAACCGGTCGACAGCGTTAATCCACGGCCTTTCTGCGGGCCACTGGCCGGCCTGCTGTTCGCAGGCCGCCCTGCGGGACAGATTTGTTTCATTTCGGGAACGGCTGCCTGCATCCCGGTCTCTCTGTGCAGCGGATCGGGACGGCGAGTTAACCATTCGTGCCGAATTTTACCTGTTCAGAAAACCGGGCTCTAATCCCTTCGGGAACACAATCCTTCGGCTGACATGGAGTAGTTTTGATGGTCCCAACACCGGCTCCGCCACCCGTTCCGGACAAACGGAAGTATGAGCGGACCAAGCTTTTTTTGCCCGGCCAATTGTTCAACCCCGTCAATCAGCAATCCGCGGAGTGCAAAGTCTTGAACCTTTCCGCAGGGGGGGCCGCCATCCAATGTGCAGCCAGTTTCGCAGCCGGGATACCGCTGATCCTGTATATCGAGAGTTTCGGACGCTTCGAAGGCAACACGGTCATCCATGGCAATGGACAATTGGCGCTGGAATTCTCAATCGGGGAAAGCAAGCGAGGGCGGCTGATGGAAATGCTCAGGGCGTTTGCGATCGGCGGCGTTGCACAAATGCGCAGGCATGAGCGCATTCCCTCTCTGGTAAGCGGCAGCATTACACGCGAGAATGGAGAGCATATTTCCTGCGACGTGCTGGATATATCCCTGGACGGCGTATCTCTGCGAACCAGGATTCGCCCTCCGGTCGGCGAAATCGTAAATCTGGGGCGCGCCTGCGGGCGCGTGGTGCGTCACCACGCAGAGGGCATCGCCATTCAGTATGTAAAAGAGATTGGAAGGGCCGCATAGGCCGGTCCATGGTCCGGCGCTGTCGTATGACCGGCGGAACATCGTTTTGGCAGTCCAGCCAAACTATAGAATTCAAGCAACGCGCCTTAACTCTACCGCCGCCGGCGAACACATCAGTTCGCCGTTATTGGTCACCACCGCCCAGGATTCGGGCCTCGTCAGCGCCAGGTTTCGCAGCATCAAGGGAACATGACAGTAACTTGGCTGTCTCAAACCGTGATGTGAAACCAGCGGGCCGACAGGCTGAAACCGTATGCCCATGGCTGCGAGCATCCGAAGCAACTGGGGTTCCATGACAGCGCCCCAATATTCAACCCCCAATTCGATGCTTTGGCGAAGCAACATCTGGACCAACCCCAGACAGGGCAGATTGCTGTGCCGATCGCGTTTCCCATCCGCAGACCGGATTGCCTCAAAGTTGCGCCGCCGGAACTCCTTGGAGATCGCAAACCGGGATACTTCCGCGGCGATCTCATTGGGGAAGTAATCTGCGGGATTCAGGCCATTCTTTCTCAGCAGCTGCTGGATGGGCAGGCTATTGGCTCGCGCCTGGGGAAGGATCAGTCTTGCCGTGCCTATCGCCTCGCCGCGCGGCCGATGGAAGATCAGGCTGTGAACAGCGTGGCGATCATGATCATCGCTCTCAAGTCCTCCCGGCTGCTGGGTAGGATCTTCGAACTGCCGTTCCAGGCAGTAAACCTGGTATCTGAGCGCGAAAGCCGTATCGATCAGTTCCCGTGTATTGGCAGACACCAGCTTAAAATAAGCGTCAAAACGATTTACAGGGGATTGGTGATTCTTGAGTGGCGACGTCGCTTCTTCGAGGGATCTATCCAATGACGGATACCCCCGGAAAAATTGCAGACAGCAAGCAGTTGCTCCTTTGTTACCGGATTAAATGCCCCCCACCAATCCCAACCACCCTCGGCGAAATATCAGTTCTATGTGACTGATGTTCTATCTTACTGACTATTGCCAAAAGATGAGTAACGCCATCGACACTAACCGTTCATCTCGAATGATCAATAGACAAATGCTGCTGGTGGCACAAAAAGCGCGCCTTAAAATAGCCTGAAAAGTTACTTTGGAACTCCGCGCCAAATCGCCCGTTTGCACTGTGGCCTTGTTGCAAACATCTGTGGAGAACGTGCCGCAGGTCCCTGTTAAACAGTAACTTGAGACACGGCATTTCACACCGAGCGGTTGGAGAACCCTGTGCCCAAGCTTGCGGCCGATACGGGAGAGTTCCGTCCCGGCGAGAACTTGATCCCGTTCCCGAAGCAGGGAACATCACGCGATTCGGTCAGCAAAAATTTGGATCAAAATGCCGATCTGGGTTCGGTTCTGATCGAACTGGTCGAGTATTGCCGCCGGCAGGTGGCGCCGGGGCTGACCATCAGTTTGATCGCAAAATTGGGTGCGGGAACCTCCATCACGTTGCGGGAATTGGCCACGCTTGAATTCGTGGTTTGCGAGATCGTGTCCAATGCGTATCGCTACTCTCATCCTGCCGGCACCTCTGTGGAAATCACCATCGAATGCAGCGTGAATCGAACCGGCGAGATCGTGATCGATATCGGTGATGATGGGGTGGGCTTGCCCCCTGACTTCGCGGAATGGCGCGATGCGGGAAACGGGATGGTCACGGTCCGCTACGAATTGCAGAAAATCGGCGCCGCCTTGAACGTGACCTCCGACGATCTCGGCTTGCGGTTCCAGATCATTCTACATCCAGGCCGGCAAAGAACAACGCCCGCGCGCGGAAATTTCGTCTGGCTTTGACATACCCCCGCTGGCAGACCCCGCCCCATTGGAGGCCGTGTTCCGACTTGCCCGTTTTTTGCGAGAGATACCCTGAAGCCGGATTTCTGACCCGATTTGGGACGGCTGCCGAGGGAAAATGCACCAGTTTATCGTCTTTCTGTTTGCAATCGCCGCCGGGATGACGGCATCGGGACTGGTCGCCAATATCTACCGGCTGGTTGCCAGTGAGCCAAAAACAAAGCTTGCCACCGTTATTCATTGTGCCGTGATGATATTCGCCGGACCTGTCATGCTTATCGGCAACAGCACCAAATCCCTGCGCGCAAAGCAGTGTTCCAAGGCCGCTTACGCGCTGGCTCTGGCTCTCAGCGGTTATTGGTCTTTCGCGATGGGCCTTATCGTTCTCAGTCTCGCGCTGGCGCTCCGCGCCGGGTAGCGACACCGGCGGCTATTCATCGCTATGGGCGAGACACTGCTCGCGCGATCCCATCACTTCTTAATCCAACGATCCTTTCATCAAGCGAGGACGGTGAATTGCGTCGAAATCCGCTTGTTGCGATCGGCCGCGAACCGTTCAACGCCCTTGAAGATGGATTCCGGATCGAGATGAGCCTCCGCGATGACTTCGGCCTCGAGGCCTCCCGTCAGCCATTGATTGTCCCAGTCCGAAGTGAGCGAATAAGCGTCCGTTAGCGGCCCCAGATTGCGCGCCGGCCAGACCCGCCGCGTGCCCGTGCTGATAACCATCGCGTCATACATCGCTTCCATCGGCAGCACGGCGTGGCGATAGGCTTGCGGCTGGCGATCGAACAATTCCTCGCTGACGGCCGAGATGATCTTGACGTTGATCCCGGCCTGCTCCAGCCGCGGCAGGATTTTCACCAGATTGACCGTGGAACTGGCGCCCTGGGCGATGACATAGCCCTGTTTCGGCCTGTCCGGCGCAAAATCCCGGATCACATAAAAGCCCTTGCTGGCGGCAATCGGGTCCGAATCCGCAAAGTTGCTGCGGTCCGCCACGACATTGTCCGGACGCGCCACCTCGATCACGATGATGCCGACCTTGGGATCGCGTGCCGCGATCTCGGCGGCGGCGAAATAGGCGGGCGCGACATCGTTATAATCCCAGAAGTTCAGGTGAATGACCTGGCCGCGCGGGAACAGCTTCCACACCTGGGTGGCGAAGATGCCGAAATGCGTGCGTCCGTCGGCCGCCGTTTCCGGTCCGGAATGGCCCGCCAGGATGTGCAGGACCCCCATGCGAAAGCGGCTGTCCTGGTTCTGCTGGCTCCATACCCGCGCCGGCGTATACATCAGCGGCGTGAAGGCGCCATAGGTGCCGCTCAGCGCCCAGACCCCCGCGAACTTTGTGGGATCGAGGCTCGCGCTCTGGCTGACCATGCCGATCGCGGTGGAGACATTGCCGGCTTCCTGGATCGACGCCTTTATCCGCGTGCCCAGCGGGTTGTCTTGCGGATCATAATGGCCCCAGAGACTGCCATGCTCGACATTGATCGATTCCGACAGGTCGGCGGCGAGCGTGACGAAACGATTGCCCGTCACATAATTCATCCATTTGATGATCTCCGAAATGGCGCGCCGCGCGCCCGCCGCCTCGCCTGCCTTGCGGAACAGGGCGATCGAGACTTCCTTGGTCGCGCCAGAGATGCGGTTCGATGCCGTGACTTTCAGGGGCTCCGGCGGAAGATTGGCGGGCCGCAGCCTGTCATCGAGGAACGGATCGGACCTGGCGGCGAAAGGGACGTCGCGGTCATCCTTGACGCCGTCACCGATTGTCACGAGCCGTTCGGCCAGCCAGTCGCCCAACCCGTCCCGCTCGAACACCGACATCACCTTGTCGATATTGGTCTTGAACTGGATCAATCGCTCGCGCTCGTCGGTGACCGGCCCTTTGCGGATGCCGTCGAATTCCACGCCAAAGCGCGTCTCGAATGTGCTGGCCAGCGCAACGAAATAGTCCGAATTCATTTTGTGGCCGTAGGGATGGCTCTGGTAGCTCACGATCTGCTTGACGATATCCGACAGCTTTCCGTCATTGGCCGCCGGCCAATAGCCCTTGATCGTCTTGGCAATGGCGATCATCGGGCGCTTGTCGGCCGGATCGCCGGCCTCCATTGCCTCCAGCATGGCAACGACCTGGTCATAGTCGTTGCCATTGTCCACCGTCAGGACGTTCCAGCCGTAAGAGGTCCATTGCTCGACCAGATTGTAGCCGGTGAATTTTTTGGGAATCACGCCGCCCAGCAGCACATCGTCAATGCCAGCGTTGTTGTCGGAAAGAATGACGCGCAGCCGCTTGCCCACCTGTAATGCCAGCGCCTGTGTTTTCAATTCCTGGGCATGGCCTTCGGTCATGGCAAACTCGCCTTCCAGGGCGATGATCTTGGGCGTATCCACCGCGCCGGCCATGTCCCAGAAAGCCGCCTTGCCCGCCGCCGTGGCGATGCCGACGCCTGACGGTCCGCCATTCACATCATTGGTGACGTCGATGCTTTCCGCATGACCGGACAGCGCCTTGATGCCACGCGCCTTGGCCTGGGCAAACAAGGGATCATCGGCAAGACCATTATCCGCGAGCAGGGTCTTGAGCGCGCCCGCGCCTCGGCGAAATCCCAGCGCATCGATGGGCAGGATCGCGACTTGCGGATCGGCCTGATAGCGCTTGTCGCCGGTCTGCTTGAACTTCCGCTCCAGTGCCTGTCCCAGGATCATGTAGAGGGCGTAGCAGGTCGGAACGCTGTGTCCGGCCGCCATCATGAACTTGTCGCCAAAGGGATGCTTGGGGCGGCGGTAGTCGTAGCGCAGCCCGCCGCGCTCCGGCCCGACCAGATGCGCCGCCACATTGAAGGGCGTATAGGCGAGCGGTCCGCCGAAATGACCGGTCTGCGCGTAATTTCCCAGTAGCACCAGGGTCATGCAGGTCATGAACCCGATATCTTCCAGTCGCCTGCGCTCTTCGATGCCAACCAACGCAACCCCCTGAATTGTTATCGTTGGCGTCATTCGGCAGCAAAATGCCGGCTCCGGCAAGGCAAAGGGACGGGAATGCGGGAATGTTATCGCTCCCAATTGCGCTAATTCCGCTATAGCGCGTGGGCTTTCACCAGGGCCCAGGCCTGTTTTCCTTCGGCCAGGCCCAACTCCTCCACCGCTTCCCCCGTCACCCGTGACAGAAGCGTACCCACCGGGGTTCTCAGTTCGACAAGCCGGCCTCCATTTTCCTTTCGGATGCCGATGACTTCGCCTTCCAGGATATTGCGCGATGAAATCGCTTTCGGCCGCTCGGTCGCCAGCACGATATGGTCGGCCCGCAGCCAGTGATATCTTTGCGCCTTGTCTCCGCTGTGCAGCAGCAGTCCGCAAACGGCCGCACCGCTGTCGCGCGGGTCCAGCAGGGCCGCGAAGGCGGGATCGCGCGTCGCCTGATCGAAGGGACCTGCAGCCACCACTTGCCCTGCCTCCAACGCCACCAGGTTCGACGCCAGCGCCGCGGCATCGTCGATGTTGTGGGTGACCACCAGCATCGGCAAATCGAAGCTCTTATGCATCTCCAGCAGCACGCCGATGAAAGCGCGGCGGCGCATCCCGTCCAGCGCCGCGAAAGGTTCGTCGAGCAGCAGGAAATCCGGCGCGGCGACCAGGCTGCGCGCCAGCGCCACCCGGCTCTTCTCGCCGCCGGACAGATTGCCCACCGGCCGGTCCAACTGCCGGCGCGCGCTTCCAGGCATAGGCGATGTTCTGCCGCGCCGTGAGATGGGGAAACAGGCGCGCATCCTGGAAAACCATTCCCACGCCGCGCTTATGCGGCGGCAAGCGAACGCGCGCCGCGCTGTCATTGAGCAGACGCGTTGCCAGCTGGATATGCCCATCGCAATCTGCCAACCCCGCTATCGCCAAGAGAAGACTCGACTTGCCGCCACCCGAGGGTCCGAACAGCACGGTAATGCCGTCACCGGGCGCGGTGAATTTTGCAGCAAGCCGGAACGCGCCGCGCGTCAGCCGGATATCGACGTCAAGCGGGTTCATCCGGCCAACCGCTTCAGCATCCAGCGTTGCAGAAATTCGGCGCCCACCAGCCCGCTCATCGCCAGCACAAAGGACATGGCCGCCAGGCGCAGGGCTTCGCCCTCACCGCCCGGCTGTTGCAACACGGCATAGATCGCCAGCGGCAGGGTCTGGGTCTCGCCCGGAATATTGGCGGCAAAGGTGATCACCGCGCCAAACTCGCCCATCCCGGCGGCAAAGGCGGTGACCGCGCCGGCGAGAATTCCCGGCCACGCCAAGGGCAGCGCGATGGTCAGGAGCGGTCCCATGGTCCCGCGCGCAACACCGAAGCGGCTTCGAACAGCCGCGGGTCCATTGCCTCGAAAGCGATGCGGCTGGCGCGCACCAGGATGGGGAAAGTCATCACCGCGGTGGCGAGTGCCGCACCTTCGCGGGTGAAGACCAGATGGATGCCCGCCACCTGTTCCAGCCAGGCGCCGACGGGTCCGCGCCGTCCAAACAGCAGCAGCAGCAAAAAACCCGTCAGGACCGGCGGCAGGATGACGGGCAAATGCACCAGGCCGTCCAGGGTGAATTTTCCGGGGAAGCTGCGGGAGAGAAGAAAGGCGCAGGCAATGGCCGGCGGAAGCGACCACAGCAACGCCATCGATGCGACGCTGAAACTGGTCGCCAGGATTTGCATCTCCGCCGCCGACATTAAAATCCTCCCAGCGGCAGGACGTCCACCAGCGCGCCGTCCGGCAAAGCCGGCGCATCCGCCGGCAGGCGGATCAAGGCGTTGGCGGCGGCAAAGACCGAGATCAAGGATGAATCCTGATCCTCGAAGGCCCGAACCGTCTGTAGCCCTTCCTCATCGACATCCAGCCGTGCCCGCAAATAATGCTCACGCGGGCCATTGGCGGGCAGTGCCTGTGTCAGACGCGCGCGGCGCGTTGTAACACAGGTATGGGGATCGCGGCCCAGCATGGCTTCGATCAAGGGGCGCAAGAAAAGAAAGGCGCAAACCAGCGCGGAGGCGGGATTGCCCGGCAGTCCCAACACCGGGCCCCGTGATGTCGCTCCAAACCATGTCGGCTTACCGGGACGCACCGCGATTTTCTCGACCGCAAGTTCGAGGCCCAGTTGCATCAGCGCCGGCCGGGCATGATCATGATCGCCGACCGACGCGCCGCCGATCACCACCAGCAAGTCACTGTCATCCAGGCCCGACCGCGCCGCGCGGGCAATGGCGCCGACATCGTCCTTCTCGACAGCCAGGCGATGCGGTACGCCGCCCCAGGACTCAACGAGTCCCGCGATGCCGAAGGTCGCGGAATCGAAGATCTGAAAACGGCCGGGCATCGAGCCGGGCGCGGCAAGTTCGTCGCCGCTGCTCAGGATCGCCATCCGTGGTGCACGGAAGGCGCGCACATTCGCCGCGCCGCTGGCCGCCACCAAGGACAGCGCCACACCGTCGAGCCTTCGTCCCGCCGGCAGCAAAATCGCGCCCGCGGCAAAATCACCGCCACCTGGCCTGATATTCTTTCCTGCAGCGACCGCGGGAACAGCGAGCCTGTCGCCGTCGCGCCGGACATCTTCCTGGATGACCACGGTATCGGCGCCATCCGGCATGGCGGCGCCGGTCGAGATTCGAATGGCCATACCACTTTCGCAGCAGCCTTCAAAGCCGCGCCCGGCAGCGGATTCTCCGCCGACCCGCAAGGTGGCAGGCATATCGGCACTGCGCACCGCATAACCATCCATCGCAGAAACAGCGAAGGGCGGCTGGTCTCGGCTGGCGGCGACAGGTTCCGCAAGCACCCGGCCCAGCGCCGCATCCAGGGCCACGGTTTCCGGCGCGAGTGGACGCACCGCAGCCAGCATGACCGCGCGCGCTTCCGTGACGGACAGAAGACCGGACTTTGGCGAAACGGTCTTGGCAGGATTGTCTGACACGTTATTCCCGCTAGTATCTAACGCCCGAACGCTAAGCCGCGAGGAAGGTCTTGTCCATCAATCGCCGCATCGCCTTTTTGGGAATACTGGCGCTTTCCTTGTCGCCCGTTGCCGCGAGCAGCCAGCCCGCCGCGCCGGTCACCGTGTTCGCGGCTGCCTCCCTGACCGATAGCTTGAAACTGGTGGCCGAGGCTTACAAGACAAAGACGGGGGTGACCGCAACCTTGTCCTTCGGCGCCTCCTCCACCCTGGCCCGGCAGATCGAACAGGGCGCGCGGGCCGATGTCTTCCTGTCGGCGGATGCGGACTGGATGGATTATCTCCAGAAAATGGGCCTGATCGCGGAGCGGACGCGCAAAGACCTGCTGGGCAATCGGCTGGTGCTGGTGGCAGGCGCCAGCGCCCGGCCCGTGGTGAATATCGCGCCGCATTTCGACCTGGCCGCGGCATTGGGAGATGGACGATTGGCGCTGGCCGATCCCGCATCCGTGCCGGCGGGCAAATATGCCAAGGCGGCGCTGGTCGCGCTGGGCGTGTGGGATAGTGTCTCTGCCAAAGTGGCGAATGCGGAAAATGTTCGCGTGGCGCTGGAATATGTCGCGCGCGGGGAAGCGCCCTACGGCATTGTCTATGCGACCGACGCCAAAGTCGCACCGGCTGTTCACGTGGCGGGGATTTTTCCCGAAGACAGCCCCCGCGGCTCTGACCAAGACCGCCTCGCCCGGCGCAAAAGCGTTTCTGGATTTCCTCGGCAGCGCACAGGCGCGCGCGATCTTCGAGAAGGCCGGGTTCACCATACGCTAAGGTGCACGGCGGTAATCGCCAGATGCGCCGCCGCGTTTTTCCAGCAAGGTGATGCCGTCAATCACCATGGCGCGGTCGGACGCTTTGAGCATGTCGTAGATGGTAAGGCAGGCGACCGCGACAGCCGTCAACGCTTCCATTTCCACCCCGGTCTGGCCGGCGGTCCTGGCGCGCGCCGTCACCACCAGGGCGCTGCCAGCTTCATCGGGTGTGATGTCGAGCTTGATGCTGCTGAGCGAGATCTGGTGACAGAGCGGGATCAGTTCGGCGGTGCGCTTGGCGGCCATGATGCCGGCAAATTCCGCTGCGGCACGCACGCTGCCCTTTTTGGAATCCCCGTCCAACGCTTTGCGGAAGGTTTCGGAATTCATCCGCACGCGTCCCTGAGCCACCGCCTCGCGCACGGTCACGGGCTTGGCGCCCACATCCACCATGCGGGCCTGGCCTTCGGGGTCCAGATGGGTGAGATCCTTAGCCACCTATACCTCCGTGAAACGGGGGATCAATTCGGCCAGATTGCAGGGACGATGCCGCCTGTCGAGTTGCCAGCGGATCAGCTTGTCCCAGCCATCCTTGCAGGCGCCATTGGAGCCCGGCAGGGCAAAGATCAAGGTACCCTTGGCAAGTCCGGCACAGGCGCGGCTCTGCATGGTGGAGAGACCAACCGACTGAAAACTGGTCATGTGCCAGACGGTCTCAAAACCTTCGATGGCCTTGTCGAACAGGGGCTGCAGCGCTTCCGGGGTCACGTCGCGCCCGGTCAAGCCGGTGCCGCCGGTGGAGATGACGACTTCGATCTCCGGATCGGCGATCCATTGCTTCACCTGCGCCTGAATCTCGGCGACATCGTCCCTGACCATGCGGCGGGAGGCGAGAATATGTCCGTCGCGCGACACGCGGTCGGCCAGCAATTTTCCCGATGTGTCGCTTTCCTCATCCCGCGTATCGGAAACGGTCAGCACCGCCACCCGCAAAGGCTGGAAGGCGATATCCAGGTCCAGCTTTCCGCCGCCTGGCGCCTGGGTTTGAGAAATATCGTTCATATCCATCCCTTTTCTGCCTGCATGCGGCGTGCATGGTCTTCGGGCCGCGGCTCGATCCAGCGCGCGCCTCCAGGCCCGGTTTCCTTCTTCCACAGCGGGGCATCGGTCTTGAGATAGTCCATAAACACCTGCACCGCTTCAAACCCGTTAGCACGATGGATCGATAACGCCGCCACCAGCACAATGGCCTCACCGGGATGGATGACGCCCACCCGATGCACCACCAGCAGATCGGGACACGCGAAGCGGCGGCTTATCTCCTCCGCCAGGCGCGTGATCTCTTTCTCCGTAAAACCGGGATAATGATCGATGCGCAGTTCCTGGACTGCCGCGCCATCGGTGGAGGCGCGGCAATATCCCACAAAACTGACCAGGGCCCCGGCATCGTCGCGTCCAGCCGTGAAAGCTGCAATTTCCTGTTGCGGATCGAACGCTTCCGGCGTGACGCGAATGCGCATCTCAGCCTCCGCTCATCGGCGGCAGGAACGCGACTTCATCGCCGTCCGCCACCGGGCAGGACAGGTCATGTGTCACGCTTTGGTTGAGGATCAGCCGTGTCCGTGTCGCAGCCATCGCCTGGCCCAGCAGCGGTTGCTGGCGGGCCAGCCAGGCTTGCAGGTCACCGAGGGTATGCACATCGGCAGGCAGCGACACCTCTGCCAGGTCTGCCGGCGCCACCTCGCCAAACTTGCCCAGAAATACGAGGCGGACCACTTATCCTCCGGTGCTTGCAAAGAAGAACTCAACCATAAGCCAAGGGGCTTGGCGAAAGAAGCACAGACTTATTTGATCTTCCCGCGTCCGGCCACTTTCCAAACCGCCTCCATCCGCCCATTGCGCAGGGCGACGATTTCCTCGTGAAGATGCACGGTCGTGTCGGTGTAGCCTGGGACAAACTCTATCCTGTCGCCGACCCGGGGCCAGTCGCTGGGCGCATCGAGTTCGAGCTGGGCATGTTCCGCCGACAGACGCACCTGCCGGACTCCGGGTACGTTCAGCGCCCGCGGCGTGGCGGCCTCGATACTCATCGCCTTGCGCCCCGCATCCAGAATGACGCGGGTCGGTGTGGGCCTGCTGGTCACCGTGGCGAGAATGGTCAGGGAAACCGGCAGATCGACATGATAGTGGCCGCGGTAATGCTCATCGCTCATCACCGCGCCGCCCACCTGCACTTCAGTGACGCCGGGCTGCTTGACGCAATACAGAAAGGTTCCTGTTCCCCCACAACTGACGATCTGAATGTCAATTCCTGCCTTGCGACACCGATCGGCGCTGGCGGTCAAAAGACCGATGGCATCCGCCACAGCTTTTTCCTTCACGCCGGCGTCGGCAATCGCCGTAGTCTGGGCTTCCCAACCCATTAGCCCGACAAGGCGCAAACTGGAGTGCTGGGCAATCGCCGTGGCCAGCGCCACGACCGGTTCTCCCGGTTCAACGCCTGCGCGGTTCATGCCGATATTGACCTCGATAACGACACGCAGGTTTTTGCCCGCCGCCCCGGACGCCCGTGCCAGTTCCAGGATATTCTCCCGGCTATCAACCGCGACGATCGGGTCGGCCTTTCCCAGCAGAGTCATCAGCCGCGCAATCTTGACGGCGCCGACGATCTGATTGGCGATCAGGATGTCGCTGATGCCGCCCGCTGCAAGCACCTCCGCCTCCCCCAGCTTGGCGCAGGTCACACCGATCGCCCCCGCGGCAAGCTGTTTTCTGGCGATTTCCAGCGTCTTGTGGCCTTTGAAATGCGGCCGCCATGCGACGCCGTGGCTACGGCAGGTCTGTGCGATATGATCGATATTGGCTTCCAGTACATCGAGATCGATCACAAGCGCCGGCGTATCCAGCATGGATTTGGTCGAGGTCATGCTGGTTCTATTCAGCCATCAGAAAATCAAAGTCGCAGCCGCTCGGCGCCTGGGTGACGCATCTGTGATAGAGCGCCGCATAACCGCGCGACGGCGCCGGGAACGGAACATGGCTGCCCAGGCGTTTTTTCAGCTCTTCCTCGCTTACCAGAAGGTTGATCTGCTTGCTGGCGACAGACAGCCGGATGCGGTCGCCGTTGCGCACCGCCGCCAGGGGGCCGCCGATCGCCGCTTCCGGCGCGATGTGCAGGACCACGGTGCCGAAGGCGGTGCCGGACATGCGCGCGTCCGAAATCCGCACCATGTCCTTCACGCCCTGCTCCGCCAATTTCCTGGGGATGGGGAGATAGCCGGCTTCCGGCATGCTGGCCGCTTTCGGCCCCGCATTCTTCAACACCAGTATGTCGTCCGCCGTCACATCGAGCGCCGGATCGTCGATGCGATTCGCGAGATCCTGAAGGTCTTCGAACACCACGCTGCGGCCTTCATGCTCAAACAGGGACGGCGTAGCGGCCGCACGCTTGAAGATCGCTCCATCCGGCGCCAGGTTTCCTCTCAGCGCCACTATTCCTCCGACCGGCGACACCGGCTGGCCGATTTCCCGGATCACCTTGCGGTCCACCCAGTCGAGTTCGCCCTCCAGCCTCTCGCCCAGGTTGCGCCCTTCGATATCGCGCGTGTCCAAATTCAGCAGCGGCTTGAGCTCCCGCAACACCGCGCCGACGCCGCCGGCGGCAAAAAAATCCTCCATATAGCCGTCGCCCACCGGCTTGAGATCCACCAGCACCGGCGTCGTGTCCGAGATGGCATTCAGCCAATCATAGGAAATATCGATTCCGGCCCGCCCCGCGATTGCGGTGAGATGGATGATGGCATTGGTCGAGCCGCCCACCGCCATCAAAACGCGCAATGCGTTGGCGACGGATTTCTCCGTAATGATCTGGCGGGGCGGCACAGGTTTTTCCACCATGGCCATGGCGGCGCGGCCGCTGGCCTCTGCCGCGAGCAGCCGCGCGGAATGAACCGCCGGAATGGCGGCTGAGCCGGGCAAGGCAATGCCCAGCGTTTCGGCAATGCACGCCATGGTGCTGGCGGTGCCCATCACGGCGCAGGTGCCCGCTGTCACCGCCAACCGGCCTTCGATCATTTCAATTTCATCGGAATCGATTTCGCCGCCGCGATACTTGCCCCAGAAGCGGCGGCAGTCGGTGCAGGCCCCCAGCCTTTCCCCCTTGTGACGCCCGGTGGACATGGGACCGGTCACCAGCTGTACGGCGGGAATATTCGCCGACAGGGCGCCCATCAGCTGCGCGGGGACCGTCTTGTCGCAGCCGCCGATCAGCACCACCGCATCCATGGGCTGGGCGCGGATCATTTCCTCGGTATCTGAGAAACACCTCGCCCAGCGAAATGGTGGGAAACACACGCGGCAGGCCGCCGGCCGCCAGGACGCCACGCGACACCGCCTCGACAAGTTCGGGCATGCCCCGATGGCAATTGTTGAAGCCGGATTCCGCGGCGGCGATGCCGACGATCGGCCCCGTCAGCAGCGGGTCGGATATGCCCATGGAACGGGCAAATGAGCGGCGCAGATAAAGAGAGAAATCCTGGTCGCCGTAATTGGTGAGGCCGCCCGCAATGCCCTTTTTGCTCATGTCCTACTCTTTCCAGCCTCGGACCGCAAAATCAATGCGGCCAGAAGTGCCACGGCGAGCTGAACCCCAGCCAGGGCGTAAATACCGGCTCTATAGGTCCCGAATATGTCTGTAAGCCAGCCAAGGATCGAAGGGCCGAAAAAACCACCCAGATTGCCGACGGAATTGATCCAGGCGATGCCACCCGCCGCTGCCGGACCGGCCAGGGTGATCGGCGCCAGGGACCAGAACGGCGCTTTCAACCCGTGAATACCGATACTGGCGAAGGCCAGCGCCACAATTCCGATTGCCGACGCACCACCGGCGCCGAACTGTGCGGCCGCGAACAATCCCGCAGCGGTAATCAGCAGCGATGCCAGCAGCAGGGCGCGATGATTGGCGAACCGGTCCGACAGCCAGCCGATCGCCACCAGGCCCAGAACCCCCACCGCGGAAGGTATGGCCGTGAGCCAGCCGGTCTGGGTCAGGGTCGTGCCCATGGTGGCGATGATCTGCGGCAGGAAAAATGCCAGCGACAGATTGGCGGAGATGTTGGCGAAGTAGATCAGGCACAACACGACCACGCGCAACTCGTAGAATGACTTTAGCGTGGTCAAGAAATGCGGCGTCACATAATGACCCGGCTCCGCCGCCAGGGTTGCTTCCAGCCACTGCTTCTGCTCCGGCGACAGGAATTTGGCATCGCGCGGCCGGTCCGGCAGCAGGAAAAACACCAGGATGCCGATCGCCACTGCCGGCAGGCCTTCCAGCAGGAACATCCATTGCCAGCCCGGCAAGCCTGCAATCCCGGACATTTTCAATAGCTGGCTGGATAGCGGAGCCCCAATCACAGTGGAGAGTGGAATGCCGGCGGTGAACAGCGCCATCATCCGCGCGCGATAAGAACCCACGCCGGGGAAAAAACCCGCCTCGGCAAAACCGAGAAGAAAACGCAGCAGGTAGAAGCTGTACGGCCCCTGTACGAAAACCATGCCGGCCGACAGCAGGCCCCAGGTCACCATGATGCGCGCAATCCAGCGGCGCGCCCCGAACTTCGCCAGCAACAGATTGCTGGGCACCTCGAACAGGAAATAACTGACGAAAAACAGCCCCGCGCCAAAGCCGAACACGGTATTGCTGAAGCCAAGATCATGTTTCAGCGCGGCGCCCGCGAAACCGATATTGATGCGGTCGACATAGGCGGCGAGATAAGCCAGCAACAGCAACGGAAGCAGCCGCCAAATCACGAGGCGAATGGTCGCGCGTTCCAGATCCGCCTTCATGTCATCTCCCCGTTTGAGCCGGGCGGTTTGGTCCGCCCTGGCTGTAGACATGTTGCCGTCAAAAAGCCCGCTACGCTGGGGCTTTGAAACAGGCTATCATATTGCCGCTTCGGTTAGGGGGTACAATGAGAACTGTTTTTCTGATTCCGCTGGGGGTTGCCGCGAGTTTTGCCCTTGCCGTTCCGGCCATGACGCAGGATGCGACCGTCGATCCCGCCGAGCTTCAGCGCATCATGGCGCAGCACCCGGCCTGGGCGGCCTGGCTGGCCGATCCCGCCTTGGCGAAACTGACCCTGGCTGGGCCGAAGATGCCCAATTCCAACTGGCGGGCTGACGATATCCGCCGGCCCCAGCCTCCCCATGTCGAGACCGGCAAGGCCTGCGCCGCGCCGCCGCCTGGCGACGCCGAAGTGCTGTTTGACGGCCATAACCTGTCCAAATGGACGGGCGATCATGTCGACGAATGGAGCCTGAAGAATGGCGAACTGACTAGCGGCGGGCGCGTCTACAATTTTCTGCGCACCAAAGAATCCTATGGCGACGTGCAGGTCCATGTCGAATGGAAAACTCCCGCGCAAACCAATCCGCCGGTCAATCCGCAGCGCCGCGGCAATAGCGGCGTGTTTCCGATGGGGCTTTACGAGGTCCAGATATTGGATTCATACAGCACCGATACCTATCCCGATGGTGCGGCCGGCAGCATCTACAGCCAATCGCCGCCGCTGGTGAATGCATCGCGGCCGGCGGGGGTGTGGCAGTGCTACGATATTGTCTTCCATGCCCCCCACTTCTCGGGCGATACGCTCACCAGTCCCGCGCGCATGACCGTGATGCTGAATGGCGTTCTGGTGCAGGACAATACCGTCCTGATCGGCGCCACAGTGATCGAGAGCCATGTCTCATTCCGCAATATCTGGGTGCGGCGTCTCACGCCAGGCTAGGCTGTCTTGATGTCCAGTTTGGCGAGGGCGGCGTTGAGATGCGCCATGGCGTCGGCGGTTGGGCCGGGATAGCCAGGCATCGGTGCGTTGCCGATATAGCCGATGTCGGCCATGCCTTCGGGTAAAGAATAGAATCCGCCCAACATCAGCCCGCGCAGGCGGGCGAAGAAAAAAGCGGGGCGCTCATAGCCGGGCTGCACCCTGGCCTTGAAAGCGATGCTGTCAAAGATCGCACGGCGCTGAGCGTCGCCGGCCTGCGCGAAAGTCTGACCGAATCGGGCGGTGCTTTCGGCATCCAGCCAGGCCAGGCCGGACAGGATCAGCGCCCGGTCCTGCTGCTGTTGCTGGTAAGGCGCACTCACCCATTCATCGACAAAGGCATCGATGTGCAATGCGCCGCCGGAGGGAGAATGGGCGTCGGCCGGCAGCATCAGGTCGGCGGCGATGCGCAGCACCGCGCGCTGCTCGGCCGTCAAGGTCAGCGGCCAGGGGACCGCCGGCTTCAGCAGATTGGGGTCCTGGCCATAGCCCGGTCCGGAAATCGGTGTGACGGCAACCGCCTTCCAAAGCCCCGCCGTCTGCGGTTGTGCGACAGCCGGTTCAATTTGGGCCACAGTCCAAGGGCTGGCGGAAGCTGCCGCGACCCAGGCCAGAGTGACGCGCCGGGAGACTTCCATCGTCATACCTCTCCTTTCCGCATGCGATCCGCCAGGTGATCCATGCTGCGCCAGGCCAGCGCCATGATCGTCAAAGTGGGGTTCTTATGGGCATTGGAGGTGAAGACGCCGCCATCCACCACCACCAGATTGTCCACTTCCCAGGTGCGGCCGAAACCATCGGTGACAGAATCCGCCGCGCTGGTTCCCATGCGCGTGGTGCCGACTTCGTGAATGATCCAGCCGCCAACGGCGATGGCCTGTTCGGGCGGCAGCATCGGCGTGATCACCTTGCCGCCCAGCCGCTCGATAATGTCCTTGGCGGTGTTCATGCCATGGGCAATCTGGCGATATTCGTGATTCGACCACTTCCAGTGAAAGCGCAGCACGGGCATGCCGAACTTGTCCTTCACTGCGGGATCCAGCTCGCAATAGGAATCCGTGTTGGGGATCATCTCGCCGCGCACCGTGAAGGACAATTGCGCCCCGTAATAGCGCCGCGCGTCTTCCTTGAGCGCAAGCCCGTAGCCGTCTTCCATGCCACCCAGAGACAGACCGGCACCCGGTGCCCCGAAGCGGCCTCCGATCTCATAATGATAGCCGCGCGGGAAATCGAGCTGGCCGGCCGCCTGCTCTTTATAAAGCCACCAGGGAATATAGAGATGCGCCACCTCCATCCCGTCTTCATTGTAGCGGGGGCGGTTTTCCAGCGCGGGAATATGGCCGGTGATGTTGGTGCCGGTGGTATCCACCAGATTGCGGCCCACCTGGCCGCTGGAATTGGCCAGGCCCCCGTCCCTGGAGTTGAGCAGCAACCGCGCGCTTTCGCAGGCGCTTGCCGCCAGCACCACGGCGCGCGTCTTGACGAAATGGCTGGCGCCGTTCTGATCGAAATACTCCACGCCCGTGGCCTTGCCGGCCGCATCGGTGACGATCCGCGACACCATCGCGTGGGTGATAATACGGGCCTTGCCCGTGCCCATCGCCATGGGCAGCAGCGA
>WNFL01280751.1_pt1 | contig 22754 bp, 24 predicted proteins | sample 5400361 | NCBI WGS metagenome assembly WNFL01 (sample SAMN13153351, study PRJNA577476) | soil metagenome | isolation source: 40 cm soil on Douglas fir-dominated hillslope | place: USA:California | collected 2013-09-17
CCCGTCCAGCATGCTAGCGCGCCGCAACGGGGTCTTATTAGGGGGAGGGAGTTTATGCTCGAAGGTTTTGCGCGGGCTGGAATGTTCAGGTGGGATGGATGGAGGAACACCAATGGCACTGGATGTTAAGCTCAAATCGTCGAAGTCTGAGGGCGGCGAGATTGGTCTATCACCAATAGAGAGGCCCTCCCCATTGGCTGGACCAGACAGGGGCACTCTTCCTTCTCGGAATGCCTTTGATATATCGGCAGCCTTCCATTTCGCGTAGCGAGCCTTTTCTTCGAAATCGACGGTCTGCAGTAGAAGGTGAATGGACAGGAGATACGAAGGGCAACGCGCGCACATACCAAGATTTCCTGATTTTCGAAGATTTTAAGGAGATCGAGAAAGTTGCCTGCCGCAAGGAATTTTTTTGCTGTCGACCTAAAGATGACCTCACGGATTTAAGGCGAGATTCAATTCGGTCATGAACGAGGCGCACCGATTGCTTCCTCCTAGTCGGTCTTCCGCATCCGCATTATTGAAGACTTTAAGGGCGAACGCTTCGATATATGTCGATGCAGCAGCATCACTGTTAACCTCTCTAACATCCTTGAGCTCGTCTTTCAACTACATGGGGGACCCGCGAGTGGTGAGCCGAACGGAGTTCGAGGTGGTGATGTGAAGTGGACGTACACCCTCAAGAGCAGTCATAAGGTTGATTAAGAAAGATTTAGACTCCTTCTGAGTGGATTTGATTGTTATGCCGACCTGTGTGGCATAGTAAAGGCCTGTAGATTGAGTAAACCATATGCCATTTGGCAGAACGTGGGAAGATGGCAGCGACTGCGACGGTCTTCCGGTGGGCCTAGTGATTATACATGGTCCAGGAGGGACCAATGGGCGGGTAGTGAGTAGGAGATTGACTGACAGTAGTAGGCAATGATTGGCTCTTTCTTCCGTAGCTCTGTAGCGCGGGCTAGATAGGGCACTATAGCTTTGAGGTCTGAGGGTGGTACCCCAAAGTTCATCGAGACTGGCATTTTGTGAGATCAGTTGGTTGACTCCTGCAACAACGGCGCGCGAGCGGGTTTATGTCAGGCTGGTCGCGCGGTAGTGGATGACGAGGGCGGCGAATTGGGGCTGGGTTTGGCGTGGTCGGAGAGCAAACAGGCAGTGGATCGTCTTCAACGCGCTGGACGTCGTTGGTGAGGGCGTAGACGACGTGGAACCGGGTGGCGAGGGTCAAGTAGTGGGCCTTTGTGTTGTGACTTGAGGGCGGGCTCGAAGCCCGAAGCCAAAAGAATTTTTAAGTGTCCGATAGTCTTTTTCCGGGCAGCCTGCCTTGCCTCGTGTATCTCGTCAGGCCCATGGTAATCACACTCGCGTTTCCCAAATCGGCAGACGGCTTTAGCTCCGTAGCGCAGCGTAGTGCGCGTGATGAGTTCAGCCCCAAATCGATTACGGGATCTCCGCAAACGGTACTTCTTAATCTCGGCTATCGCATAGTTGTTGTTGTTGTTATGATTTCACAATGGAAATCAAAGAGTTTACTCTCCCTACTAGTCCGTTCAACCGAGCAGCACCCTCCTCCGCCCTCAACGCAACCCTGAAGGTGAGGTGACGTAGTCCACCCTGTGTAGTGAGGTCTACACGAGATCATCTAAAACGGCGATCCAAGCGAGGTGTCACTATCATAGCCCTTCTGAATTCAAATCGATTCGCTGACTCCGCGACAGGCACGAGGGAACTGTCTTTGATCTTCGCATATTGATTGGACACTATAGTGATCCCAAGTCTCGACTCCAATGAACGAGCAGCTCGCAGCGAAGAAGAGGGTCTTCATATACACTTCATCTACCTTTATGAACGCCGGAATATGGCCTGTCCCTTGCGAGGTAGATAGACGTCAGAGACGGTCAGTATCCAATCTCCTCATATCCTTATTCCCAGGCCGCACATCCAGACGGTCCGAGTCGGGGAGGAAGCGGTTAGTGGGCGTGCGCAAAACACGAGGTGAGTAAGCCTCCAGTATGTCAGGAGTCTCGAGCCTGACACGCACAATTTGGAGGTCTATGGCTAGATTCGGGCTAGATTCCAGTTGTTTACCCTCGGATCTACGCACCCACTCCATCCCATTCCCCAACAATGCGTCAAGAATTCAGGAGGAAGAAGTCCAAACTTTGAGTTCTTCGTTACCCGTGTTCGGCAACTCGGATGTGCACAACCACCGAAGCCCGGCCGGCCGGCCAACAATGAGCTGCACCCTTAGCCAACGCGTCAACATGGTTCCCTCCCTCCCATGTTCTTGTAGCTATCACCCATCGTTCTTATCGTTCTCCGCCCGGTTGTCTTCACTTCAATGCGCCAAACGCACCTCCGAGTTGCCCGTTTTCCCGTCTCGGCATGTTTCACGCGTCGTTTCCCGTGTCTCCCTTCGGTCTCAATCCTGGGTAATTTGCGTCAGACCGCACATTATGGGGCAAATGTATATTACCTGGAAGACTCCCTGTAAGGCCCCCATCGTTCCTCTTGCTTGAAATAGCCATCAAGTGTTCAAGGGTCTCTACGATAAACACGGTTAGGAATTGCTCTCTCTAAAACTGGGACCAACGGACCTCATATTCCAGGGCTTGTGCACACCTTACTCAACAAACGTGGCGCCATTCATTCATACCAGTCGCCATTGTAGGAAAAGAATAGGCCAGACCAGGAATCGAACCCGGGACAACCCCATGACATGCGAGGCGCTCTCCCACTGAGCTACCCAGCCGGTTTGTTGGAGGGATCACCCACTCCAACAGCCATTCCGTGTCACGCAGTTGATATCAGGGTGTAACACTATCACTTGTTTGTATATTGCCTTGTTCTGAATTCCAAGCGTCTGTCCAAGGCAACCATCTCGTACACGTCCCCTGCCCCTCACAATAATTAACGCCTCATGTCCAGGCCACGAATGCGATCACATCCCATTCCCTACAGTTTCGTGCAATCCACGATTGCGTATCTCCCGTTGTTTAGTGGTCAAATGTACTTTGCGCGTTCCACCTTCCCGTATTCAAGAGACCAGATCGACACAGTTGATATATGAATTTCTTCCTTTTGCCAAAACCCAAGAAGGATGGGCGCAAGCCAGTGTTCAAGCCACACGACGTTTTAATGAGGTTTGGTGTGGCGAGTTCCAATGCTGTCAGCCAATTGATCTCCAAAGATATTGGGTGGTGGATGGAACACCATTAACGCTTATTATATGGGATTTGAGGGAAGGTGAGGGATCATTATTGTACCATTTACGGGATTGACACGCACAGACATTCGTGGTAAACTGGTTGAACCTGGATCGACCCCTCCAAGTCACATATGGCGTGAATATTATCTTCTTGTTCTTGGAATGGTGTGCAAAACACACAACAGAGGACTATCAAAATGGGCGTGGACGAGTAACTAGCAAACGGTGGAGAGATGCGGAGAGATGCGGGACATGCAAAGAAATTCGTGGGTATATTAGATGAGAGTGAGTGATTAGCGGCTTCACCGTTGCCCAACTACTCAGTAGCCATCAGGACTGGCGATGAAGGCAGTGAAAAAGGGGCATGGGGAAGCCTGTCATTACTAACATAGTGTACAATGAGGATACCTCTCATGGGGTGACCGATCGGCAGCTCCAATGGGTTTGTGGCAATATCTTCGGTGATTCCAGTGCGTGCCCCCTCAAAAATTGTAAGGTCGGAGGTTGACGAGGCGCTGGATAGATTGGTGTTCTGGTGACCTGCATACACGCGTGAGTTGATTTCCTGTTCGAAGATGCCTATGACTCGTCTAGTAGTGGTGGGGCCTCCTGAAGAACCCGGATGTGAGATACTTTCCATACATCAAAATGAGTGAGTTTGTTTTCGGGTTGAGGCCATCCCCTCATGGATGTGTCCAAAGAGACGGTTGGCCTTTACGAAGTGGTTCGTAGATGCGCTGGCAGCTACCTTCACCGAAGAATGCGAAGATCCCCTCCGTGGTGTACTGATATTTGAACTAACCGACAACGAATTCAATGCCAAAAGGCGCGACAGGCGGAGAGTTAATTTCAATTCAATTGGCGTGCCCTGATGACTCAACTTCATGACGGTTGTGTGGTACGCTCCTCTGCAAGCCACCTAATCGCCCTGCTGACGTCTGATATGCGCGCGCTCCACAAAATTAAGGGCGCTTCAGTAAGACCCATCGTTGTATCCCGATCGCATCAGTTGCAGAGTATTTGTCCCTCCAGACCCAAGGTTCCGCGATCGTTTTATCTTTGGTGTAAGTGTGGTATTCCACTAAGTGATGAATGTTCGGATATTGTCGCCCCAAATGTTGATGTTCTTCGTCACATAGGCTGGCGATTTGCCCTTTCTTTACATGTGGCCCAACCACTTCGGGGATTCTTCATTGTTCCGTCTTCCATTTTGCGCGCCATTGTCTGGTATATAGGACATCCCATTTCAGGACGGCACATACTCAGCCCTATCCTTTAGGTAGATATTAGTAGAGCCGGTTTGCTGCCGTGAACTGAGTCTCCCTATCCTTAGTTTCCGTCACTGAATTGAATGGAATCCGGAAATAGTTTCCTTGCGGTCAACCGCCCACTTATTTTTATTTTAGTGCCCGGGATTTCAACAGTGGAACGTCATGGTCGCAAAGTTGCCCACCGAACAGTGAACAGTGAACAGTGACAAAGAGGCGACGGCTTGGGAAGCCGGTTTGCGAAAGCGCTCGAGGGAATGAGGCAAATGGGAAAGGGGCCTGCGCGAGGGCCATGTCTCCGTCATGCGCCCTGGTTTCCAGACCAGACAATCTCCCGATTGATTGAACTTGGGTCCCTGAAAGATTATAATCAATCGGAAGCAAATCATCTCGCATTTTGAATACGGGATGCGTTGCATTATTATAAGCGCTGTGCAAGTTTCAATTCTGCAAGTGTCAAGGCGCCCTAAGGATTTGGTAGAGTATGAGGTATTAGGCAGATGGTTTTGGGGCGGATTAAAGCTGCAAAGGTCGCATTCTCAGCTCGGCGAGAAAGACCCAAGTGTCGGGGGGTACAACTTCCGAAAAGGTGAGAGAGGGTCCAGCCGCGGTACAAGCGCCCCGCAGTCTCTGCTTGGCTGCCCTGCTTGGCACTGCACCGTGGCACCGCACAGAAGGCACTTGACAGTCAGACGGAAGAAGACGTAGACGTAGACGTAGACTTGGACCCTCCCTCTTCCAGCAAACTAGCGATACCCCGACTCACGAGAAAGTAATGGGTGATGCGAATGTCTCGGTTTCGCGATGCATGACCGGCATCGCTGCCTTGCTTTGGTTAACCGCGCGCTCGGCGAACGCATTCCAACCTCACTCGAACGACTACGCCGAACAGGTTAGAAACAAATGGTGTGGATATAGTTTGTGAATGCTTGTTGACAATCTTGTCGCTTTTAGGCCTTTCTTTTCAGCTGGAATAGTCCCGATACAGTTTTACCAATCCCGAGCACGGGTAATGTGGTACTCTGCTGCTACACTCTGTTCATCACTCATGGTTAATCTCCATTAGCTCAATGTGAAACTCTGAACGTTCATTGGGGTCGTGATGCGGGCACAGGGTAATTTGTTTCCACAAACGTCGTTCACTACGCTTACCTGCCTTCAGGCCCGACCCCATCCCGCCGTACTACCTCAGGATATATTCGACTGCCGCCAACAACACGGTGGATTCCTTTCAGCTGGTCAATGCAGGCACCACGGCTGCAACGCAGTTAACAATCCCCTTCCCACCAGGGACGATGTACGGTGCGTTCTTGGACCTATATGTCAAATTTAAGCACTAAGCCACACAAAGTCATCTGCATGACGGACTCGGTAGGTGGCAGCGGAGGATGCCAAAACCTCTATACTGTCTATCCGTCACCAACAGGTCAAACATGCAGTGGCTTCACGCCGCCTGCCCAGGGTCTTGGAATGAAAGCCATATCCTTGGCCACCCAAAGCCCGTTTGCTCGTTGGGGCTGGCCAGCTAGTTGCTCGGACCTCCAACTGGAACCAATCGACGACGGAAATGGAGGGATCAAAGGCACACCGCCGTACACTCTGACGGTAGCACCCGCCTTCCGCACTCCACTGAATCTTACCTTCGGTATGCTTCTCTTCCTCTCTGTTGCCTCGCTTACCATCTCGCAAATATGCAATCAGACCAATCGGTACAGTGGACCGTCACATTGGACCATGGCGCTCCATTCTTTCTGTCCGTCTCAGATTCTAAAGGTGTTACTTGGACGGAGGGTCCGTTCCATGCTGGCACCGGAGACAGGAGTTGTTTGTCACAATCTACCGCGTACGTGGCGCTTGACAATCACAATCCAGGCATACACTGACAAGGATGTAGTCCGGATTCCGGTTTGAGCGCCCCCACCACAATAGGCACGGCGGTTGGTTCTTTCTTCCTTGGTGGAATTCTTGCAGCACTCGTCTTCTGGCTCGTCGTGAGGCGCCATCGAAACCAAAGGCCTTCCTACCGCTTCGATATGCGCCATCCTTCACCTTTGGACAGCATGTCCCCTCAAAACAGTCCCCCCACTTTTACACCCTTGGTTGATGGTGGAAATACAGAAATCCACTCCTATGCAGTACTGGACAGCTCAGTCGAAAACCGTTCTAGAAAGAGACCCACCAATTACGGCCCTCTCGACTCTCATAATTCGGCAATACCAAATTCAGCGCGTCAGCGCACGCCAGACGCACGGTCATCCCCGCCAGGATCGTCAATTCCCCTTCGAACCACTCGCCGAGGCTCTACATCATCGCATATTTCCGCGTCTTCTCCTACTACAGGCACTGGCCCAGGACCGGTACATGAAGTCTTCGTCGTTCATCATGACGCCGGGGCGCCGCCTCCAGTCACCGTCTATGCTCTCCCTGGTTCGCGAGTGACAGAACTACCGCCTGGCTACAATTTTGGTGGTAGCGGATCGCCCGAAAATGCCCCTAGACCTCAACCCCAGCTTACTCTTCTTGGCGACCACCCATCCCCAGTATCCCCAACACCAAATTTATACTTTCGTCGCGACCAGAAAGCGTCATATACTTCGCGATTAGACCCTACACCTCCTACCACCTTTTCGCCACCTCCCGATCCGCCTTCCCCAAATATTTCTTCATCTGATGAGCGAGCACGCTCAACAACCTCAAACCGCTTGTTACCCTCTACTCCACATCTGCAACCACCAGCTCCAATAGTGCAACCACCTTCTACGCCCGAGCTGCCTACGTCTATTACATCCCGGACACGAGGTCCACGTGCTATGAGCCCGCCGAATGACAAAGAGCAAGAGTTTTGGAAATGATTATGACTCATACTCTTTTAAGGGTGCCACATCAAACCAGAACAGTGCTACTGCAGGATGTAAATTCTGGTTTCTAACTTCTTCTCTTCTTTCGGGGTGCCATGGTGTAACTGGCATGCATATCTATAGCTGTACGTCCTAAAGTCCGAGAACGCTTTCCTTTCCTTTCTATGTACTTAGTCATTGCGATTCGGACCGGGAGCCTTGCATCGTTACAAGATCGCTTTCCAAATGGAAACTCTACTAGACTGGCATACAATGGATACATCGCGAATGCATATAAGGAATGGCACGAGCTGTCGCACCCGTTCGCTGCACTGTGCTACTGGTCGCTGATGGACAGAAATGCAAGGTGCTAATGAGTAAATGAGGGAAAAGATAGAAATAAAACTAAGACCAGAATCCCTCGAAAGTTCACAAGAGAAGATCATGAATAAATGATGCAAAAGTGTGAGCTCGCCTGAGCCGCGAAGAACGAAGACTGAGCACTAGCCACCCGTGCAATGAGCGATATATATTTATGTGTTACCCTCCAACCACTGGTTGCAGGTCTTGCCGTATTTGACGAGCAACACGCTTAAGTCCTGGAAGACGAAAGTGAGGACGACACGAGCAAACAGGTCGGAAATGTTTTTTAGTGACATGTCGACACGGGTTCGGATTCCAGGGGAAAGATTTGCATAGGCAGCCCCAACGGGATGACTAATCAACGCCTTCGTGTGGTCATCCAGGACTTGCGCTTGACCAAAGAACTTGATGAGCGTCGTAACATAGGATGCTGGCGAATCGTAACTACATTAAATGTCAGTGTTTCGTTAGAATGTTCTCAGAAAGTTTTGCTCACTTCTTTCCCGTTGTCATCCTGTCCAGTCCTCGAGTGAACTTCCCAGTAAGCGCGGCCATGCCACCGGTTTTCTTTGCCACAAAGCCCTCTCCAACACCCAACTTCTTCCCATACATCTCCCCGACCTGAGACAGCGAGCGGTCAAAGTCTTCCAGTTTGCTTGCCCATCGCTCGGCCTCATTCCTCCCAAGCGCACCAGACAGGCCATTAACACCGCCAGCGCCGCAAAACGCTACACTTGCAGTAGACAGTTCGTCCAACGCGATTGCGAGTATATCCAAAGCCTTCATCTTATCAGCGTGATTTTGCAACTTCGCACCACCCTGCGTCCACACTTCATTTGGAACATGAAGTTTTGGCGTGACGAATCCTCCAGTCCGGTCAACCATAGACTTTCGAAGCAGGGACATCAGGTAGTACGGACGTAATACCGCCTCACGTGGGGGAGAAGGGGCAGGAGGGGAGAGGGGTTTGCCGGCTGTCGGAGCGTCACCAGTGAGCGGATGGTAAGCGGTAGGGACAACAGGGGAGGAGATGGTCTGCATGAGCGGGGTAAACCTTCCCGGGAAATGCCGCTTCAAGCCTGCAGAGAGAGGAGGCATTGGAATTGGCGGCCGTCCCGGTTGCTCTGCGATACCTAAATTAGTGGGCCGTCGACCAGGATTAGAGACTGCACGGCTTCGGCCGGTTAGACCGAGAGATGTGGCTGTCGACGGCGGAAGCTGTTGGCTTGTGAGACGAGTCGTGGACGCGTTGAGGTCTGTCGTAGACGAGGCCGCTGAAACAGTACCCGCTTCTGGGTTCTTCTGCCGTCTCTGTGAGATCACACCGCCAGTGGTCGTGGTGCTAATCTTGATGGACTGAGTGTCCAGTGGGGGATTCAAGTTGGAGACGGTTTGACCTCCAGCCTGCTTCGTGGCGTCAGAACCCACTGTAGTATGAGCAACCGGAGTAGCTCCAGGGCTATGTTCTGACGAAGGAGTGACCAGATCCTCCGAGCTATGTGTGACGCTGCTGCCCAATGAATTGCCCCGACCGCGTGTTGGACCTGTGGTGAACTGCTGATAGTAATCCACCGAAGGTCGGCGAGGTGTGGGCGGTATTGGTAGTGCCGCATTCGAGGTCGTGCTAGTAGGCGACGACGGCGTTGAGGGCAACTCCCGTTGCTGGAGCAGAGCCAGTGGAGGAGCAGGTAAAGGTGGTTGTGCCTGTTGTACAGCGGCCTGCACTTGAGCCTTTGCACGTTCTCGGTCCTTAAGGCTAACCATACTGCTGCTCCTTGATCGATAGTTGCCTTCCCTGGGGCCTTGAGGCGGGGCAGGAAGAACTGATGTATGCACAGAGGCAGACGAATTATCTTCCTCTTGTTCCTCATTGACAGCCCCCAGTCGGTCACTATTACTTGGATGGGCGTTGGAATTACCGCGAGCCCGACCGCCCCCTGCGCCAGTTATACTGGCTTGAACGGGAAGGGCCAACGTAGAGATAGGGATAGGGGGAATGGAGCCCGAACTAGAACCCGAGGTTGTCGGGGACACTGAAGCATTAGACGATGAATGTGGTCCGGGGATTGGGGGTTCCATGATAGTCGGGGCATTATTCTGTTTAATATATGTCAGTATTGAAGACTTTCCACCATTAGAATGTACCCACTTTACTAAGTGGCTGATCGAGAACTTGAGAGGGGAAAGCCGGGGCGGCACTAGAGCCCCTCGGTCGGGTTGGTAAGGGCGTGCTAGGTGGGGGTCGGGGTGGTGGCAGCATCGACGCCCGTACAGCCAGAACGGGTACTGGTGGTTCCTTGCTTCCTGTCTAGACGTAATAGAGGTGTTCGATACAGATTTTCGGATGGTAGGTCGTGTCGATGGATGGTATGGTGGCTGTTGCAAAGCGGCCCCCCTCAACATCACATTGCCAATAGCTTCATTCACGTCAAAGGACGTCTCTCGCAGCCTGTCTGTAGTGCTTTCTCGTAGGGACCGTTCCCTCTCCCTTAACCGGGCGTTCTCTCGATCCGATCCTGGGCGCTCCCAATCTGAATCCACCATTTCCCAGTCGTTATTTCGCCCTGGCGTTCGCTGATCGCCGCTTGGTGTATGCAACTCTTCAGATGGTGAGACCAGCTTAAGTACTCGCTGACTAGGAACAACACTTGGCGCGTTTCGAGTGCTAGCAGATGGTTCATAACTGGTTACCGTCGAAGCTACCGATATTGCACTAGATAATGCCTGTGAAGACGAGTTTGTACTTGTTGCAGAAGTAGGGGAAATGGGTGGCCCGCGGGAAGAGGATCTTGGATAGAGTAAATGAGGCAGAGAATCCTCATCCTATCAGCATAGGTATCGTGCTATCCAGTATACTCAGTCTCGAGGTCTGGGACCCGTTGAGTAACAGAGATGCTTACTATTGCCTTAAGCCGGCGTACTTCTTCTTCCTTTGCAACAACACTGCGTCGTCGACCCCCTCTCCGGCGTTCTTCTCCGTCCGTGGCGCCTGCATGACCTGAACCTGACGCGTCCTCGCCTCGCATCACACGCTCCATGACCTCGCCTAAGAGTTGGACGCTCCGGGCATAGGCGACGACTGCGCCATGGGGGTCCTCGTTGGTGGCATCCAATTGGACTGCGGCTTTAGCGAGTTCGAGCGCTGCGGTGAGAGCGCGTCGAGAGGAAGGACGTTGAGAACGGCCGGCTTGCGATGAGGATGAATTAGGTGGGATCTGCGAGATTGAATCGGTTGATTGCAAATTATTCGGGGCGCTATGGAGAGACGGCGAGACTGCACCGGGTGAATGGAGATTCGGGGTAGAGGTAGTCATGGGCCGGGCACTACCTAGGGACGAATGCGAGTTGGCAGAATTGGACCGGTCGCGGGAGCTTGACGACGGGTATGCAGCAAAATAGCTCCCCGCAGGCACAGCGGACGTGTGTCCTGGCCTGGAATCTCTGAATTTTCGAGGACTGAGTTCGGAAGAGAAACCGGAGAGTGGTTGATCGGAATATCCGTTGGGAGTTGTCGAGGGCAACGTGATGCCAAGACCGACACTCGCGGAGAGGATGGACGAGTTGGAGGCAGACGAAGGAGGAGAGGGGGACTGAGATTGACGGTGATTTTGGAGGATAGGCTGGCGAGAAGAGTGGTAGAGCTGCTGGAGTGACTGGCGATAGCTGTTTGCCGGGTAAGCGGCATCGTTGGGGTCCCGGGAAGGGTATTGTTTGGGATTTCCGTTTGTAGCGTATGGGTGGGGAGAGTACGGATGCGAATAAACATTATTCTGTTGTGTATAGCCAACTGGCAGCGAGTGAGCCGGGACAGCAGAGCTCGGCGACGGATTCTGAGGTCGACTTGAGACTGCCTGTGCCGTATACGACTGGGAAATCGGAGGAGCGGGTGGGAGGGCCTGCGCTGGGGGCGGAGCAGAGGGCATAAGAGAAGGCGGGCGCTGGCGACGAGAAGTGAGGGCCGGGGGGATAATGTGCTGAGGAGCAATCTGTGTCTGTGTCGAGTGCATGGTACTGTTACTTATGCGGCTATATTCGAGCTCCGATTCCGATCCACCCTCCGACATCGACTGGGTTATCTGGTCGTTTGCCCAGGCGCTGGGGCCGTCAAGCGATTGGGAGTTGTTTGAGGAGCGTACGGGAGACGAGAGAGCACCCTGGCTGCGTCGTCTGCCCCGGCCTTCAGCGGGTATTGTGGTCGTCGTTACGTCCAAGTTGGAGAAACAAACAACCCTTTGGTCCCGCCCGTATTTTGCCCTCTCTGGCCTCTCCGGCCTCTCTGGACGTGTACACTGTCACGAGCTTATCCTCAAGGTATTCCCCGCGACGTCGCCACCTGTTCCTTCCTCCTTTCATTCGACAATACGGAGCACCCTGTCCTCCCTGTCATGCAGCGTAGCATCAATTGTCCGATTTTGGCAAGGGCAAACAACCCAAGCTTTCCCTCTTCTCTAGACAATTACACTTATCTCGATTCCAACCCCCAGCCAAGTCCCGCCATGGACGACCTGTACGGGCAGCCGAAGCTTTACAACCAGCCACGGCCTCGCCATGCACTTCTAGACGCTTCTTTCGCAATTTTCAACCCCACTACAAAACGCACCTAATATTTTTCTCCGAAGCATGCGGCCAGGCGGACTCGCGCGACTGCCATCACGATTCAAATCGCATATTCCGCATTCGGCGAAGCTGCTCCCAGTCACTCACCATCGCCATCTGTCGAATGAGAAGCAAGATTTCCTACTTATATCGACGCTCTAGGCCTGTTGCTCATCTTATTTTCCACTCTCACGACCCGGAAACTGCCCCATTCCGAATTCGCTCACAGGTTAACCAGAAGGCATGCATAGTGCTGGGCTAAGCACGTCGTACCGATCTCCAACGGCACACGCAGACTCCCAGCCGACCTTGTCAGCCGGCCATCGATTCACCCATTCCAGGTATGCGCATTGATAACTGTGTGCGAGCTGCAACAGTTAACTCAATGTGCTCCAAGGGGCAGATATGATGTGCCCTGACGTCGCTTGCGCCGGAACAAGCGCGAGTCGATGAACCACACTCGTTCAACCAGATTTGAGTTTCACCGGACTAAAACAGACTAAAATCCTCGTGGTCGATGTGCGCCTCAGTGTGGATGACGACACTCGATGATTTGGCCTGTTGGCGGGGGGCCAACGGCGGGTGAACTCACCAACCAGCCCAATGGTTCAACCTGAACTGTGCGCTCAGGATTCAACTCTGCCAATGTCTGTCAAAATCGTTGGCCTAGCAGCCACGCGGTATGGCGCCTAATTCAATGACCAACTCGTCCAAACCGAAAAGGGCTACATGCGGGCCTCCCCAGGCAAACTACGAAATACCATCTCTCCGAACGGCCTGGCGCGAGGATCCCCTAAGTGAGTTATTCTTCTTTGTTGACCGTCATCTGGCGTTGTATTCACCGATTGCTGGGAGACACACCCAATTCAAAAGTCGATGACATTACGAACATGGCAAAAGCTAAGGTTATTACGTGGGACAATTTAGGTCTTCCTTCTATTCCACTCTCAGCCAGGAGTCTGCCAACGCTTTGTTATCAGCTGAATGGTCCCTTACCCCGTGTTCGATGTTCAAGCTTCCTTCGTACCTGAGCGCATGGTCACTCGTTCAGTGGTTTTAAAAAACATACGCCCTCACCTTGCGCTCCGACCGGCTCCCCAAAACCTTGTGTCTATGGAGCGGTGAACATGGTTCCCTGGTGTACAAGGACGGGCGAACAGCCGTTTTGTAAACGGCTTTACTATAGACGGTATAGATGACAAATATGTCGACTGGTCCAAAAAAGCTGATCCCTATCCCCACTTTTGAAATATCTGTAAGCGACCTGTTATTGGGCCAAACATAGAAACAAGGAAGTCAAGGACGTTTAGGGCGCGACCAAATGAAGCATTTTAGTATGCTAGAAGAAGTTGTCAGCTGGTGAATGGTCAAAATTGCCCTTCCTTAGCCCGCAGCCCACGGCTCACACGAAAAGGAGAATGACTGCGTCACTAATAACAGTTTTCCGAGTAGAAACACATTTCACGGGTATTGTGGGCATTACGGAGAGAAATGGTAGAAGACCTCGCGGGAATAAAACCAAATTGACGTAAGTCGTTGTGTTCTTCACACAAAACTGACTCAAGTCGACTTGCGTTTATCAGGATTCTGGTTGCTTCCTCGTCACCCAATCAGTTTCTGATAAGACTGGATGGTCCCCTTCGGCACGCGAACAGCCTAATGCACGCACAGGTTCGTAAAGCATGCATCTCTGCTACGGATACGTTCTTATCATATCATTTCTACCGCGTATTAATGCAAATTCCAGCTGCGAATATAATGGCAGTGATTGTGGATACTTTTACGTGAGTTCCATAGCCTTTTGCATGAATTTCTGTCATAGACCTGTTACTAGGCTGGTATGACTAATCTGTGGCCCGTGTCATTGAAAGTTTGCGTCCTTGATAGCCTCGTTTGGCGTTCTGTCATGGTATGGCACTGGTGCTATTCCGTCGGTGACATTACAATATGCACGTCTTCTAGGAACGGCTTTCAGTGGACTCAATTAATGACCCGAGAAACCGTATACCTTGAAAGCGGTGCGTTGCGGTGAAGGGTGGCGTTACCACGAATCCCAACAGACACCAAGCAGCGCTTTCCCGTGTGGCATCGCTTCAAGCGTTTTCATATAGTCGCATCGACGGAGCAGATCCACTTCCCAAGAAAGCGGCCCTCTCCCAATAGAATGGTCTGTGCCATGAAACGCGAACCCTAGGGTGACTACCACGAATAACCGTCAACCAACATTGTCCGATCTGTATGTTGTATCGATCAGCCGTCCCTCAGCAGCGTGCAATTCGATTGCGGTGATAAGGGGGAATCCTCCGACGTCAACTCCCTATAACCCCGATAACCCGATAATATCGCTAGGGTACATAATAAAACTCCCTCATTCTGCATCGGACTCCTACGTTTCTCCTGTTTCTTCTGCTGGGTTATCCATCGTTCTCCTCCAGCTGGCCCTGGCCTCGAGATTTTTATTGACCCTTACACTCCTTTGCCGTGTCCTCTCTTTTGACTCTTGCCAACAATTTTAGCGATTTTCCTCGAAATGGGTGTTGGACTCCATATCCTCATCGTGTCGGCTTTAGCATCCAGTGGTCTGTCCCTGCCCTTGATTAATCATAATGCGGAGAAGTTTGTGGTTGCCAAGTGAGTCCTTAGACACCGTAAAGCCTTGACACACTTATCGACCATAGCCATCTCGTCGGGATAACCTTCGTGCGTCAATAATCCTATTGGTGCACCGGACTTGCTGAAGCGTGCTATGACCAGCCGTACACTCTTTCTGACTGGGAAGCCGACGTAAAGTTAGCCTCCGAGAATGGAATGTCAGTACCAGATTTAGGACTCGAGGCTTGGTTATTCGTTGCTCACGAATCAATAAGTGATGGATTCGCTCTCAGTGTCGGCGGAGACGCCCACACAACCAAACAAGTGACAAATGCATTCCAAGCGGCCAGCAGCACAAATCCAGACTTCAAGCTCTTCTTCTCTTTTGATATGTCGAATATCCCCTGTGCAACTGCAACCGATGCCGAGTTTATCCTCGACCTCGCTCGCAACTTCGCCAAGAGTCCGAATTATCTCCAACTCCAAGGTGTACCATACGTGACGACGTTCTCGGGAGAGAAATGCAACTTCGGAGTGGAAGGTGATGGTTTGGATGATAATGCAGTTCTTAATGCGGCTTGGCAACAGGGGTTCAAAGGCCAGCTCGATTTCCCCGTCCATTTTGCCCCAGGGTTTCTGATTAATCCCGCTCGCTATGTGTTAGTACCTCCCTCGTGAGTTATTGCTCAAGTTGCGGGACTTATTTGGACTCCACCAGGAATCTGTCCGTAACCGATGGGGATAGCAACTTCAGAGGGGGATTTTCCGACGTTCTGGTAGGACATAGGCATACTCAATGGTCTTCTTATTAACTCATCGACCATTCAGAATGGCGACCGGAGAGCGGTAATGGCCGCACGAACAGACATTACAAGCGCTCTTCAATCGGATCCTCCTCACTTAGACATGATCAAGGCTACTGGAAAGTCCTATATGACTGCAGTATCACCTTGGTTCTTCACCCATTTCTCGCAGCAATCCTTCAAGAAAAATTTCATGTTCTTAATGGATGGAAGTGCTTTTACAAGCAGATGGAAACAAATACTTGGTTTAAGGGATCAGACAGACATCGTAGAAATCGTAGCTTGGAATGATTATGGTGAATCGAACTATGTCAATGCCATTCGAGGCGATGTTCCGGTGTGTCTGTTCAGCCCGCCAGATCTTTATCACTGTTAATAATGTCTTTGCACTATGTGTAGCCTGAAGCCAGGACTTGGGTGGACGGTTTTGACCACACAGGTTGGCTCAAAATCGTAAAGCATTTCTCAGAGGCTTTCAAAACTGGAGTGGAACCAGCTATCGCATGTGACTCTATTGTCCTTGAGGCGCGGCCGCATGTCCGAGACGCCACAGCACCTGCCGATAAAATCGGCGTCCCTCCATTTGGGTTCCAGTCAACTGAAGATAAGTTCTTCGGAACAGTGTTCGCGACCGCTCCAGCGAAAATTACCCTTTCGTCTGCTCCTGATGGCTCCGATGCTATTACGAGCGAAATCCCAGCCGGGGTTTCCAAGATTGCACACCCGCTCGTGGCCGGAGGAAATATGAGGGCAGTCCTTACCAGGGATAACGAGGAGGTGGTCAACCTCGCGCCTGAAGGTTTCACCTTCATTGCCAACCCGGAGGTCTTCAACTACAATTCGTTTGTTGCAGCGTCAGCCTGAATTTTCTTTTCTTACTCCCTTTTATCCTCCTGGTGCCCAATTCTGCTTTGGTAGTTTTAAGGCTCTCATGGGTCCAATTTAACTTATTGTTTATCCATTTGACGCCACTTTCGTGAATACTTTTGTCGTACATGGCTCATAGTTTCTTGAAAATAAGCGCTGTGTTTTGACTTTCTGCACCTGAACAACGGTAGTAACGCGTTCTGCTCTTCCGCTGGCCGTTCTTTGACAATATGACCTATTCAGGCGTAAGGCAATCGAAAACATCTCTGTAACACCAAAGTAGGTGTCATTCTAGTCCGCTTGCGGCTTACCCTGATCGTGCAAACTCCGTAGCTACGCGAGGCCCTGTAAATCACATATGAACAATGTTATATTAGTGCCACAGGCAAAGTATCATCCCCAAATAGGCTTGCACTCTCCAGGTTTCCGGTGCTCGATTCTGGTATCCCACTTTTTCGTCACAAGACGAATAGTACATGCGACTCAGCCGAATGCAACCATCACGGTTAAAGACACCAAGCCGCCAGAGGGTGTTCACAAGCCATCCCGATGGTCGAGGACCATGGCGGGCAACGTGATTACGTGTAGATCTGCAGCATTACGGTGAGCGGACCATCGGGTTGCAACCTTGTTGGTGGGCACTACAAAATGCCTATGCTAGGTGCAAGCGATCTCCTCCTAACAAATACTGACAACGACCGCGGGGTTCCAGTCCATTGGCAGGGGTACAAAAAGCCATTACACACAACCCATATGGTTGGTAGAAAATTTACAACACTGAGCCGGAGCACGCAGGCGTATATCCATATGTCCATTGTAGATAGGCCTCGTTAGTACCATTTTGATCCGATCCACCATGGACACACCGACGATGACGGTAATATAGTCTCAAAGATCTACCCAAGCATAGTGTGGGTATGCAAAAACCCACAGATCCCGGCCAATTCAGCGTCATCGACGTCAGGACTGGCAAGCTTTGCATTGTTGGAACCATGGTGGACCCAATTGGTTATGACCGCTGAACAAACCCTGATATTTCATGGATGCGACACAGGCACACAAATACCCGCGAGAATCGTTAATCACCAGCACCTCCCGTTGAAACAGGGGGCCCATAGCTCTAGGACTTTGTCCGGAATTCCCTGTATTTATGGTGCCGCTGTATGTCTGTCTACTTGGCTTATCTATACCATACAAGTTGGACCTGACCACGTCTGGTTCGTTTCCGGTGATACTCTGGCCTCCACCGCGCATGCGCTTCCATTGTAGTGGACCCCGTGCTCTGATATCCTTTGCTCACGGTCACCAGGGCGAATTTCTGTTTGTTTATCAGCTTCTCGGCGCATCGTGGATCAATTTCCTTTTCTGGGCTTTCATAATAAATATCAGCGCCAGGAACTGACGGAAGGGACGATGACGGGGGGAAATATATATTGGCTCAGATCTGCTCTCTCGCTCATCTAGGCACATTACTAAATTACCTCGGCTGTATTGCAAAACACACCTGGCGCATCTCACGCAAGGGACGTGAATATCAACAATGTTGCTAAGGGACATCCTAGGCCGCAAAGGTTGATCATATAGCATCCCTGCGTTGCCCGGTCCTGAGCACGTTGGGAACTCCATTTGTCTGATGTTAGGACAGAGCCGGAAGCGGGTTGAAAGATGAACCCAGTTCCGTCCGGCAAGGATCATTTTGCTACTGTTTATATAATCAAATGTATTCACGAACCTTCGTCTGTAGCCAATTGTTCGAATCTTCTTTCTGGCCCGACGGCAGGGGGGGTACCTGCTCACGTACCTGCTCGCCCATGAAGACGAAAGCCCTACCCTTGCAAGCCCGATATGAAGTAAAATTTTCCTGTAGGTGATTTCGAAACGTGTGCTAGTAATGCTAGATAGATGAGGCGATTATGGAAGTAGGGCGCCTCTTGAAAAGGTGACCGCTTCGAACTAGCTGCGAAACTATTTTGAAAACTCGTGAGCCCGGCAAGCATCTAGCTCCTTCTACGAAAAGGCCAGACCACAGATGAGCCTGATCCGATAAGCTTATCTTATGGTTTGTCGCACTCTCACTACTAGAAGCCGCCATACTGTCAAACCGAATGACTGCCAACCCGATCCGATATCCCTGCCCATATAATTCGCTCCCAGGAGAAGGGGTAGTAGACAAAGACATTTTTTGGACGGCTTCTCCAGCCGCGAGTCTGTTTCATCGCCGATGATGACTGTCACGAATTCAACATCGGCCTGTACAAAGATGTAAAGCGTTAAAACAGACCCCAACAACGGGAATACGCTCTCAGGTGTAAGGGTGAGAAACGTGCATCGAGCTGTCTCCCAATGTCTCGCAAAAGGGACAGAGTGGAATGAAGCGAGGAGGATAGGGTTGGGGGGGATGCTCTTCTCGGAGCATCGGAGCATCAGTAATTACTAATCACGAAGGAGTAATTAAGCACGCGAGTGAATATGAAGGCGAGGCGTGGTTCGGCCCACTCTAGGCATTGGCTGGCTATGAATGAAACATATGAATGGCACGATCGTGATTACAGGGGGGAGCGCAATCGCGGCGATCACAACTCACAACTCCGGAAGCGGAGTGATCGAGTTCTTCGAACGAAATCGTGCGAATTGCAGAACTGCCAAGTCGCGAAGGATAGGCTTTGCGCAGGGGCACGGGTAAGTAAAGGAGATAACCAAACAAGGTTTACAACATGTAAGTCCCCCTGGCAATAACTGTCCATCGGAACGAGCCCTTGTGAGCGGCAGCCTCATGCGGCCACGCGGACTCAGGATGCCAACAAACCATCGAGATAAGCGCTATGTCTAATCGCGGAATCCATCGAAGGGGCACCTCGAGGACACGATGGCTGGCTCGCTGGTTCTCCCGACCTTGAGTGCGATTTTCTGTCTGTGTTGGATAAGCGTTAACGCCACCACGATGGCGGTCTCATCAAAGTTAAGCCTGGTGAGACATCTTCAGTTTTCATTTTTGGAACCAATCACTTTTGCACAGAACGTTGACCCTTTCTATACCGAACTGGAGAAGGACCGAGTATGCGTGCGAATAGGATGTGCTGTTGACATGAATACATTTGGTCGAGTCCTGCGTGGTCCTGAGGTGGACAGATACCCTAGAACCAGATTGCCGTATCCTTGGTTCATGTCGGCGGAGAACATGCTTCTCCTGTGTGGGGGAACTGGCAACATACACGCTCCGAGTTTCGAGTGTGATCAAAAAAGTGTGTATTCTGTCTTCTGAGGCTATACGCGATGGCTCGGGTCACAGGGGATACAAAAAGGGTACAAGAGCGACAAGGATTCGCATGATCTGAGATGGTGAACTTGATGACGGACCCGTAAATGGTCCAGACGCTGCGGGATGTGGAGACTGAGATTAGGTGAGACATGACAGATGGATGCTGGATATGATACACGATTAGAGCGAGGCGTGAACATGGAGCAAGCAGGTTCCTGCTTGATTGTGCCGAGGAGATAAGAGAATTATCACTTGGTGGTAGTATTGGTCGTGATAGGGGTAAGTGCGCCTTCGATGAGGGTGGTGGCCCGGGAGGACCCCTTCTCCGACACGCAGTCGTCGATGGATCGGGGGTCTGTCGCGGGCAGATCACCGGAGGTTGTATGTGATTCGTGGTGGCGTACGTTAAGGAAGAGAGACAGCTGTGAGGTGCCTATCAATCAATGGGGTGACTGTCGTAGCGAGGCCACACACCAAGAATGCGGCGCCGAGGCAAGGGGTACAGACAATCCATATTCTCTATGGTTTGGGTCAAATTAGGCTTTTGAAATGCAAATTGGGTGCTCACAGAAAGCGAAAGAGATACGGCTGCGAGCACATCATTACGCAATTCGACCGGCAATAAATGAGCTAGAGTGCGAAGATCGACACTTTGGGGATTGGAGGCAGTAGCCAAGAATGATTCGGGCATAATATGGAACCAGCTGCTATTGAAGACTGCCCCTGCAACCGACTGAAATTACGATATCAGGGACGATGGGCTATTCGGAGGGGCAGGTATCAGGCACTCACCAGACCAGTCGTTGTTCCAATGAATCGGACCAAGAAGAAGGCCCCGGTGGCGCTTGCAAGATCGCGCTTCGGAAGTAAATTGGTGACCACCTGGAACGGCGTATGAAATAGCATGCCAATTCCAATACCCGCGAGGAGTGGGTACAGTTCTTGTGGCCAGAGATTCGACCGTTCATTCAAGGTGATCATAAGACCTGCACATGGAGGGAAGGGATTGTGCTGTAGTGAGCCCAGATATCGACATTTTGAACATCGAGGATATATACACCTACCGTACCCAATTGTAGCCAGTGCCATCCCTACACTAATGGATATCTTGAGACTTCGATCGATCCAAGCCGTGCCGGTGCGGAAGCTGATGAACTGTGCTACTGGAACGGAAGCTAGTGCGGACCCAAGGGAGAAAGGCAGGACCCGCATGCCAGCTCGGAAAGGGGTATCACCATCAACTGCTTGATAGTACACTGGGATGAAGTAGGTGCCAGCGTTGAACGCGAAGTTGTGAAGGATGGAGATGGTCAGGACGTTGACGATTGTGGCTTGTTTGAATATACCAGGCGGCAGAAGAGCACGGGTCCCAACAAATGTCTCCCACACGAAGGCAACCAACAAGCCCCCCATGCCCGTCAGAATTAATCCGAGGGTTCTTGGAGTGGTCCAGCCATCTTGTCCTGCAAAAGAGAACCCGATCACCAGAGCAGACGTGCTGCCCATTAGGAGGACCCTAGAATGTGATTCGTTAGTCTTCAAAACGGTTCTGTGGAGAGGTACTGACAGGCCGAGGTAATCGAAGGTTCTTAGAATATCCCGATACACCTCACGCGAGGACCGAGTGTCGAGCTCACCATCCGTTGTCCTGCGCACGTTGGGCACATCATGGAGACACCATGCGATGATAGCTAACGCGATGATGCCAATCGGGATGTTGATCCAGACTGCGCGGGGCGCCAGATAAGTGGTCCACCCCATCACACCAGAAGGGAAACTGAACGAATACTCACAAGCCCAACGCCAGGAAAAGCCGGTGGCGACTTCGCCTGCGTGAGAGGCCGGTGTGAAGTGAGTAAAGCAAGGCGGTCACTTGCCTAGGGAGACTTGCCCACCTGAGAAGACGCCTCCCAAGATCGGACCGGCAACGGCAGAAGCAGACCACGTCACACTGAGAGCCTGGGACCACTTTGCCTTTGTGCTGGGGGGCACGATTTCTGTCGTTATGGTCCACACAGAGTTTACAATGCCACCACCCCCAACTCCCGCGAGACCCCGGGCTATGATGAGCCACAGCATGTCCTAGGAAGGAAGTGTGGATCATAAGACTATAGTCGTGCATGGGGAACTCATATAGGGGTGATCCCGAAGAAAGAAAAGGACTCACCTGAGCAGCACCGCAAAGGGCTGATCCGACCAGAAAGATGGTTGTACTTGTGTAAAGGACATACTGAAGGGATAGAGAGATCGACGTAAGGAAAGGAAGGGAAGAAAATATTGGGTGGCGCACTCACTTTACGACCAAAGACGTCGGCGAGTTTGCCGTACACGGGCTGACACGCGGTCTGCGTAAGGAGGTACGCAACCCCAACCCAAGCATACTGGTTTTGGGAACCTTTGAGGTCAGCGACGATTGTGGGTAGGCTTGTGGAGACAATGGTCTAGGGGGCAATAGAGTCAGAAACGGGACGTCGGACCGAGAAAACGTGGATGATCGTAATTGATCGGATAGGTGCCGAGAGGACGAAAGTGGATGAGGGTATTGGGACTGGCTTACTGCGTCAGTGGTGGCAAGAAATTGATTGATCATGAGCCTATTGGACGAACGAATCAACCTCCCCTCCTCCTCTCAATGAGCCGAGACAAGGGAGTAGGGAGTAGGACCTAGGAAGGGAGGAGCGACACTAACGCAGTCACAATCACGAGCGTCTTCCTCAACGAGAACAAACCCTCTTCCTGGTTGGTCTGTGGTGGACGTAGTGGACATGGAGGCTCGCCCTTTTCGAGGTCCTCCGCAACGCCTAGTGCTGGAATATGGAATTAAGACAATGACGAGTCTACGACGCGTCGAGAACGCGCTCGATACGTACGGGTCGATACGCGGGTCGAGACACAGCTCGATGGGATTGAGCTGAGGTGGGGCGGGGGAGGTGCTTGTGCTTGTGCTTGTGCTTGTGCTTG
>WNFL01437904.1_pt1 | contig 22750 bp, 26 predicted proteins | sample 5400361 | NCBI WGS metagenome assembly WNFL01 (sample SAMN13153351, study PRJNA577476) | soil metagenome | isolation source: 40 cm soil on Douglas fir-dominated hillslope | place: USA:California | collected 2013-09-17
CACCGCGCTGTTGAAGCGCAGATGTTCCAGATGTTCGGTCACCGCCGCGATCGCCTTGTGGGTCGACTGGCGCAGCGACTTGGAAATCTCATCATCCGCGCTGACCGGCGTTCCTTCTTTGACGCGCGCCTCCGGCGCGGCTGGTGCCGGCAGGTCCTGGGCTTCGGTGCAAAGACGATAAACACGTTGGACAAAACGCCAGCAGCCTTCAGCGCCGGCATCGGTCCATTCGATGTCGCGTTCCGGCGGGGTGTCCGACAGCATGAACCAGCGGATGGTATCGGCGCCGTATTCGGCGATGATGGGTTCCGGCGCAACCACATTCTTCTTGGATTTGGACATCTTTTCCGATGCCCCGATCCGAACTTCCTGGCCGGTGTCGCGCATAAAGGCCTTGCCGTCGCGCTTTTCGATCTCATCCGGCGAAACCCAGTCACCCTCGGCATCCTTGTAGGTCTCATGGCAGACCATGCCTTGGGTGAACAGGCCGGCAAAGGGCTCGGCGGCCTTGACCATACCCAGCTTGGACATGGCGCGGGTGAAATAGCGCGCATAAAGAAGATGCAGAATCGCATGTTCGATGCCGCCGATATACTGGTCCACCGGCAGCCAGTAATCCGCCGCCTGCTTGTCGACCGGCGTATCGGACGCCGGATTGGTGAAGCGCGCGAAATACCAGGACGAGTCCGCGAAGGTATCCAAGGTGTCGGTGTCGCGCACCGCCGTGCCCTTGCAAGCCGGACACGTGACGGTCTTCCACACCGTGTCGGCGTCCAGCGGATTGCCCTTGACGTCGAAGTTGATCACGTCGGGCAGCCGCACGGGCAACTGGTCCTTCGGCACCGGCACCACGCCGCAGGCCTCGCAATGGATCATGGGGATGGGGCAGCCCCAGGGCCGCTGGCGCGACACCAGCCAGTCGCGCAACCGGTAATTCACCGTGCGTTCGCCGGTACCGTCTTTTTCCAGCCGGGCGGCGACTTCGGCCTTGGCCTGCTCCACCGTCATGCCATCGAGGAAACGCGAATTGGCCAGCTTGCCGGGGCCGGTATAGGCCTCATTGCCAACGTCAAATGTCTTGGGATCGGCACCGGACGGCACCACCACCGGCGTTACCGAAAGCCCGTATTTGCGGGCGAAATCCAGGTCGCGCTGGTCATGTGCCGGGCAGCCGAAGATCGCGCCGGTGCCGTAGCCCATCAGCACGAAATTGGCCACCATCACCGGCAGCTTCCAACTGGCGTCAAAAGGATGCGCCGCCGTGAGGCCGGTGTCATAGCCCTTTTTCTCGGCCTTCTCGATATCGGCTTCGGCGGTGCCGATATGGCGGCACTCCTCGATAAAGGCCGCCAGCTTGGCATCTTTGCCGGCCAGTTCCTGGGCCAGGGGATGTTCCGGCGACAACGCCACGAAACTCGCGCCGAATAAGGTGTCGGGTCTTGTTGTGAAAACGTCGAGAGCCGTCTTGTCCGACAGAGTGAACTGAAAGCGCAGGCCTTCGCTGCGGCCGATCCAGTTCTTCTGCATGACGCGGACTTTTTCCGGCCAGCGGTCGAGTGTGTCGAGGCCCTGCAACAACTCATCGGCGAAATCGGTGATCTTGAAGAACCACTGGCTCAGCTTGCGCCGTTCCACCAGCGCGCCGCTGCGCCAGCCACGCCCGTCAATCACCTGCTCGTTGGCGAGCACGGTCATATCCACCGGGTCCCAGTTCACATCGGCTTCGCTGCGATAGACAAAGCCGGCCTTGTAGAAGTCCAGGAACAGCTTCTGCTGCTGGTGATAATATTCCACGTCGCAGGTGGCGAATTCGCGGCTCCAGTCCAGCGACAGGCCCATCATCTTGAGCTGTTCGCGCATTGCCGCGATATTTTCGTAAGTCCAGTCGCGCGGGCTTACGCCCTTGTCGCGCGCCGCATTCTCGGCCGGCAGGCCGAAGGCGTCCCAGCCCATGGGATGCAGCACGTTGTAACCCTGGGCGCGGCGGAAACGGGCGATGACATCGCCCATGGTGTAGTTGCGCACATGCCCCATATGGATGCGCCCGGACGGATAGGGGAACATCTCCAGGACATAGCATTTGGGCTTGTCCGAATGCGCCGGCGTGGCGAACAGGGCGCGCGCGTCCCATTGCGCCTGCCAGTGCTTCTCGGACTCTTTGGCGTTGTAACGCGCCATCGCGCCAATCCTCAGCCGATTTGGCCGAGCGTGGCGAGCCTGAGTTCGCGTGCGCGGGTGAGGATGGAATCTTCCAGCTTGTGCGCCGTATCGGGGCTGGGCTGGGCGTCCTGCCAGGCAGCGCCGTTTCTCGTCTGGCGGAACACCACGACCTTCAGGCCATCGGCACGCAAGGCGCGGTCCATGATGTAGACGGTTACCTTCAACCGCTCATCCGGACTGGTGGGCGCCACATACCATTCCGAGATGATGACGCCGCCAAAAGGATCGGCCGACACCAGGGGCAGGAAGGACAAGGTATCCAGCGAGGCGTGCCAGAGATAGGAATTCACCCCCAGGGTCAGGCGAGAGGAGCCGCTGGTGATGGAGCTGGTGCCGGTATCCATCTCCTTGGCGCCGTCATTTGACGAGCCGCATCCGGCCAGGATCAACGCACACAGAAGGGCAGGCAGAACTCGCATGAGGGCGTCTTTTCCTTTGGGACATGTCCGCGGCGATGGATGGACGGCCAGCGCCGACCAAGGGCTTATAGCGGCGGGGGATGCCCAGCGCAACGGCGCGCAGCTTGCGCCAAGGGGAGCACTTTGGCTTATTCTGGAAGGACTTAGGAGGCATCACATTGCGTGTTGGTAAGATTGCCTTGCTCTCGGCCTTAAGCCTGGCGAACCCGGCACAGGCACAGGTGCTGGCGCCGCCGTCATGGCCGGTGGGTCAGGCCGAACTGCGGCTGGCGGGTGAGGCCAGCGGCGCCCTGTTCAATCCCGAACAGCCGGGCTGGGACGGTATCCGGGCCAGCGGCGCACTGCGGCTGATGCCGGAACTCAGGCGCGACTACGACAGCGGGTTGTCGCTGGGGCTGGCGGGTATCTTCACAGCAGCCGATCCTTTGTCGCGCGGCCGTTATGATGGCGACGCAATCGAGCGGCTGGCCGGCAGCGCCCGCACAGGCCTTGGCAAGATCGAGATCGGCATCACCGACGGCGCGGGCTATGGCCTGGCGGTGACGGGACCGAAGGTTGATCCCGGTGTCAGCCTGGATGATCCCCGCACCAGTTTCTTCCGCGATCCCGTCACGCACCGGGCGGTGACCGACATGTTCGCCCTGCGCACTGCGGTCGGCGCTTCCAGCAACTATGCCAAGATCGTTTATACCAGCCCGTCGCTGTTCGGGGCTCAGCTGGCTTTGTCCTTCACCCCGTCGGAAGGCAAGCAGCTGCCGTTCCTGAATGCCGGACCGCATGTGCCGGGGCGGCAGGTTGAGTTCTGGGAAGCGGCGCTGCGCTATGAAACCGACTTGGATACCAAGTGGGGGACCGTGTCGCTGTCGGCTTATGGCGCGGTGGCGGAAGGCAGGGCCGAGCACAAGCTTCCGGGACAGGAAGGGGTCAGCGACCTGGGCGCGGGCCTGCGCGCCGACTATCCGCTGACCGATGAGATCGGCCTGTCGCTGGGCGGCGCCTATCGCCAGAGCAATGCCTATGGCTTCCATGTCAACCAATCCTGGCAGGCCGGCACGACACGGGTGGGCCATATCTCCGCGGGCGTGACGGACAATCGCTGGGTGGGGGCGATCGAATATGGCAACGGGGTCGCCGACGCGGTGTCGAGCTTGCCGCGGCTGGGCCTCAACGGCCTGGAAGCGTCACTGGGTTACAAGCTCAGCGACAGCATACTGTTCAGCGCCGGCTGGCAGCATTTGAGTTATTCTCGAAGCAGCGGATTGTTTTTCAACGGCGCACCGCAACTGAAGCTGGACGCGGTATATTTGCATCTCAAGCTCAACACTTCAGACCAATGATCCGATGGCGGCGATGCCGCTGAAAGCCGGCGCCAGCAACGCCGCATTGCGGGGATTGATGCCGCCCAGCGCATAGACCGGCACCGGCGCATGCGCCGCGATGAAAGCGGCCCGCACCGGCGTCAAAGGACGCGCCTGCTGGTGGCTGGTGGTGGTGAAAACCGGCGAAAGAAATACCGCGTCCAGCATCTGGGCGCCCATCAGCGCCCGCAGCGAATGCGCCGAGGAGGTGATGATCCAGTGTGGAAAGCGTGCGCGCCAATGCGCCGCCTCGCGCATGCGCGCTTGCGGCAGATGCAGGCCCGCTGCCCAGACCTCAATCGCCAAAATGGGATCGTCCGCGATCAGCAAGGTTGCCAGGCCCTGCAACTGCTCCGCCAGCTTTCGGCGCTGCCTTGCGTTGCGTCCACGCACCACCACCACGCTGCCGCGCGGCAGGGCGCGCGCCGCCTGCGCCCAGTCCGCTTTGCGGTCGTCGGTCATCAACACCAACGGCATGTCTGGATTGAGACGCCCCGCGCTTCGTAGCAGCGCATTGAGGCCGGAGTGATGTTGGAATAGGTTCGCGGCCATGTCGATTTCACAGAATCTCGCTGACATATTGGCGCGCATCGAAGCGGCGCGAAAGGCCGCGATCGCGCCTGCGTCCTCAACCAAACTGGTGGCAGTGTCCAAGACAGTGTCCGAGCAGGGCATCCGCGAAGCCATTGCCGCGGGCCAACGCTTGTTCGGCGAGAACCGGGTGCAGGAAGCCCAGGCGAAATTTCCTCCCTTGAAAGGCGAATTTCCCGATCTGGAATTGCATCTGATCGGCCCCTTGCAGAGCAACAAGGTCAAGGAGGCCATGGCCTTGTTCGACGTCATTCAAACCTTGGACAGGATCAAGCTGGCCGATGCCTTGGCCGGCGAGCGCGACAAAACCGGCTTTTGTCCGCGCCTGTTCCTGCAGGTCAATACCGGCGAAGAGCCACAAAAGGCGGGCGTGCTGCCGCGCGAGGCTGCCTCGCTGATCGCCCATGCGCGCAAGCTGGACTTGCCGCTGGATGGCCTGATGTGCATTCCGCCCGCCGAGGACGATGCCGCGCCCCATTTCGCCTTTCTGGCCAAGCTGGGGCGCGATCACGGCCTGGCCAATCTCAGCATGGGCATGAGCGGGGACTTCGAGCTGGCGGTGAAATTCGGCGCTACCCATGCACGGATCGGCACCGCAATTTTCGGGACGCGTGCCTAGGCGGAGATCATGTTGCAACCGCCGCCCGGCCGCTCGCTTGTGCTCGCGGCGTTCGTCACTTTCGCAGGTCCACCGGACCTGCTCACGCGCGTTCCGCGCGCCGCTCCTCACCCCACGTGCGGGTCGGAACGGCGATTTTCGGCGTGAGGAGCGTTTCGCAAAGCGAACGCAATGGTCCAGTGGACCATTGCGAGCGACAAACGCCCGAAGCGTAAGCGAAGGGCAGCGGACCCAAGTCACGTGATAACAACCTGATCGCCGGGGCGCAACTGTTCGATCGCCGCCCGTAAATCATCGGGGGCCAACGCCACGCAGCCATGAGTCGCGGAATAATCGCCGCGCGCCAGATGCAGGAAGATCGCGCTGCCCTTGCCCGGCACAACCGGATCGTCATTGTAGCCCAGCGCCGCGAGCAGATCGTAGAGAGAATCGTCGCGCCACATGTTTTCCGCGCTGGCGGGATAGGGCAGTTTCACCAGCCGGTTGTAGTTGGGATCATCTGGCGCGTCGCACCAGCCATCGTCCTTTGCGATCGCCCGCACCGGCAATGGCGTGCGGGGCGGTGCGATACGATCGGCGCGATAGAAAATCTCGCGCACCGGAAAAATTCCGCGCGGCGTGATGCCATCGCCCTCGCCGCCTTTGACCGCAATGCCGGCGGGCCCGGTGGCCACACGTTTGCGGCCCGCGCCCCAGTCCAGCCAGGCGCCTCCACTGTCAGACGTCACGATCAAATTCATCAAGGATATATAGCGTCAGTTGACGCTGGTGAGAACCGGCGCGGTAAGCCCCATGGAACGGCGATAGGCATAGAGGGCGCGGGTGGCGGTATCGCTGTCCACGCCCTTGGCGGACAAAGCGCGGGTCAAAGCGTCCTGGCCGTCAGCCATATTGACCGCCATCACCGCAGAGGACGGCAGCGACGGCAGATCGGACGACGGCATGGACGCATCGGCGATGATGGAAGGCGCGACCACCTTGGTGCTGGCGACCCTCGGACTGTCATCGCTCTTGAACAGGGCCAGTGCGGTGTCCTCGAAGCTCTTGCCGGTGATGGCTTCAAACGCCACATCGGCAATTGAACTGACCGCGCCCCACAGCCCGCCATACAAGGTGTCGCCGGCGATCTTTTCAATCGGATCGAGATGCTCGCCGGTAATGGCGCGATAGATGGTGCCGATCACCGGCAGATGTTGCAGCGGATTGACCACATCCAGCAGGTGATGGAAGAAACTTTCGTGCGGCTCTGCCGGCTTGTCCGCAGCAGGCAACCCGGTCCGGGCCGGGCCCGGCGAGATCAGCATGGCGTGATATTCGGGGCTGTAGACGCTCATTGCCTGATTCGAAGCAAGCACCACGCCAAGATTTTTCCGTTATTTTTCGCGCTATTGCTGGAGTTTCATCCGATGACCCGCGAGTGCCCCGGCAATATTTGCCGCTTCGGCATCGGACGCGCTAATCTTCGCCACTCCAACCCGCAAAGCGACTCATGCCGACCCGAATCCTTTTGGCCGAAAGTGACGAAGTGCTGCGCGCCAGCCTGGCCGAACAGCTTCAGTTCGAAGGCTATGAAGTCTTGGCGGCAAGCAATGGCGAGGAGGCGCACGCCGCAGCTCGCGAGCAACTGGGCTTTGCCATTATCGGGTTGGCGGAAGGCGACCGGATCGCGGGAACTTTGCGCGAGCGAGGGCTGAATTGTCCCGTCCTGCTGCTGATCGATGGCGACGCGCCCTCGACCCAGGAAACGCTCGCCCGGCCATTCCGCTTTTCCGTTCTGCTGGCGCGGCTGCACGCGCTCAATACCCATCATGCCCCCGCCGATGATGTCGCGGTTCGTATCGGCCCTTATACCTTCCATCCCAGCGCCAAGCTGTTGCAGGCCGATGGCCGCAAGGTGCGGCTGACCGAGAAGGAAACCAATATCCTGAAGTTTCTGCATGCCAGCGCCGGAACCGTGCCGCGCGATATTCTGCTGCATGAAGTGTGGGGCTACAGCCCGGCGGTCGCTACCCACACCTTGGAAACCCACATCTACCGCTTGCGCAAAAAGATCGAGCAGGACCCCGCCAAGGCCCAGATCTTGTTGACCGAGGGTGGCGGCTACCGGCTGAGCGCCTGATCGGGGGCGCTCGTTTCTTAACGCGCCCCGGACGCCGTTAACGACTTGTTTAACACCCGTTAACCACGCCCTCCCTAGAACAGCGGCATGGGGAAAAAACCCGCCAATCCCGCTGCCCGTCCGCGCAAACGCGCCACCAATGGCGCACCGCGCGCGGCATCGCCCGTGTCTCCGCCGCGGCGCAAGTCTCGCGCCACCTGGCCTTATGTGCTGCTGATGCTGGGCGGCTGGAGCCTGATTTTCGGCGCCATCTTCTTTTCCCATTTCCTGTCCGGCCTGCCCGATGTCGGCAACCTGATGGTCAGCGGGCGATCGCAGGACATCACCATCCTGGATGATCGCGGCCGCCAGATCGCGCGGCGCGGCCTGACGCAAGGGGTCATGGTGCGGGCGGAAGACCTGCCCGCTTACGTGCCCAACGCCTTCATCGCCATCGAGGATCGCCGCTTCCGCTCTCATATCGGCATTGACCCGATCGGACTGTCGCGCGCCGCGATACAGAACATGATGAGCGGACACGTTGTTCAAGGGGGGTCCACCTTGACGCAGCAGCTGGCCAAGAACCTGTTCCTCAGCCCCGGCCGCACCTTCGACCGCAAGATGCAGGAGGCCATGCTGGCCCTGTATCTGGAGTCGCGCTACACCCAAAAATCAGATCCTCACTTTGTATCTCAACCGCGTTTATTTCGGCGCGGGCGTTTATGGCATCGAGGCTGCGTCGGAAAAATTCTTCGGCAAGCATGCCAGCGAGTTGGGCCTGACCGAGGCGGCGATCATCGCGGGCAGCGTCAAGGCCCCTGCCCGTTACAATCCCCTGTCCGATTCCGATGCCGGACTGGCGCGCGCCCAGTTGGTGCTCAAAGCCATGCAAAATGCGGGTTTTATCGACGAAAACACCCGCGCCTTGGCGCAGGCGACCCGGCCGCGCATTGTCCGCGCCAACGGCACGCCGGGCTCGGGCTGGTTCGCCGACTGGGTCGTGGCGCATCTCAAAGAATTGGTCGGCCCGTCCGCGGAGCCGGTCATTGTCGAAACCAGCTTCGATCTGGAAACCCAGGCCCTGGCGGAACGCGCCGTCACCCACGGGCTGGCGGCGGAAGGCGAACAGCTTCGCGCCAGCCAGGCTGCGCTGGTGGCGATGACGCCCGATGGCGCGATCCGGGCCATGGTGGGCGGCAAAAACTATGGCGGTTCGGGTTTCGATCGCGCCACCGATGCAGTGCGCCAGCCCGGCAGCGCCTTCAAGCCTTTCGTCTATCTCACGGCGCTGGAACATGGTCACGCGCCAGACGAGACGGTGAATGATGGACCGGTCGATATCCACGGCTGGAAGCCGGAAGATTTTGACGGCCATTTCAAAGGCGAGATGCCGCTGATCCAGGCCTTTGCCCAATCGTCCAACTCGGTGGCGGCGCAATTGACCGCCGAAGCCGGGCCCAGGGAAGTCGCAGGCACGGCGCGGCGGCTGGGCATCGCCTCACCGCTGGCGGAAGTTTCTTCCCTGGCGCTGGGCACTTCCGGCGTGACGGTGCTGGAGCTGACGGGCAGCTATGCGCCCTTCGCCAATGGCGGAAATGGTGTGACCCCGTTCGGCGTGCTGCGCGTCAGGACGCGGTCCGGAAAAATCCTCTATGCGCGCAAACCGTCCAATATCGGCGCGGTGATGAGCGCCGGCGACAATATCCAGATGACGCGCATGATGCTGGAAGTCACCGCCACCGGCACCGGCAAGGCGGCGCGGCTGGCGGAGCGGCCCACCGCCGGCAAGACCGGCACCACACAGGATTTCCGCGATGCCTGGTTTGTCGGCTTCACCGCCGATCTGGTCTGCGGGGTATGGATCGGCAATGACAACAACAGACCGATGCTGAAGGCCACCGGCGGAACCTTGCCCGCGCGCATTTTCCACGTCTTCATGAGCGATGCGGAGCAGGGATTGCCGGTCACGCCGCTCGCCGGCACAACCCTGATGGCCTCTGCCGAACCTGCCGCGGATCAGGCACAGCCTGTGGCACCCAAGGACGAAAAATCCAAGCCGGATACCTTGGAGAAATTGCTGAACGGCCTGTTCGGCGGGACTTAATTTTTGGTCGCTCCGGCTCTCGCCGACGCTCCTACTTGCCGGCGGAGTATCGCTGTAACTCGCGCCCATTGACCTTGAGCCAGTCCTGGGGCGCGTCCATGTCGGGGACCAGGCTTTTCACATGGGCCCAGAATCGCGCGCTGTGGTTCATTTCGCGCAAGTGCGCCACTTCATGCGCCACCACATAATCGAGCACGAAATCCGGCGCCAGGATCAGCCGCCAGGAAAAGGATAGCGAGCGGCCCGAGGAACAGGAGCCCCACCGGCTGGCGGTGTCGCGCACCGTGATGCGCGATGGCCTGACGTCCAGCCGGGACGCGTGAGTCAACACCTGAATCTCGAACGCCTTGCGCGCTTCATTTTTGAGAAAATCCAGCACCCGGCGGGGCGCATGGGCCTGACGCCCGCGTACCCAGATCACGCCATCTTCCCGCCACACCGGCGCGGGCCCCTTGGCGGCAGCGCGGATTTCGTGACGGATGCCGCGAAAGGGAATCTCCGCGCCCGCAGTCAGCGTGACAAGCCCGGGGGCTTTCGCCAACTGGCGCACGATCCAGTCCTTTTCGCCGCGCGCAAAATCCAGCGCCGCGGGAAGGCCTCGCCGCGACGGCGCGGTGACGCTGATCTCGCCGGTCGCGGGATTGACCTTGACGATCATGCGCCGGGCGCGGGGATTGAGGCGCACGCGCACCTCCAGCATCCGGCCATCTATTTTCAGCAACTCATGGCGGACAGGAGACTGACGAACTGGGGAAGATGGTTTTTTTGTAAATAACACGTGCGGTTTGCCTAAGCTGCGCAGATCAGCGATATTTGTACCGCGGATTGCAGGGCAACCGAAAGATTTATTCCCGTCATGATTCGTGATGAACAGATTGCAAGAATGATGGGGGCGGGCGCGCTGGCGCTTTTGCTGGGCGCGCTGGGCTTTCAATATTTCGCGCACCTGCCGCCGTGTGAAATGTGTCATTGGCAACGCTGGCCTTATATTGCCGCCGCCGTGCTGGGGCTTGTGATTGTTTCGGCATGGAAAAGAGATGCGCGCCTGCTGGCAGTCCTTACAATTGTCATGATTGTAGTCTCAGGCTTGATCGGTGCCTATCAGACCGGGATGCAATGGGGCTTTTTGCCGGGACCGGAGGCCTGCACCGTTGCGCACCCTTATGTGATGGGCAGCAATGCGCCGGCGCCGGAAATCAGCTGTAACGTGGTGACCTGGAGCCTGTTCGGCCTGTCGCTGGCGGCCTATAATGCGATCTTCTCGTTCCTGATCGCCGGAACAGGCGCCTTTTTGTTGAGCCGCAAACATGCCGCGTAAGCCCCCTATACGAAAACAAAGGCCAAACTCTCCCGGATCTGCGCCGGACATCGAATCGATGATCCGGGTGGATCATGCCGGCGAATATGGCGCGGTGCGCATCTATGAGGGCCAGCTTGCCGTCCTGAGACGCCGCAAAGGCACGCAAGCCAGCGTCGAAACGATTGCGCACATGGCCGAGCAGGAACAGCGCCACTTGCAAGCCTTCGACCGGCTGGTGAATGAGCGCCGGGTGCGGCCCACCGCGTTGGAGCCGGTGTGGCGCATCGCCGGGTTCGCGCTGGGGGCGGCCACCGCCGCCCTGGGCGAGAAGGCGGCCTTTGCCTGCACCGCCGCCGTGGAAGAAGTGATCGACGAGCATTATGCATCGCAGATCGCGGCGCTGGGAGACAAGGACCCCGCCTTGAAATCGGCGGTTGAAGATTTTCGCGCCGACGAGGCCGCCCACCACGATACTGCCATCGCGCATGGCGCCGAACAGGCGCCGGGCTACAAATTGCTGAGCGAAACCATCAAGGCGGGTTGCCGGATTGCGATCAAGCTGTCAGAGCGGATTTAGCTCAGTGTCATGGCCCGCAAATGCGGGCCACCCAGGTGACGCCAGCGTTCAATTTTCAATTGAGTGAAGATTTCAACTGGGCGGCCCGCACGGAGTTTATACTCCGGCCGCGCTTTGCGCGGACCGGGGTGGCGGGCCGTGACATGTGGGAATTAGGGTTCCAATTCACTATCCCAGTACAAATAGTCAGCCCAGCTTTCATGCAGATAGTTCGGCGGGAATCTCCGCCCATGTTCGCGCAATTCCATCACCGAAGGTTGATGCGGCCTGATGCGGGGATGCATCTTGGCCAGGTTGGGCATGCGTCCGCCCTTGCTGAGATTGCAGGGTGAACAGGCGGTGACGACATTTTCCCAGGTGGTGCGTCCGCCCTTGCTGCGCGGGATCACATGATCGAAGGTCAGGTCCTTGGGATCGCCGCAATACTGGCATTCGAACTGGTCGCGCAGGAAAACATTGAAGCGGGTGAAGGCGGGGCGGCGCGCGGGCCTGATATAGGTCTTGAGCGATACCACCGACGGCAGCTTCATCGCGAAGCGGGCCGAATGCACCACCCGGTCATACTCCTCAAGGATGGTCACCCGCTCCAGGAATACGGCCTTGATCGTGTCCTGCCACGACCACAGCGAAAGCGGATAATAGCTCAAGGGGCGGTGATCGGCGTTCAGCACCAGCGCGGGACAATGGGGCGCCGCCTTGGGAATGGCCGCCGCGGCTAGCACGGAAGAAATCCTGTGAAGGCCAATATACTGAAGATACGTCTCCTTTTCGGACCCAACTCTAGGGCCAAGTGGTGGACTTTTTCAATTGGTCGCTTAAGAGCCTAACCGATTCGTTATGACGGTTTGTAGACGCACCGCACTTCGCCTACGTTTTTGCCAGTGTTTTTCAACAGGCCGCGAAAGGCAAGGTTGAGGAACTGCCCCGCCATCGCCAAGCCCTCCGGATCGATGCCGTGTCCCATGCCGCGCGCCAGATGCCATTGCACCGTGGCGCCGGCCACGCCCAGCTGGTTGGCCGCCAGGAACATGGCCTGGGGCGGAATCACGGAATCGCTGTCGCCATGGGTCAGCAGAATGGGCGGAATCTCCAGTGAAGGCGGCAATCCGGCAAGCAAGCCGGAAAATCCCACAATCGCAGCCGGCTTGACCTTGCGCCGCAATCCCACATGCAGCGACAGCATGGTGCCTTGGGAAAAACCAGCCAGCGCCAGCCGCTCCGGCGGCAGGCCCAGCCGGGCCAGCTCGGCATCGAGATAGCTGTCCAGTGCGGGCCCCGCGACTTCGACGCCCTTTTGCATTTCGTGCGGGTCGATGCGGGAGATGGGAAACCATTGATAGCCGGGCCCGCCCGCGATGCGCGTGGCCGCATTGGGGGCAGCGAAAGCAACTGTGGGAAGCAGTTCCTGCCAATGGGCGGCAAGTCCGATCAGGTCCTGGCCATCCGCGCCATAACCATGCACCAGCACCACCAGATGGGTGGCGGGGCCGCGCACCGGCGGCAGGAACGGACCAGAAAGTGCCATGAGCGTGTCTTATGCGTTAGGATCACCGCATGATTGTCACAAGGTTCGCGCCCAGTCCAACCGGGTTGCTGCATCTGGGCCATGCCTATGCCGCGATCACCGCACATGAGAGCGGTGACGATTTCCTGCTCAGGATCGAGGACATCGACAAGGGCCGCAGCAGAGACAAATTCATCCAGGCGATTTTCTACGACTTGAAATGGCTGGGCCTGTCTTGGGACGAACCGACATTGCGCCAGTCCACCCGCATGGGCGCCTATGCCGAGGCGCTGGTGAACCTCAAGGCCCACGGCCTGGCCTATCCCTGTTTCTGCACCCGGGCGGAAATCGCCACCGAGATCGCGCGCGCCGGCGAAGCCCAGCATGGGCCCGATGGGCCGATCTATCCCGGCACCTGCCGCAGCTTGTCGCGCGAAGAAGGCATGCGGCGCATCGCGGCGGGCGAGTCTTATGCCCTGCGGCTGGACGTGACCAAGGCGGTGGCGCTGACCGGGCCGCTGACGTTTGTGGAGCGCGGTCTTCGCTATGTATCACCTGGCGGTGGTGGTGGATGACGCCCATCAGCAGGTCAGCCTGGTGACGCGCGGCGAAGACCTGTTGGCGGCCACCCATATCCAGCGGCTGTTGCAGGCGCTGCTGAAGCTGCCCGAACCAGCCTATTCCCATCACCCGCTGGTGCTGGACGAGACGGGCAAGAAATTCTCCAAGCGCGACGGCGCGATCACGCTGGAAAGCCTCAGGGAGGCAGGGGATACACCGGCCGATATCCGGGCGCGGATTGGTCTATAGGTCTGAGGCTGTGGTATGAGGTCGGCCATGTCGCACGTGCTTGATCAGCTTTTCGCCACTATCGCCGCCCGCAAGGGCGCTGACCCAACTCAGTCCTACACCGCCAAGCTGCTGGCGGCGGGCGTGGAAAAATGCGCCAGGAAATTCGGCGAAGAAGCCACCGAAGCAGTGATTGCCGCCATCCAGCGGGACAAGACGGAGCTGGCGAAGGAATCCGCCGATGTCCTCTATCACCTGCTGGTGTTGTGGGCGGCCAGCGGCATCACGCCGGAAGAGGTTTACGCAGTCCTGAAGTCGCGCGAGGCCCAGTCGGGCCTGGAAGAGAAAGCTTCGCGTAAGGTCTAGCTTTTCTGCTCTTCATCTTCGGCAAGGCTTTTCACCAGATCCAGTACCCGCTTGCGTACCTTGGTGTCCCTGATCTTCATGAAAGCCAGGGAGAGCTGCAGCCCTTCGCCGCTGGAAACAAATTCCATCACCGGTGCGCTTTCCGCTTCGCTGGCGCCGGCCGGAATCGCATTCACACCCTCATAGAAGAAATCCACCGGCACGTTGAGAATGCGCGACACCTCAAACAACCGTCCGGCGCCGATACGATTAACGCCCTTTTCATATTTTTGAACTTGCTGAAACGTCAGGCCCAAAAGATCGCCCAACCGTTCCTGGCTCATGCCGATCAGCATGCGGCGGATGCGCACGCGATTGCCGACCTGGATATCGATGGGGTTGACTTGCTTCTTGGGCACGCGTTTCTCAAACATTTGGACGGGCGAGAACTTGCCTTATCTATCGCGCAACGCAAACAATTAATTTGGTGCGTCACGATGCCCGTACGCAAAAGCAGCGCCAGCGGCTGAAAATAAAAATACCAGAAAAACAAGATCGCCCAGCCGTGCATAGGGCGGCGGCGCGAGCGCCTGCGGCAGTGCGGCATCCACCACGCCGCTCTTGCCCAGGTCCAGTTGCGCGGCCACACGGCCCAGCGGATCGATCATTGCGCTGATGCCGGTATTGGCGGCGCGGGCGATGGGCAGCCCTTCCTCGATCGCGCGCACCCGGGCGATCAGGAAATGCTGCCGCGGACCCGCCCAGGGCCCAAACCAGGAATCGTCTGTGACATTAATTAGCCAGCCGGGCCGCGGCTCGGCCGGATCAATGACGGCATGGGGAAAAATCACCTCATAGCAAATCAAAGGCGTTACTGGCGGAGCGGGGCCGGCTTCCAGCACATGGGGATGATCGCCGGGGGTGAACCCCGAGCCAACGGTAAGCTGATTGATGCCGATGCTGTTAAGGATTTTGGCGAAGGGCACATACTCACCAAACGGCACCAGATGGAATTTGTCATAGGTCAGCGGCGCGGCGCCGTTCGGGCCAAACAAATAGATGCTGTTATGGGCGGTGAGGCCTTTGTCATCGCGCACCACCCGGTCGGAGCCGGTGATCAAACTCTGTCCCCGCGCCGTCAACAGCGCGATCTGGTCCAGCGCGCCGGGAGAGCGGGCGACAGGAAAACCGGTCGCGGCTTCGGGCCAGATGATGTGGGTCGGCAATTTTTGATTTCCCGCCGGGGCCTGGACCGACAGCGCCAGCAGCCGCTGCCAGTTGCGCAGCAGCAAACGGCGGACATATTTTTCCGCCTGCGGAATATCGGGTTGTACCAGCCTGACCCTTACACCCGGCACATCGCGCGCAGTTGTAAAGGCCAAGCGATACATGCCGTAGCCCCATAGCACCGCAAACAGCAGCAGCAGGGCTGCAGGCAGGCGCCAGCGCCGCGACGCCAACTCCGCGCACGCCGCGCCCAGCAGGATGGTCAGGAAGGAAAGGCCATACGCCCCCATCAGGCTGGCGGATTGCAGCAACGCCAGCGACGCGCCCCAGCCGTAAGCGGACAGGTTCCAGGGAAAGCCCGTGAAAAGATGGCCGCGCAACCATTCCGACAGCGCCATCATCACGGTGAAGACGAAAATGCGGCCTGGCCCAGCCTGCCAGAAGATCATGGCCATTGCGCAGGCCAAGCCGCCGAACAGCGCCACGCCGGCGGGAAGAAGGCTCGCGAACGGCACTTGCCAGAGATTGACGTCCGGATAGATCAGGAAGGCATAGACGATCCAGTGCCAGCCGGTCAGGAACTGGCCGAAATAAAAGGCCCAGCCCAGGCCAAAGGCGCGCAGCGTCCGCCGCGGCGCCGCATGGGCGCCATCCAGAGCCAGGACCAGCGCGGCGTAGCCCAGCAGCAGGGCGGGAAAAAATTCCAGCGGCGCGAAACCGGCGGCAGAGACCGCGCCCGCCGCGAAGGCAAACAACAAGCCGCGCCAGCCGGTGAGCCCGGCAATCCAGTGGCCTGCTCGCGTCACTGCCGTCATTCCGTCGCGCGGGATTTGGGCAGGGTGACGCGCAGCTTGCGCACACGGCGCGGATCGGCTTCCAGCACCTGGAATTCGGTGCCGTCGGGATGGCTCACGATGCCCCAAAAGCGACACCACCAGCCCGCCCAGGCTGTCGATGTCGCGCTCAATGTCGTCTTCATCGTCTTCCACCAGCAGGTCGTGACCGGTCTGGGCCTTGAAATCGTCCAGATCCATGCGGGCATCGGCGAGCAACGCGTCGCCATCCGGCTTGAGCACCGCGGCGTCGTCGTCATGTTCGTCGGCGATGTCGCCCACAATTTCTTCGATGATGTCCTCGATGGAAACCAGCCCGTCGGTGCCGCCATATTCGTCGATCACCAGCGCCAGATGGGTGTGGGAGGTCTGCATCTTGAGCAGCAGATCCAAGGTCCGCATCGAAGGCGGCGCGAACAGGATGGGGCGCAGCAGCGCGGTAATGCGCGCATGGGGCGACAGGCAATAAGCGCCGTCGGGCTCGGCCTCCAGCAGACCCAGCACGTCTTTCACATGGATCAATCCGGTGGGGTCGTCCAGGGTTTCGCGGAATACCGGCAGGCGCGAATGCTGCGCTTCGCGGAACAGCTTGAGCAGATCGGCCAGGCCGATGCCTTCATCCACCGCGACGATCTCGGCGCGCGGCACCATCACGTCGCGCACCTTCAGCTCGCCGAACTTGAGCATGTTGCCCAGCATCACCCGCTCCTGCGCCGACAAAGCCGGGGATTCGCGCTCGCTTTCCTCGATCACCTCTTCCAGGCTTTCGCGCATGGCGGTGGCTTCGGAATCCTGGCCCGTGATCTTCCAGAGCAGGCGCTTCAGGGGGTGGTCGCTCATTGCCGCGCTTTTTTGACAGAGGGGGCATAAGGATCGGCGATACCCAGACGCCCCAAAATCTTTATTTCCAGCGGCTCCATCACCTTGGCGTCGCGAGGACGCGCATGGTCATAGCCGGCCAGGTGCAGCACGCCATGCACCGCCAGATGGATGGCGTGATCGGCGAAATTCTTGCCCGCCGCCTTGGCCTCTTTCCCGGTGATGCCATAGGCGATGGCGATGTCGCCGGCATGAGCATCGGCCAGGCGCGCGGAGCGGCCGCCTTGTGACCGCGACGCGCGACGCCCGGCCGTGCGACCATTCAATAAGTCGCCTGCACCGGGAAAGGACAGAACATTGGTCACCTTGTCCTTGGCGCGAAAATCGCGGTTCAGCGCGCGCAGCTTTTTGTCCCCCGCCAGAAGAATGGTGAACCCGCCCTTGAGTTTCACCGCTTTGCGCGCCGTCTCGGCCGCGTTTTTCAGCCGCGCCTGCAGCCCGCGATGCGTCCGCCATCTGGGGTCTTCGATCAGCAGGGTGCTCATGATTTGTCGTGTTTATTATAGGCGGCAACGATGCGCGCGACGAGGGGATGGCGGACCACGTCTTTTTCGGTGAATCGGGTGACGGCCACGCCCTCCACGCCTTCCAGGAAGGAAAGCGCCTGGTTCAGGCCCAGGGCCACACCGCCGGGCAGATCGCTTTGCGACGGGTCGCCCGTGACGACCATGTGGCTGTCCTCGCCCAGCCGGGTCAGCGCCATCTTGATCTGGGCCTGGGTGGTGTTCTGGGCTTCGTCCAATATGACAAAGGCGCGGGTCAGGGTGCGCCCGCGCATGAAGGCCAGGGGGGCCACTTCGATCACGCCCTGCTCGATCAGCCGGCCGGCGCCATCTCCCAGCACATCGAACAGGGCGTCATAAAGCGGGCGCAGGTAGGGATCGATTTTCTCTTTCAGGTCGCCCGGCAAAAAGCCCAGCCGTTCGCCGGCCTCCAGTGCGGGACGCGACAGGATCAGCCGGTCCACCTGCTTTTCATGCAGCATATGGGCGGCAAAGGCCGCCGCCAGATAGGTCTTGCCGGTGCCGGCCGGTCCGATGCCGAACACAAGCGGATACTGCCGCATCATCTCAAGATAGGCGGCTTGCGCCGGCGAGCGCGGGCGCACCGCACGCGAGGAAGAAGTCTTGATCGCACCGGGCGCATGGACGCGGGTCTCATCGGTGAAGCGGATCTCGGCATCCACTTCTGCTTGCGTGACGCTTTCCCCCGCCACCAGCCGCAGGTACAGCGCCCGCAGAATCGCGCCCGCCCGTTCACGGTCCTTGCCTTCAACCGCCACCAGATTGCCGCGCATGTCGATGCCGACATTCAGCTTCTGTTCGATGCGGGCAAGATGCCTGGCATGCGGTCCGCTCAAAGCGCGCAGCAGCCTGTTGTCGGGAAATTCCAGGGTGGTGACCGAGGTCTTCTTGGCGCTCAAGCGCTTTGGTCCTGAAGCAGGGCCCCGTGCAGGCTGTTGGCGGTGCGCTTTTCGATCCTGACCTCCGCCACCTGGCCGATCAACGAGGCGTCGGCCTGGACATGCACCGGCTGCAGAAAGGGGCTGCGGCCCATGATCTGGCCGGGCTCGCGCGCTATTTTCTCGAACAACACCGGCAACCGTTTGCCGATCTGGGAATCATCGAAAGCATATTGCTGCTTCAGCAGCAGCTTTTGCAAAACATCCAGGCGCCCGGCCTTCACGTCTTCCGCAATCTGCTTGCGCATGGTGGAGGCCGGCGTTCCGGGGCGCTTGGAATATTTGAACGAGAAAGCGGTGGCATAGCCGATGTCGCGCACCAATTGCAGCGTGGCTTCGAAGTCGGCGTCGCTCTCGCCGGGAAAGCCGACAATGAAATCGGAAGTCAGCGCAATGTCGGGCCGCTGGTTTCGGATGCGCGCGATCAGGCGGCGGTAATCATCGGCGGTGTGCTGGCGATTCATCGCCTCCAGCACCGTATCCGATCCCGACTGCACCGGCAGATGCAGATAGGGCATCAGCTTGGCGTTGCCGCCATGCGCCGCGATCAAGTCGTCGCCCATGTCGCGGGGATGGCTGGTGGTATAGCGAATGCGGACGATGCCCTCGATCTCGGCCAGGCCTGCGCACAGCTTTGCCAGCGACCAGCCATCTGATTCATAAGCGTTGACGTTCTGGCCCAGCAGCACGATCTCGCGCGCGCCCTTGTCGGCCAGCTGCCGCGCCTCGCGCAAAATCGCCTCGGGGGTGCGCGAATGTTCCGAGCCCCGCGTATAGGGCACCACGCAGAAAGTGCAGAACTTGTCGCAGCCTTCCTGCACCGTGAGAAAAGCGCTGACGCTGCTGGAGCTTGGCGGCGTCAGAGAGTCGAATTTTTCCAGCGCCGGGAAATCGGTCTCGATGCGCTGGCCTGCCTGCCGCGCCGTGCGGGCGATCATCTCCGGCAGGCGATGATAGGATTGCGGCCCCACCACCAGATCCACTGCCGGCTGGCGAGCGACAATCTCCGCGCCTTCGGCCTGGGCAACACAGCCCGCCACTGCCAGCAGCATGCGGCCGCCACTCTTTGCCTTGTCGGCTTTCAGCGCCTTCAGCCGTCCCAGTTCGGAATAGACCTTCTCGGCCGCCTTTTCGCGAATGTGGCAGGTATTGAGGATCACCATGTCGGCGCCTTCCGGCACATCGGTGGTGGCATAGCCCAGCGGCGCCAGCAGATCCGCCATCTTGGCGGAATCGTAGGCGTTCATCTGACAGCCATAGGTTTTGACGAACAGCTTCTTCATTCCGGGTGGGTTATCGGGTTCAGGCGGGCTAATTTCAATCCTTCGGGCAAAACACGGCCCCGCCTCCCCCGCGAGCGAAGCGACTAGCGGGGGAGGTGGCCGTAGCTGGCTCTCGAGCCAGCGAAGGCCGGAGGGGGCGGAAAAACGTCAAGCTTTAGACCGCCCAGCTAAGGCTTCAGACTGGCCGGTTTGCACGATTTCCTGGGCGCGGGTCGCCAGGCTCTTGCGGTCCATGCGGTCCAGGCTGAGCGGCTCGTGGAACTGGACCACCACATCCAGCGGGCCCGCCAACAGCGCCTCCCACAGATGCGGCATCATCTCCATGTCGCCGTACCAGGCAAAAGTGGGGCGGTTTTCCCGTCCCATCGGCAGGCCATGCAGGCCGGTAAAGGCCACCGAAACCGGCTGCACCTTGACATGCGCCCCGCTCGCCAGCCGCGCCTCGGCCGCGCCCAGCAAGGCGCTCTTGAAGGGCAATACCGTGTTGCCGGTATGGCTGGTGCCTTCGGGAAACAGCAGCAAGGTGTCACCGGCCAGCAGCCGGTCGCGAATGACATCGCGGGTCTCGCCGGTGGCGCTGCGCCGCTGGCGCTCCACGAACACAGTGCGCTGCAGCCGCGCCAGGGTGCCGAACAAGGGCCAACCCGCGACCTCGGCCTTGGCGACAAAGGAGAGCGGCGTCACCGCGGAAAAGATCACGATATCGGCCCAGCTGGTGTGGTTGGCCACCATCAGCACGCCTTCGCCGGTGACCGGCTGGCCTACCACCTTGATGTGGATGCCGAACAGCGCGGCGACCAGTTGGTGATAACGCCAGGGAAATGTGCGCGCCGCTCGGCTGCGCAATTTGAGAAACAGCCATTGCACCGGTATGCCCAGCAGAGTAACGGCAAGAAAACCGGCGATGATGAAAGTGGCGCGCAGCCGTGCCATCAGCACTTTGCTGTCATGACTGGAGTCTGCGCCGCTTCATGATTGGGGCTTGCGCCCTTTCGGCACGCCATACAATTCCAGCCGGTGGTCGATCAGCTCGAAGCCCAGTTCTTCCGCCACCCGGCGTTGCAGCTTTTCGATGTCCTCATTGCGGAATTCGATCACGCTGCCGGTCGCCACGTCGATCAGGTGATCGTGATGGGATTCCGGCACTTCCTCATAGCGCGAGCGGCCGTCGCGGAAATCATGCCGCTCCAGGATGCCGGCATCCTCGAACAGCTTGACGGTGCGGTAGACGGTGGCGATGGAGATATGCGGGTCGATGGCCGAGGCGCGGCGATACAATTCCTCTGCATCCGGGTGATCGGCGGCATCCGACAGCACCCGCGCGATGACGCGCCGCTGGTCGGTCATCCTCAGACCCTTGTCGACGCAGGCTTTTTCGATCCGCGTCACCGAACACTCCTTGATTTTGATCGCTCCGGAGTTCGACGGCGTTCCGGACTGCGGGATAAAGCACAGGTTAGGCGAATTTGACGGGCAGCGGAAGCCTGAGAACCAGGCCATCCTTGCCGCCATAATAACCCTTGCGCGTCCCGACTTTGGCAAATCCCAATCCGGCATAGAGCGCCAGAGCATGCGGATTGTCGGCCCCCACTTCCAGGAACATTGTTTCCGCCCCCAGTTCCTGCGCCCGGGCGATTGCCGCTTGCAGCAAGGCACGGCCCAGCCCCTTGCCGCGCGCCGCCGGCGCCACCGCAAGGGTCAGAACTTCCGCTTCGCCCGCCGCCGCCCGCGCCAGCACAAAACCGTCGTCATGGGCGTAGGCAAAGGTACCTGGCGTGACGAGCAGCGCACTGATCGCGGCAGCATTCCAGGCGTCGGGAAAACAGACCGCATGCAGCGCCGCCAACGCATAAGTACCGCCTCGGGAATCGAACGGCGCGATATCAGGCAAGGGATTCTCTCTCCGGTCGCGCGGCCGTCGTCGGTGCGCTACCGACCACTTCGCCCAGCTGGCCGATGCTCCGGCCACCCGGCAGCTTGGCATCTGGCGCACGCAAATAAAGCGGGCCGGGCACGTCTTTCGATGCCGGCAGCTTTTGCGCCAGCCGGGCCACCCACAGCGCGTCCGGCTGGCGGATGGAAGACAGTGCAAACTCACCCCCCAGGCTGACCGCAGCCATGGCCGCGCCAGTGCCGGCCAGGGCACAGGAGCCAAAAGCGCGGATGCGCGTTATTGCGTCCTGGAAAGGCATCACCACGGGCGGTTGCGTGACTGTCCCACCCTCCAGCAACAGCAGATAGGCCTCTTCGCGCCGCGCATCGTGAATCACGGCCGCCCTGGCCTTTCCGGTTTCCTGCAGCGCGGCGGCGGCGATTGCATCCAATGTCGTTATGCCGGTCAGGGGAATATGCAGCGCCAGCCGCAACCCCCGCATGAAGGCCAACCCTACCCGCTGGCCGGTGAAGGTGCCGGGACCGGTGGTGACCGCCAATCGTTGCAGCGAGGAAAATTCCACGCCTTGCATCGCTTCCTCGACCATCGGCGCCAGACGTTCGGCATGGCCGCGATCCATGGCCTCGAAAATATGCGCGACGGTTTTGTCACCGTCGAGCAGCGCGACTGAGCAGGCGCCTAACGCTGTATCTACGGCAAGCAGTCTCACAGGCTTCTCTTTTCTTGGGCGCTCTCGCTCTCGCGAACGCGCCGTGCGGTATCGACAGCGAGAAGCTTCACTAGAGGATCTTGCAGGCTTCGTCGAAGCCAAGACGGGCGGCGCGGGGGCGCAAGCCAGTGGGATCGCCATGGCCGAGGTTGCAAAGGAAATAGGATCTGATCGCGGTGCCGGCGAAAAACTCCCTGTCGACGCCCGCATGGTCGAAGCCCCCCATCGGACCGCAATCCAGCCCCAGGGCGCGCGCGGCGACGATGAAATAGCCGCCCTGCAGGCCGGCGCTGCGCATCGCCATGAAGCGTGCTTTCTCCGGATCCTTCGACAGAATTTCCGACAGGCCGGCAGCGGCACGCGGCGCCAGCTTGGGCAGGGTGCGGACGAAATCCAGGTCATAGCCCACGATGGCGGTGGCCGGCGCCGTCATGGTCTGCTGGCGATTGCCTTCGTCCAGCAACGGCTCCAGCCGCGCCTTGGCCGCTTTGGACACTACGAAATGAAGGCGCGCAGGCGTGATGTTGGAGTCCGTCGGC
>WNFL01368693.1_pt3 | contig 22742 bp, 20 predicted proteins | sample 5400361 | NCBI WGS metagenome assembly WNFL01 (sample SAMN13153351, study PRJNA577476) | soil metagenome | isolation source: 40 cm soil on Douglas fir-dominated hillslope | place: USA:California | collected 2013-09-17
GCTATCCGAATTGACGTCGTTCGAGAAAGCATGAGTCCCCTCCTCTGAGAGCTCGGCGGCTCGACTGGCCTGGCACGCCAACAGCGTGCGGTAGCCTCGTGGCTTTGCGTCCCCGGCTTTCGCCGGGTTTGCGTTTTTCGCGCTCCCCCTCGGAGGGGGGTGCGGTGCGGCGGTACTGGAAAACGAAAAAGGCCGCCACTAACTCGAATCTTCTCGAGTCGCTGGCGGCCGGGCTGACAAGGCGATCAGTTGATCGCCGAAGTCCCCTAGCTCTGCGTCACCGTCTTTCGACGGTTTTGCTCTGAGCAGCGTACGGTACAACGCTGCGGACGTGCAACAGTTGTGCCGGGGACGCCACGGACACGGGAAAACCGACGCAGCAGACCGACCCTAAAGGAGTTACAGATTTTGCGGATTTAGCGATTTCATCTATATCGCAACGCGCTTCCATACCGTTCTGCAATGACTATTGCAATGCGCGTTGTGGAACCGGGCTCCAATCGCGAGCCTCAGCGAGCCGATCGGGTGGTCCTTACGACCACATGATCGACGTGCAACCGCTGCAGCAGCGACGTGCTCAGCACCGCGCGGCTGAAGCTCAGTTGCAGTCCATTGAGTCGCAGATCCTTGGTGTTGCGCAGGCTGATGCCCGACCACGTCCCGCGCTGCACGCCGTCCAGCCAGAATGTTTGCACGGCGTTCGCCTGGCCGGGCGCGTTCAGCTTCACCCAGAACTCCACGCGGTGCCACACACCGACGCTCAACCCCAGCGGTGGCACGTACGTCTCGGTTCCGTCGCCGAACCGCCCCCAGCACGTGACCCCATCGGGCTCCCGTGCCATCCCTGGGTAATACGTGTAGAAGCGCGTCGGGCCGGGGTCTCCCGTCGGCTCGGCGACGAGCATCGTCGCGAAGAAGTCCGACCCGGTCGGACAGGTCCCGGCCTTTCCGAGCGCCGACCATTGGTTGTCCGTGCGCGAGCCGTACAGGCCGATCAGCTTGGTGTCTCCCCGCCAGTCGCTCGGGAAGCGAACATAGTAGCTCACGTACAGCGAGTCGTACCCGGGCATGAAGAAGCGCGTCAGCCAGCCGCCGTCGCCTCCGGCGACGTACGTGACCTCGAGGTAGCGTTGACCCGATTGGGCGCCTACGGCATCGGTCACGATCCGGTGGCGCGTCGTGTCGACCCCATCCACCCAGGCACCCAGGCCGTTCGATTCGAAGTCCTCGACTACGACTGTGTCTCCTCGCGCCCCCCCAGCTGACCCAGAGGGTGAGGTCCCGCAACGCACGCCCCCCATCGCGAGGGCGATGACGAGCGGGGCGGCCCAGAGCGGACTACGACTGGTGTCCATGCCCGTCCCGAACGCCCGATGCGCAGGTGCGAATCCACGCCTCCAGGCCCTCCAGGTCATCGTTGTCGAGCCGGCCGTGCGTCGGGAGGGTGCAAAGGCGCTCCGCGAGCGAGCGCGCGCCCGGAAACGCCGCTTCGCGATTCACGCAGCGCGCGCTGAAACCATGCAAGTCGCACAGCGCCTTGGGGTACCCGGGCATGATGCCCAAACGGCGCGCCCCGCGCTCTGCCGCCGCATGGCGGGCCGCGCGCGACGCCAACACCGGGAGCCGTAGGTAGCCCGGCCGCGCGCCGACGCCCGCACGAAGGGCGGCGAGATGCGGCTGTCCTTGGACCGCTTCCAACAGGCGCTCGGCGTTGCGGCGGCGCACGCCGACCTCGCCCGCGGCCAGCGTCCACGTGGCTGCGATCACCGCGTTGGACGCGACGGCGGCAGCCCGCAGGGGATGCGGCTCGCGGTACACAGTCTCACCGAGCCGGAGGAACGGCAGCGAGGCGGGGATCCCGTAGACGTGCGGGTGTTCCAGGAGCAGCTGCGCCGCGATCGCGAACACCTCTTTCCACCCCCGGCGTGGCTGGTCCAAGAGCGTCCGGGCCCGCCGCAACACCCGCGCTCCCGCATCGTCCTGCGCCATGAGGGCGCCGCCACTCCCTCCTGTCAGGCCCTTGCCTCGACTGAAACTCAACACGGCGAGCGAACCCCACGAACCCGCCAAGCGCCCGTGTAGCGTCGCACCGGCTGCCTGCGCTGCGTCCTCGACCACGACCGCGCCCGTTTCGGCCGCGAGACGGTTGATCTCGCGCATGTCCACCGGATAGCCATACAGATGGGCTACTACGACGGCGGCGGCACCACCGCGCAGCCCGGCTTCGAGCTGCGCGAGATCCGGAGTTAGAGTCTCCGGATCGACATCATAAAGGAAGACGGGGGCACCGGCGCCGTCGGCCACGGTAGCCAGGTCGTAGCAGGCGTACGCCGGCATGGCGACCGGCGCGGGGGCCCCAGGACGATCCTGCAGGACGGCCCGGAGGGCCGCGATCAGCGCCGCGGTCCCGCTTTCCGTGAGGAGCACCTCGCTCGGCGCGTAGCGTTCGCGCAGGAGCGCGACCACACGATCCTGCTCGTGGCCGTCGCGGGACGCGGTCGCCGCCCGTGCTCCCGCGAGCAGCGCCCCCAGGGAGAGGGGCGAGCGAACGGGAACCTGGTGCCGCCAGCGGCTCACGGAGGAGACGCCGCCGAACCTTGTCGCCAGCCGCTCACGGCAAGTAACGAACCAGCCGGGGTCCGAGTCGATTCGCGATCGACAGGGGCAAGTGGCGCCACAGCCGTGGTCCCCAGGAGAACGCCGGATCGTGCGGCGACGGCGTCGCCACGTGTCCACGCCGGGCGAATTGGCACCACGGCAGCGGTACGTCGCGGCTGCCCCACTGCCGCTTGAACACGTGAGTGCCTGAGCCGGGAGTGCAACGGCCGAAGTTGAACGCGGCCACGCCCCGGGCGATCATGTGCTCCATGAAGGCACAGTACAACAGCATGTTCGATCCGACGCCGCGCGTCTCGCGCCGCGCGCCGGCCCAGGTCATCTCGAACTCCCCGCCCCACACGAAGCCGCACCCGGCGGCAACCGGTTGGGCTCCGCGGTACACGGCGCCGAACACGACCTGCTCAGGAAACACCGCCGCGATGCGCTCGAACAGCGCACGCGGGAGGACCGGCGTGCCCAGGTCGCGCATGTTCCGAGCGAACACCTCGTAAAACGGTTCGCGCTGGTCGAGGCCGAAACGGACCGCGAAACCTTCTTTCTTGGCACGACGGATCTGATTGCGTAGCTTTGACGTAAACCCCTTCCACAGTTCCTCGGACGTCGCGGGCAGATCGAGGACGACGGTGATCTTTCTCGACGATACCGGCAGTTGGAGATCGCGAGCATCGCGCGTGCGCAGCTCGAGCAGATCGACGCGTGAGTGCAGTGCTTCGTTCACGGCCTGACAGGCCGCCTTCGAACCGAGCGGCCCGCCGTAATTGAGGAAGGGCAGCGATACGAGGTAGTGCCCAAAGAGTCTGCTCTTCACCCGGACCAACGGGAGGATCCCCTCCCACTCCCCGCCTCGCCCGGTCGCGACCCAGTACAGGCATTCCGCACCGAGCACGTCGCTCAAGATCGCGCGCCAGCCCGCGAGGTGGCAGAAGGTGCTCCCCTCGGTGCGTGCCGCGAAGACGTCCCACGCGACGGCGCCCCCGTTGACCTCGTCCAGCGGCGACACCGTGAGGTCCCGTCCCACCGTGCCCAGGGCGGCCGCGCTCGCGCTCATTCTGCTATCGGTCCAGGTCGATGGGGAGCAGACGCCACTCAGCTCCCACGGCGATCGCTTCTGTGCCGAGGGGCGTCAGCGGCATCGCCACGACGGGGATCGCGTCTGGCCGCCGGAGGAACCCGGCCCGCCGGACGCCAACGGCGACCGGCGAATCATCCATGACGGAAACCTCGAGGCGCCCGACGCCCCGCGCGCGCAACGCCCGCGCCAAACCGACCAGCACGGAGCGCAGCAGCGTAGGCGGCTCGCAGCAGAGCGCGCAAACTACCGCCAAACCCCGATCATCTGGGCCTCGCACCAATGCGGCGGCGATGGGGCGTTCGGACGAGGTCGGTCCATGGAAGCTGTACCACCAATCACGCGAACTCGGATATCCGGCGAGCCGATGGCGATACACCGCCGGCTTGGGCACGGGCCCCAGGGAGTCGACCTGGACGATGTCGGGCCCCGCGGGCATTTCGCTGGCGCGCCGCGCCATGACGACCAGCGGCGCCAGCGCGCGAATTCGGCCGACGAGATGATAGAGGCGAATACCCAGATCGACGCTGCGACGCTGGTCGGTCAGGGGAAGCACGAAGCGCCGCAGCGCACCGACCGGCCGGAACCCCACCGCCCGAAGAACGGCCAGCGCGCCATCATTCGGGTCGCCGTACAGGAAGTCGACGGAGCCCGAGGCCCGGGAATCGTTGACCAGCTGTCGCACCAGCGCGAGCGCGGGCCACAGCGTCCGATGCGTCTTCGAGACCATGAGGTTGGCCAACAACGACCCACGCACCATCCGCTGCCCCAGGCGGAACGGGCGCGGGAACTGCGCGATGTGCGCGCGGATGCGCCCCTGCTCGTCGCGACCCACCCAGCTGGCCGCGCCATCCGCCACCACATCCGGGTAGGTCCGCTCGAAGAAGGCCGGGAATTCGGGGCGCTCGTGGGCGACGAAGAGCTCCTTGATCTCCTCGCCGTACTCGAGCGGGTTCACGCGCGCGAAGGCCAGTCGGCCAGGCGCCTCCGCTACCGCTGTGTCGAGAGAGTCACGCACGCGGGTCCAGCTCTGCAAGACCTGGGCTAGGCGTCCGCGACGGCTGGCGCCTCGTGACTGTGGCGACGCAGCAACAGATTGGCCTCGATGGGTGTGAATCGAAACTCCCGCAACAACCGATCGATGCGCCGTGGGGTGCCACGCAACCCGCCGTAGTGCCGGACGCGCGTGGACCACGGTACGTCGAATCGCGGCTGCCCGGGGTCGAGCTCCCAGGGATGGATGTAGAAGGTGCCGGATGCCCCGAGGCGCTCACACTGCCGCAGCGCCGCTCGCGCGAGGCCGTACGGGAGCAACCGGAAATAGGCACCACCCGCGGCCGGCAAGCGCAGGCCCCACCACTCCAGGGTGCTGGGCGGGAACTCGGCGAGGGGACCGGCGGCGCGCGCCAGCCAGTGCGGGTCCGGCCGGCCCTTGGGATACCCATACTGTCCGCCCGGACGCCGGACCGGGAAGAGGCTGGAGTCGTAGCGGTAGCCTTCCTCGACCAGGACGTCGAGTGCCCACTCCCGCCCCGGCACGATCGAGAAACTTGGCGCTCGGAACCCCAGCACCACCCTCCCGGTGATCTCCTCCAACACCTGCTTGCTGCGCCGCACCGAATCGCGGAACTGGCCCGGCGTCTGTTGCGTCACCCGCACGTGATCCCACCCGTGCGACGCGATCTCGTGGCCCGCGTCCGCGATCGTGCGGATCAGGCCGGGCTGGCGCTCGCCGAGCCAGCCGAGGACGAAGAACGTCGCCCGGGCTTCGTGACGCGTGAGCAACTCGAGCAGCAACGCCGCCTGTGAGGCCACGCGCGACTCGAGCTGCTCCCACCCCGACCGCGGCACGCACCCCTCGAACGCCGAGACCTGGAAATACTCCTCCAAGTCGACCGTGAAGTGGTGCGTGCCGAGACCGCTCACAAGATCAATGTGATCACCTTCGTATCGGAACCCGAGGCTCCACGACTGTCGGTTACCGTAACGCGGATCGTCTTCTGCGACAGGAAGCCGAGATAGGTATGCCCGGCCGAGAACGAGCCCGCGCTCGAGCGGCTGCCGCTGGAGGTCGAACCGTCACCCCAGGCGATGGTGTACGTCCACGGTCCGTTGTCGGGGTCGTTGAACGAGACGTTGAGCGTGTAGAGCAGGCCGAGGATCACCGTTTGGTCCGGCCCGGCGTTCACGACCGGCGCCGTATTCGGCGCCGTCACGGTCACGCCGTGCGACACGGTGTTCGTGGCGCCCTGGTTGTCGGTGACCTTCAACGTGACGGTGTACGTGCCACCCGCGCCGTAGGTGTGACTGGGGTTCTGCGCCGTCGCGGTCCCACCGTCCCCGAACGTCCAGCTGGTGCTCGCAATTGTGCCATCGGGGTCGCCGCTCTGGTTTGTGAACGAGCAGGCGAGGTTGGTGCAGCTCGACGTGAACGCGGCGACTGGCGGCTGGTTCGGGGCCGTGACGGTCACGGTGTGCGACAGGGAATTCGTCGCCCCCTGGTTGTCCGTCACCGTCAACGTGACGGTGTAGGTACCGCCGCCCGCGTAGGTGTAGGACGGGTTCTGCGCAGTGGACGTCGCGCCGTCGCCGAAGGTCCAGCTGTAGGCGCTGATCGAGCCGTCGGGATCACTGCTGGTGCTCGAGAAGCTGCAGGTGAGCCCGGTGCAACTCGAGCTGAATGCCGCCGTCGGCGGCTGGTTGGACGATCCAGACCCCGGGTTCAGCGCGAGGACGGTGGCGAACCAGGTGCCGGATCCGTTGAACGACCAGGTCCACTGCGGATCGACCGAGCCGGCGGCGCTCTGGACCGCGTACTCGCCGTCCGTCTTGATGGTCGAGTCCCACATCGTCGTGACGAAGGCGAACCCCGCGGGCGGCGTCATGTTCACCACGGGCGTCGCCATCGTGACGCCGTAGACGAGGGCGTTGGCGGCAACGCTGATCGCCCCGGGGTCGCTGACGGCCGTCGTCGAGGCGGTGCCCGTCGCCGAGTGGTACGCGCCCAACGCCGCCGAGGTCGCCGCAGCGACACCCGAATAGGCGGAGATCATAATGCCGCCCTCGGCCACAGGAACCGAAAAGATCGCGTGCACCGCCAACAGTTTGGCGGAGCTGGGCGCGGGATCGGGGAAGTTTTGCACGTTGGTGGCGATGTAGGTCGCCATGGAGTAACCACCAGCGGTGACGTAGTCTACCAACGTGTAGGTATTGCCGACCGGCGTCTCGTCCTCCAAGTGGTCAGTGACGGTCGTGATCGTGTTGGTCGAGCCTTGCCAGTAGAACGTGACGACGATCGCGTCACCGAGGTGCGGGTTCGCGTCGAACGACTTGCCGACGTGGGCGCCGCCGTTCGGCCACGCGGTGCCCGTGTTCAAGGCGCCCTCCGCCTGGTCGAGCGCCATCCCGGAGGCACCGGTTGAAAAGCGCGGCGCGCCGGGCGCGGTCCGGGCGGGACCCGCCACGTCGGTGCAGTTCGCCCCGACGCATACGGCCGCGAGCAGTGCTCCGAGTCGCCTGACCATCGTTCGCGTTCGTATCGACATCACCACTCCTGATCAGGGTACGGCGATGCGCTCACAGAATCAGCGTGATCACCTTCGTATCGGAACCCGAGGCTCCACGACTGTCAGTCACCGTCACGCGGATCGTCTTCTGCGACAGCAAGCCGAGATAGGTGTGCCCCGCCGAGAACGAGCCCGCGCTCGAGCGGCTGCCGCTGGAGGTCGAACCGTCACCCCAGGCGATCGTGTACGTCCACGGCCCGTTGTCGGGGTCGCTGAACGAGACATTGAGCGTGTAGAGCAGGCCGAGGATCACCGTCTGGTCCGGCCCGGCGTTCACGACCGGAGCCGTATTCGGCGCCGTCACCGTCACGCTGTGCGACACTGTGTTCGTCGCACCGCGGTTGTCGGTGACCTTCAACGTGACTGTGTACGTCCCACCCGCCCCATACGTGTGGCTGGGGTTCTGTGCGGCGGACGTCGCGCCGTCGCCGAACGTCCAGCTATAGGCGCTGATCGAGCCGTCGGGATCGCTGCTCGTGCTCGTGAGGTTGCATGTGAGCGCACTGCAGCTCGATGAGAATGCCGCGACCGGCGGCTGGTTCGGCGCGGTCACGGTCACGCTGTGCTGGACGGAGTTCGTGGCGCCCTGATTGTCGGTCACCGTCAGGGTCACGGTATACGTCCCCGCCGCCCCATACGTGTGCGACGGACTCGCCGTCGTCGACGTCTGACCGTCACCGAAGTTCCAACTGTTGCTGGCGATCGAACCGTCGGGATCGCTGCTGGAGCTTGTGAAGGTGCAGCTCAGGTTGCTACAACTCGGCGTGAACGCGGCCACCGGCGGCTGGTTCGGCGCGGTCACGGTCACGCTGTGCTGGACGGAGTTCGTGGCGCCCCGATTGTCGGTCACTGTCAACGTCACGGTATAGGTTCCCGTCGCCCCATACGTGTGCGACGGACTCGCCGTCGTCGACGTCTGACCGTCGCCGAAGTTCCAACTGTTGCTGGCGATCGAGCCGTCAGGGTCGCTGCTCGAGTTCGTGAACGAGCAGGCCAGCCCGTTGCAGCTCGACGTGAAGGCGGCCACCGGCGGCCGGTTGACGGTGACCGTGTGCGACACCGAGTTCGTGGCACCCTGGTTGTCGATGACCGTCAACTGCACGGTGTACGTGCCGCTCGCACTATAGGTGTGAGACGGGCTCGCGGCGGTGGACGTCTGGCCGTCGCCGAAGTTCCAGCTGTTGCTGGCAATCGAGCCGTCGGGATCGCTGCTGGTATTGGTGAAGTTGCAGGCGTCGCCGCTGCAGCTCGAGGAGAACGCCGCAGTGGGCGACTGATTCGCCGGCGATACCGTCACTGGGTGCTGGACGGAGTTGGTGGCGCCCTGGTTGTCGGTCACCATCAGCGTGACGGTGTAGGTCCCCGCCGCGCTGTAGCTGTGCGACGGACTCGCTGTCGTGGACGTCTGCCCATCGCCAAAGTTCCAACTGTTGCTGGCGATCGAGCCGTCAGGATCGCTGCTCGAGTTCGTGAAGTTGCACGTCAGCACGCTGCAGCTCGAGGAGAACGCCGCGGTGGGCGACTGATTCGCCTGTGATACCGTGACCGGGTGCTGGACGGAGTTGGTGGCGCCCTGATTGTCCGTCACCGTCAGCGTGACGGTGTAGGTGCCCGCCGCCGTGTAGCTGTGCGACGGACTCGCGACAGTCGACGTCGTCCCGTCGCCGAAGTTCCAACTGTTGCCGGCGATCGAGCCGTCGGGATCGCTGCTCTGGTTCGTGAAGTTACACGTCAGGTTCGTGCAGCTGGACGTGAATGCCGCGGTGGGCGACTGGTTCGCAGCCGCCACCGTGACGCTGTGCGACACCGCGTTCGTCGCCCCTTGATTGTCCGTCACCGTCAGCGTGACTGTGTAGGTGCCGCCGGCGGTGTAGCTGTGCGACGGGTTCTGGACGGTCGACGTGCCGCCGTCCCCGAAGGTCCAGCTGTAGGCGCTGATCGACCCGTCGGGGTCGCTACTCGTGCTCGTGAAACTGCAGGTGAGGCTGCTGCAGCTCGACGTGAACGCGGCCGTAGGCGGCTGGTTGGTGGACGATGTCCCCGGGTTCAGCGCCAGCGTGGTCACCAGCCACGTCCCTCCCCGCTGGTCGAAGAACCAGGTCCACCGCGGATCGGTCGTACCACCAGAGGGAAACACGCGGTACGCGGCGTTCTCCTTGAGGCCGAACCCATCCGACCCCGGGTCGAATGGGGTGTAGCCATCCGCCTGCGGCCCATCGAGGCCCCACAGTCCAGACATCGTCACCGTATAGGCGACCGCGCCGCTGCCGAGCGTGATGGAGCCCGCGTGGGCGACCGAGATCGTGGTGTCCGACCCAGAAGCAGAGCGGTGCGCGCCTAACGCGGTCGCGAAGTTGTCATCTACCCCGACCCACGCCGAGATCTTTATCCCGCCGTCCGGTACCGAGTCCCGGAGGTACGCCCGCACCGCATAGATCTGGCCGGAGGTCGAGCTCCGTTCGGGAAAGTTCCGGACGTTCGTCGCGACGAACGTCGCCATCGACCGATTGGCGGCCGACACGTACTCGACGAGGTGGAACGGATTGCCCGCGCGCGTATTGTTGACGTCGGCAACGAAATCGACCACCGAGTCGACGATGTAGGTCGACCCAACCCAGTAAAACGTCGCGATGATCGCGTCGCCAAAACTGGGGTTTCCGTGATCGAAGCCCTTGGCCAACTGGTGTCCGGACTCGCCCAGCGAGCCGTTGACTATCGGTGCGCCATTGACCGTATCGACCTGGGTGCCGTTTGCAGAGAACGAAAACATTGGAGCGCCTGGCCCGCCTCGCTCGGGCCATGGGGCAGCGGCATCCGTGCACGCGGCGACCAGGAGGGCGGCTACGATCAGTCCAGGGCGCGTACGCATCAGAACGCCCCGATGTTAAACGGCGTGCTCTCCGCGCCGACCACGCTCGAGGCGCTGACAACCAACGTGTAGGCGTTCCCCGGTTGATCAATACTCAGATCGGAGAAGGTGGCGACGCCGTTCACGGCCGTCACGGTTCTCGTGCCGGACAGCGTGCCGGCCGTTAGCACGCCGCCGTTGTGGCCGATGGCGATTGTCACCGGGCCGTTGAAGGTCGTCGCGCGGTTACCGAGCGCGTCCAGCATGGTGACCTGTACCGCCGGCTGAATCGCGAGGAGCGGCAGCGTCGTGCTTGGCTGGACCGTGAACGCGAGGTGCAGCGGCGGGTTCAGCGCCAGCACCGTCGTCAACCAGGTGGCCGGCGTGCCGAAGTACCAGGTCCACTTTGGATCGACGGAGCCGATCCCGGTCTGCACGGCGTAGTCGGTCTCGTTCGCCACGACGGCGTCCGACCCCGTGCCGATCCGCGTAAACCCCTGGGGCCAATCCCGGCCGGCCAGGCCGTTCGACATCGTGACCGCATACGCGAGCGCGCCGTCGCCGATCGCGATAGGACCAGGACCGACCGTCGTGATGTCCGCGCTGGCGGAGCCCGACGCCGAGCGGTGCGCACCCACGCCCTGCGCCGCCACGGCGTTCACGCCGGTCCAGGCTGAGATGCTGATCCCCCCGTCCGTCACGGGCGCACTCAGATACGCGCGCACGGCCAGCGTCTGGCCCGGCGTCGAGCTCGTGTCGGGGAAGTTTTGCGCGTTCGTGGCGACGTACGTCGCCATCGAGTAACCGCCGGCCGTGACATACTCGACCAGCTGGTACGGGTTGCGGGCGCGCGTGTTGTTGGCATCGGCGATGAAGTCGATCACCGAATCGACGATGTTGGTCGAACCGACCCAATAGACGGTCGCGACGATCGCGTCGCCCAAGTGCGGGTTCTTGGGATCGAACCCCTTGGCGAGTTGCTGCCCGGACTCGTTGAGCGAGCCGTTTTGCTGATCGAGCGTGATGCCCGGGACGCCCGGCGCCGCCACCGCCGCTGCCATGATGGCGAGCTCTTTGGTTCCGGCACCGGTGGGCGCGGGACCGACCGCCTCACTGCACCCTGCGGCGAGCAGCACCGCTGCGACCAGGCTTCCAAGTCGGGTCAACGTCGTCCGCGTATCCATAAGTCCCGTCTCCCGTTGTGAATGCGCCCGCGAGTCCTCGCTCGGGCTTCGTGCCTGCGCCTTTCGCAAGGCCCGGGCCACGGCCTCGGCCTCTCCCTCGCCTCCGCACGGGATGACCCTGCGCCACAGACTGCCGCGCGGCCGCCGCAGCCGGTGCGCTCCGCGGCGCCTGCTCTACGCCTCGCGCGCTGGCACCGGCTGTGCCCTAAGTCGACGCGCCATGCTCCTCGCCATCCTATCCGATGTCCACGCCAACGCCGATGCGCTGCGCGCTGTGCTCGCCGACCTTCGCACCAACGGCGCCCACCACGTGCTGTGCCTCGGTGATCTCGTGGGCTACAATGCGTTCCCGCGGGAAACGCTCGCGCTGTTACGGGACCACGAGATCCGCTCGATTCACGGCAATCACGACCTCATGGCCCTCGCGCGCCTTCCGGACGACGGATGCGGCAGACTGGCGCGCAAGGCGATTCAGTGGACGCGCGGGGTCCTCACCGAGGACGATTGGTGGTATCTCGCGGGGTTGCCGGGGGAGGTGCGGGAGCAGAACCTGCTGTGTGTCCACTCGGCGCCGGGCGATCCACTGATCCGGCTCGAGCACGCGGAGCAGTTCCGATCAGAGGCCGAGGCATTGGTCGAATCGGACGCGCGCGTGAGTGTGTGCTTCACCGGGCACACGCATCGGCAGGAGATCGTCGTGGTGACGCCGGACGGCAACGTGCAGCGCAGCCGGGGGCTCGATGCGGACCTGCCACGCGACGCGATCTGCTTCGTCAACCCCGGGACCGTCGGTCACCCGCGCGACCGCGACCCCCGCGCCGCATATGCTTTGTTCGACTGCGACACCCGGCGCGTGTCGTTCCGCCGCGTCGTGTACGACCGGGCACCGCTGTTGCGCCAGAATCGCAAGGTTGGGCTAGTCCCGCCGTCGAACCTGCGTCGCGTCGCCGCCCGCGTGCTCGGTTTCCCGCGGCCCTGACCGCAGCGCCAGCGCGGCCACGAGGGCCTCCACACACCGGTCGATGCGGGCGTAGCTCTTCTCGAAGGCCTCGAGCGGTTGCTCCACGGGGTCGTGGATCGCGCGGGTGACGATGGCTTCTGGATCCAGGTCCCCCAAGATGATCACGTCACACGCCGCGCGCCCGAACCGTTCGCACACCATCCGCTGCTGCCGCGCGTCCATCACGATGATCAGTTGTGCCTCCGCGGCGAGCACCGGCGTGAGCAGCTGCGACCGGTGCGACGACAGGTCTACGCCGCGGTGCGCCGCGGCGATGACTCCTTCCGCCGGTGCCGCTCGCCCGGGGCCGACCACGCCCGCGGATGCGACGAGGGTGCCGCCGGGTCCCAGCGCGCGCGCGAGCAACCCGGCGGCAAATGGACTGCGGCAGATGTTGCCGTGACATACGACGAGAACGGACCGGAGGCGGCCATGCGCCAACAGCGCGCGACGCGCCGCGCGGCGGCGCACGGGGTGCAGCAGCCGGTCGGGCGCATCGCGCAGCCGGCGCGGTGGGGCGATCTGCAACTCGTCAGCCATTCCCCCTCCGAAGACGCGAGACAGGTGTTGACGCGCCGCGACAACGACGCGTGCGCTCGGCACTCGCCGCGCCGGGGGCGGCAAGAATCGCGCCCGACCCCTGCACCCGTGGCCCGCTTCGTGCTTGGTCCGGGGGCATGCGCTATCTCGTCACCGGCGGCGCCGGATTCATCGGGTCCCATCTCGTGGAGCGACTCGTGGCGGAGGGCCACGAGGTCGTGGTGCTCGACGACCTCTCGGCCGGCCACCGCGAATACCTGGCCCAGGTGCGCAATCGCATCCGCTTCATCCGCGGGACTGTGTTGAGCGCCGAGACGTGCCGCCGCGCCGTCGAGGGGTGCCACTACGTGCTGCACCACGCAGCGATCACGTCGGTACCGCTTTCGACCAGCGACCCCGTGACGGCGCACGCGGTCAACACCACCGGGACGCTCAACATCCTGCACGCCGCGCATCGCGCCAACGTGCGGCGCGTCGTGTTCGCGGGATCGACCTCTGCCTACGGCGACACCGCGGATCTCCCCAACCACGAAGAGCAGATCCCGCGGCCGCTGTCACCCTACGCCGCGTCCAAACTCGCCGGCGAGGCGTACGCGCGCGTGTTCTACCACACCTACGGCCTCGAGACGGTGACGCTCCGCTACTTCAACATCTTCGGCCCGCGGCAAGACCCGGCGTCGCAGTACGGCGCCGTCATCCCGCGATTCATCGCGGCGGCCCTCGCCGGCGACGCACCGGTCATCTTTGGTGACGGCGAGCAGACGCGGGACTTCACCTTCGTGGCGAACGTGGTGCACGCGAACCTGCTAGCGTGCCGGGCACCGGCCAACCGGGTGGCGGGCGGCATGTTCAACATCGGCTCGGGAAAGGCGCTCAGCGTGAGCGAGTTGTGGAATCGCATCTGCGCGGTCGCCGGGGTGGAGTTGACGCCGACGTATGCGGCCCCGCGCGCCGGCGACGTGCGCGATTCGCTGGCCTGCATCGACCGCGCCCGGGACGTGCTGGGATACGCGCCGCTCGTGGAGTTCGACGAGGGGCTGGCGCGCGCGGTGGCCTGGTACCGGGGCGCCGCGCCGCGCGGGCGCCCCCGCTTGAGGGAAGCCGCCCCCGCGCTATCTTAGGCGGCATGCCACATGCCGTTAGACTGCTCCCGATCGTCGCGCTCCTGGTGATCGCGGCGTGCGCCAAGAAACCCGACCACCGGGCCGAGGTCGTCGAGTGCAGCTCGATCTCGCTCGACGTGAAGGGCACGACCCAGTGCCTCGTCCAGTTGTACCACTGGGACGTCGCGCAGGCGACGCGGACCGCCACCGCGCGCCACCACGAGCTCGACAGTCTCAAGACCCGGGCAGAGGATTCCGTCTGGAACCTGGGCGCCGCTCAGCACCGCACGCAGTTGGCGACGTGCCGCCGCGGCGTGGACCCGCTCGACCGGTGCCTGCTCGTCGCGGGCTGGCCGCTCTCGCGGGTCAACAGCACCGCCGACTCGTTGTGGCAGACCGAGGCGCAGCAACACCTCTACGAGTTGCATACCTGTGAACGCCGGAAAGACGTGAACCTCGCGTCGTGCTTGACCCTCTATTACAAGTGGGACTCCGACCGCGCGCTCCGCATCGCCGACTCCCTCACGCGCGAGCGGCTCGGCGGCCGGCGCTGACACCGTCGCTCATCGCCCACCCATCCCGTTCAGGAGGTCGCCGTGCCGTCGCTGATCGCGCTCGTGCTCGCGGTTCAGGCCACCGCGCAGCAGCCCCCCGCCGCTCCCGCCACCACCACCCGTCTCACCGCACTCAAGCAGGAAGCCATCCAGGACGTCGCCAGCCGCGCCCAGTTCACCCAGCAGATGGTCGATCAGATCTTCAGCTACGGCGAGCTTGGGTTCCAGGAGACGGAAACGTCCCGCTACCTCGTCGACGTGCTGCGCCGCAACGGCTTCACGGTCCGCGAGGGCATCTTCGGCATTCCCACCGCGTGGGTCGCGACCTGGGGTTCGGGGAAACCCGTCATCTCGCTTGGGTCGGACATCGACGACATTCCGCAGGCGTCGCAGAAACCGGGGGTCGCGTGCCACCTGCCGATGATCGAGGGCGCTCCGGGACACGGCGAGGGGCATAACTCGGGGCAAGCCGTCAACATCAGCGCCGCGCTCGCCGTGAAGAAGCTGATGGAGCGCGAGCACCTCCCCGGCACGCTACAAATCTGGCCCGGTGTCGCCGAGGAGCTGGTCGGGACCAAGGCGTACTACGTCCGCGAGGGGCTCTTCCGGGACGTCGACATCGTCCTCTTCTCCCACGTGGACGACAACCTGTCGACATCGTGGGGTGACATCGCGGGCAATGGCTTGATCTCGGCACTGTTCAGTTTCCAAGGACGCAGCGCGCACGCCGCCGGGGCCCCGTGGCGCGGCCGCAGCGCGCTCGACGCCGTGGAGCTGATGGATATCGGGTGGAACTACCGGCGCGAGCACCTGCGGTTGCAGCAACGCTCGCATTACGTGATCCCCGACGGCGGCGATCAGCCCAACGTCGTGCCGTCGACGGCGTCGGTGTGGTACTACTTTCGCGAGCTCGACTACCCCCACATCCAGGAGCTGTTCGCGCTCGGCGATACCATGGCGCACGCGGCCGCGATGATGACCAGCACCACCCTCGCGTCCGTCCGCATTCTCGGCTCCGCCTGGCCCGGACACTTCAATCGGGTCATCGCGGAGGCGGTGTACGAGAACATCAAGCAGGTGGGCCTCCCCCAGTGGAGCGACGCCGATCAGCGCCTGGCCCACGCGCTGCAGCGCGATATCGGCGCCCCCGATTCGGGGCTGGCCACGCGCCTCGACACGCTGCGAGCGGCGCTAAAGCCGAATGAGCGCACGGGAGGCGGCTCGGACGACATCGGCGACGTTTCCTGGAATGTGCCTACCGTGACCCTACGGTTCCCATCCAACATTCCCGGCCTGCCGGGCCACAACTGGGCGAACGCCATCTCGATGGCGACTCCGATCGCGCACAAGGGCGCGACTGCGGGCGCCAAGGTCATGGCCATGACCGTCCTGGATCTCCTGCTCCGGCCGGAGCTCGTGACCCAGGCGTGGGACTACTTCCGCAACGTCCAGACGAAAGAGGTCCACTACCAGCCGTTGATGCGGCCCCAGGACCGGCCCGCGATCGAGCTGAACCAGGACGTCATGGCGCGCTACCGCCCGGCGATGCGCCGGTTCTACTACGACCCCGCGAAATACCGGACGTACCTGGACCAGCTCGGCATCGCCTATCCGACCGTTCGGTCGGCGGACGGCAGCTGCGCCGGCGGGGCGACGCCCTAGCGGTAGAACAACCGATAGGCGGCGCCGGCGTGCGCCACGCCGCGGTCCACCAGCTCGGCCATGTACTCGGCCATCGTGCCGACTTTCCCCTTGACGGTGCCGGCACCGGCCGGGCTGGCGTCGCTCGTGAGGCCTCGATAGTGCTCCCGGAGACCGGCGCGCAGCGCTTCCACGATCCATGGCTTGGTCTCGACCGTCGCCTTCGTCACTTCGACGCCGCGGATGGCCCCGGCCTTGTCGAACCCGACGGCGACTTCCATGGGCCCGTGGGGAGAGTCGACGCGCATGAAGACCAACACGCCCTCCACCTGGTCCGCGTGCTTGCCGAGGTAGAAGGTGATCACGTCGTCGGGCGGCGTCCAACCGGCCGCATCGTGTAAGCGCCGTTCATCCGCCGAGCTCAGATGGACTTCTCGCGCCGTGAACCGGTCCGCTCCCTCGAGCAGCCTCGAGACGACCTCGGATCGGTCCACAAGGGTGACGGTCGGCGTGATATGCAGCAGCACGGCGGCGACCGCGCAGCAAATCAGCGTCTTCATGTTTGCGCTCCCTTTGCCGGCCGCCACATCTGCCAGAACGCGAGTGCGGCGACGATCGTGTATCCCAGCCCCATCGCCCACCCGCCCGCCAGCGTGACAATGGCGAAGTGGGGCGAGGCGAGTTTCGTGAGCCACATCCCCATGAAATCGAGCCACGGAGCCGCGAACAGCAGCGTGATGAGCGCGTAGCCCATCCACCGCGGGATCGCGAGTCCGAGCGCGACGATCGACAGCATCGTCGCGATGACGCCGTACATCGGGACGTGGACGTGAGTGTCTTGGATCAGCAAGTCGCGATCGACCTGATGCTGTGGTTCGCGCCCCATTTCCGCGGGCGTCACATCGTGCTCCACCACCATCGTCGTCTCGGCCGGCATCGGCATGTTCATCGCCGTAGGCTCGACGTACGTGGCGGCCACCGTCCGGGGAGTGAATCCGGCGTACATGCCGACCATCCACGCCCCAAAGACGTACGCGACGCCCAGCGTGGCCAGGAGCAGCGTCACGAGCCACCGCACGCGCGCATCAGTGCGCCGCAGATCGTAGAGCATGCGCCCCCCTAGAAGAGGTAGACCAGCTCGACCAGCGCCGTGAGATTCGACCGCCGCAGCACGCCGTTCCGGTCCGCGAAGAACGGTTGGTTTGACCGGTCGAAGCGCAGCGCCGGTCGCAGCGAAAACGCAGGGAGGCGGAACGTCGTGAACTCGACATTCGAGAACACGCCCTCCTGCGCCTCCCGGTAGAAGTACCACGGGGAGATCGTCAGAGACGTGAGCGTCTGCGACGCCCCCGTCGTCACCCCGTCGGCGTCATCGAGCACTTCCCCACGCACACTGAACCCGACCGACCGCGTGGCGCGCCAGAACGCCATCCCCACCGCCCCCGTCCACGTCAGGCTCGCTCCCGCGTCGCGTTGCGAGCCGCGGTTGGCCTCGACCTGGAGCACGAACCTCGGCGTCGGCTGCAGCGTGGCGTCGGCCGAGAGCAGCGTGCGCTGCGCGCCGTTCGTCCCGTCTTCCTCCGGGCCGTAGAGTGCGCCGGCACCCACCGCGACGCCGGACGCGGGGAACAGCAACACGCGAAGCCCGCCGGTCTTGCCCGAGTTGTTGTCCACCTCGATGTTCCAGCCGTTCGCGACGAGTCCGATCAGCTGGACATGCGGACCGGCTGTGTAGCGGGCCATGAGCCCGGTAAACTTCACCGGCCGGGCGAGCTCGAAGTTGAACGAGGTCGTGGGAATGAGGTTCAGCGGCTCGTCGTCGCGCTCGTAGCCGATGGGGGCGTCGAACCGGCCGAACGAGAGCGTGAGCGCCGATGCGCCGGGCGGCGTCCAGTTCACAATGAGATTGTCGATCTCGATGTGGGTCTGGGCAGGGCCGCTGTCCTCTTGCTCGAGGTGCGTCGTCAATTGGCCGAACAGGTAGAGATGATCCGACCACGGGCGAAACAGGCTGACGGCGATCTTCGACCCACTCGCCGAGTTGGTGCCCATGTTTCGGTCATAGGTCCCTGCACCGACGGCGAACCCCGATATGACGAGGGCCGGTTGCTGGTCCAGATTCACGTCCCGGTCCTGAGCCGCCGCACCCCGCAATGCGAGCGGCGCGGCCGCCAGTAGCCCGCAACAACACCAGAGTTTGCAAATGGTCATACGTCCCCCTCCGCAAGGGGTGATAACGTCGTTCGAGTTGTGTTTCAGGGCGCTCGACTTACGCGAGCGCGTGCGGAGGGGCGAGAGCGAAGGGGAGAAGGTGGCGCGGCGCGCGCGGGAGGACCTCGTGGGGCAACACGACGGCGGCGACGACAACCGGCGCCGACGCCGCCCTCCAGCGGGCCGCGATGGTCGGAAGCGCGACCGCGACGCCGGCGGGGCAGCAGGCCTGAGGACACGAGCAGTGCTCGTGGTTCTTGGGAGCGTCGTGGGAGGCATGACCGGTGGCGTGAGCGGCGGCGGGAGCCGTCGGGCCGTCGTGCACGGGGCAGCGGTGCGTTTGCGTGCCGGCCATGGCGAGGCCGAACCACAGCGCCAGGGACGCGCTCAGCAGGCGAATGGACCAATGCCGAATCATGCGACGGGCAATCTACGAGAGAATGAACCGGGGGCGCTAGTCGTGCTGGTGGTGATGGTCCATGCCGCCCATCTCCCCCGCTCCGCCCTTGATCCGGGCCAGCCACGCCACGTCGGCGCGATACGCCGGATCGTCAGGATTGAGTGAGGGAAGCTGCCGCAGGTCATCCGGGACGAAGAGACCGGCAATCGAACCCATCACGTGCGGCGCCGGCGCTCCCGTCGGATTGTCGTACTCGACCACCAAGCGGTACGTCCGATCGGGCCGGAGTTTCGGCCCCTGGCCGCGTACGCCGAACAACTGACGCGACATGCCGAGGACCCGTCCGTCCGGGGCGCGCTTGGGACGGATGTGGACCAAGGTCTTGCCCGAGCGCGTATCCTCGAGGCGCAGGCCCGCGCCGAAGTCGTGCAGGTGCCCGCCGGCGGCGAGCAGATGGCCGGCGAGCGGCACGGAGAATTCATACGTGCGCGTCGACCGGCCGGGAGGGATCGCGTACGAGTTCGCTCCGCCGTACACGAAGTTCACGTCCACGAGGAAGGGCAGCGCGGTGACCGGCTTCGGCACCTGCCGGGGGGAGATCCACGGCAGGGAAAGACGGAGGTAGGCATCGGGCACCTCCGTCCCCGTCTGGTTGTCCCACATGATGTACAGTCCCAGACGGTGACCCGCGTTGACCGGAATCCCCACGGTGCTCGGGAACACGACGTCCTCGGTCTCGCGACCCGCGCCGAGCAGCCGCTCCACGATCGGGTACACCACCTCGCGCCGATCGAAGTTCATCATGCTCATGTGATGCATCAGGCCGCGCGGCAGCGGGCGGCCGGCGCCGTCCACGATCGCGAGCCGGAATCCGCGGACCCACGTCGTCAACGGCCACGCGAACTGTTGGACGAGCAGATCCTCCGGCTCGCTCTCCATGCCCTCATGCATGCCCGGCGGATTGGCCGGCAACCGGTAGGGACCGGCGGTGATCACCACCTCCCGATGCGCGGAATCGACTCGGACTTGGACGGACACTGGGGGCGGCGCGGGCGCTTGCGCGGAGGTCAACGTGAGCGCCACGAGCGAGAACGAACTCACGAGGGGCATGGCGAAATGTATATTCGCGCTATGGTGCAGCGCACCCTCTCGCCGATAGCGCGTTCAGTCCTAAGCCCGCGTTGGCGGTATGGGACGACGCGTTCCGCCGGTCATACGCGCCGTACTTTCCAGCGGCCGCGCCGGAACAGGAGCGCGCTCACCACCGCGAGCGTCGAGAAGGAGATCGTGATGGCGATGAACACGCCCCGCGGGCCCAATCCGAAGCGGACGGCGAGCGCATAGGCGAGCGGCACCTCCCAGAGCCAGAAGCAGAACAAGTTGAGCCACGTGGGCGTCCATGTGTCTCCAGCGCCGTTGAACGCCTGCGTGAGCACCATCCCCCAGGCGTAGAACACGTATCCGTAGCTGACGATCCGCAGGCACATCGCCGCCACCGGCGCGACCGCCGCGTCGGTCGTGTAGAGTGACACAATCGGGTCCGCGAGCAGTACGAAGATCACGCCCACAGCGCCGAGAAAGCACATGTTGTAGATCCCGGCGATCCACACGGCCCGCTCGGCGCGTTCGGGCTTCCCGGCGCCCAGGCCCTGCCCCACCATCGTCGCAGCGGCGTTGGCGAGACCCCAGGACGGCAACAGCGCGAAGATCAGAAGCCGAATGCCAATCGTGTAGCCCGCGACCGCAGGGGCGCCGAACGTCGCGACGATCCGCATCAACCAGATCCAGCTCGCCGTGCCGACGAGCACCTGGAAGGTGCCGCTCCCGGAGAGCCGCAGCAGGGTCCGCATCACGGCCGGTCGCAGGCGCAGCTGGTCCCGCTGTATCACAATGCGGCCGTCGCGCCGCATCAGGCGGTAGAGCTGATACAACACGCCCGTGCCGCGGCCGATCGTCGTCGCGATTGCTGCGCCCTTGACCCCCAGCTCTGGGAAGGGCCCGAGGCCGAAGATCAAACACGGACCGAGCAGGATGTTGATCCAATTGGCGAGCCACAGGACGCGCATCGCGATGGCCGCGTCGCCCGCGCCGCGGAACGTCGCGTTGATCAGGAAGAGGAGCACGATCACCACGTTGCCGCCGAGCATCACGCGGGTGTAGCCCGAGCCGATCGCGATGACGTCCGGCGACGCACCCATGAGGCCGAGCAGGCGGGGCGCGAAGCTGGCACCGAGTACGCCAAAGACGACCGCAACGATCACCCCCAGCGCGATCCCTTGTGTCGCGGCTTCGGCCGCGCCGGCGGGATTCTTTTCGCCGATGCGGCGCGCGACCATCGCCATCACGCCGATCGAGAGTCCCATCGCCGCGGTATAGACCAGGGCCAGCATCGATTCCGTCAGGCCCACCGTCGCCACGGCGTTCGGCCCCAGGTGCGCCACCCAGAACACGTCCACCACCGCGAAGACTGATTCCATCACCATCTCCATCACCATGGGGATGGCGAGGAGGATGATCGCCCGGCCGATGGGACCCGCGGTGTAGTCGTGATGCGAGCCGCGCAGGGCCTCGCGGACCGTCGCCCACCAGCCGTGTTCCTGAACCGGTTCCGTCACGCGATCTCCGTGGCTTGGTTGATGCATGAGAATCGCCCCACCCGATCGGCGGCACAGGTGGGGCGATGGGTACTACGGGGATTCCCCCTGCTTAGAACGCGTAGCCAAGCGTGATTCCCGGCCAGATAAAATACCCACCATCCGCGAACAAGGCATACGCCGTGCCCCGAAACAGAAAGCCGCCGGTCGAGCGGAACTCGAACCCGAGGCCGACGTCGCCATAAAAGTTCGTGGCGCTATTGAACGGTCCCGAACTGGTGGAGGCGGAAACCAACACAGGACCGCCGGTCAAGTACAGGGTACCATCCTTGGGAATCAGATACACCTTCGCGCTCACCGGCACGAAAGCGATCGTCGTATTGCTCGATGATGAGCCACCCCCCAACGCCCCCAAGCCGGCCTCGAGACCAAAGGTCGTGCCCAGCATCCGCTGGTACGAGAAGCTATAGATCAGGGCCTTGCCCAACAATTCGATCCCGACATCATTTGGCATCGTCGCGCGGACCAACGGCTTCGCAGTGCCTTGAGCCTGACCTTGCGACACTGCGGCACACAACAAAACTGCCGCACCGATTGCGGTGAATGGCTCGCGCATGTTTGGGTCTCCCTTGGGAGGAAGCGGCGTCCAACGGGCATCGGCTGCCACAACCTAGGGAACCGAGACGCCCGGCGCAAAGGCGACCGGGTTGTGCCAGCCGCCGTCCGCCGCGATGAGCGCGTCCGCTGCTCTGGGCCCCCACGTGCCGGGCTTATACGGACGAACCCGCGAGTGGCTCTTGAGGACGTGATCGACCGCGGCCCAAGCGGCCTCGACGGCGTCCTCGCGAGTGAACAGAGAGGCGTCGCCGGCCATGGCGTCGCCGAGCAGCCGCTCGTAGGGCGCTTCCTCTCCCGGTTGCTCTTCCATTAGGTAGAGCTCTCCCTGGTCGCCGATAAAATCCCTCCCGGCACGCTTGACACGGGCAGCGAGGGCGACCGCCGAGTTCGGCGAGACGCGGAAGCGCAGGTAGTTGGCGCGACCGTGTGCTGGCACAGAGTCCGCAAAGAGACGCTGCGGCGGCGGCTTGAGCTGGACGAGTACCTCGACCGCCGTCTCGGCGAGCAACTTGCCGGAGCGCAGGTACCAGGGCACGCCGTCCCAGCGCCCGGAGTTGATGAACAACCGCAGGGCACAGAATGTCTCGACGTCCGAATTCCGCGCGACGTGCGGCTCCTTGCGGTAGCCGGCATACTGGCCCCGCACCACGTCGGCCGCCTGCAGCGGGCGCATCGCCCGGAAGACCGCCGCCTTTTCGTCGTGTACGGCGTCGAATCCCCGATGCGCCGGTGGCTCCATGGCCAGCAGGGCGACGATTTGAAACAGATGGTTCTGGATCACGTCCCGCAGACAGC
>WNFL01394967.1_pt1 | contig 22738 bp, 22 predicted proteins | sample 5400361 | NCBI WGS metagenome assembly WNFL01 (sample SAMN13153351, study PRJNA577476) | soil metagenome | isolation source: 40 cm soil on Douglas fir-dominated hillslope | place: USA:California | collected 2013-09-17
GTGATATTCACGATCCGGCCGAATCCGCGGGCCGCCATGGCATCGATGACTTTTTGAATGAGCTCGATGGGCGTCACCATGTTCATGGTGACGCCGGTGAGCATGGCGCGCCGATCGAGTTCGCGAAAGTCCCGGTACGGCGGCCCCCCATTGTTGTTGATCAGAATGTCCGGCGACGGGCAGGCCGCGAGCAGCGCCGCCTGCCCTTCGGCGGTCGACACGTCGGCGGCCACCGGCGTCACGTCCGCGCCCGTGGCGGTCCTGATCTCGTCGGCCGTTCGATCGAGCAGCGCGCGGTCGCGTCCGTTGATCACCAAAGAGACTCCGGCCTCGGCGAGGGCGCGGGCGCAGGCCTTGCCGAGTCCCTGACTCGATGCGCATACGATCGCCGTCCGCCCGCGAATTCCTAGGTCCATGTGTGTTCCTCATCGATGGCCATTGTCAGATTTACAAAAGCGTCACAGCGCTTGCAATGATCGCAAATCGATCGTATAGCCGTATACGCTGGAAGCACAAGCAACGCGATGGAGTCATCATGCCGATCAAGCGCATTCAAACCGGGCCACGCATGTCGCAGGCCGTGATACACAATAAGACCGTATACTTGGCGGGACAGGTCGCCCCCGGCGCCAGCGTCGCCATTCAAACACGCGAGATCCTGGCATCGATCGACGCCCTGCTGGCGGAGGCAAAAACCGACAAAAGCCGGTTGTTGTCGGCGACCATCTGGCTCACGGACATGGCTACTTTCGCGGAAATGAACGGCGTATGGCAATCGTGGGTGGTGCCGGGCGAAACTCCCGCGCGGGCGACGGTGGTGAGCGCTCACCTGGCATCCGCGGAATTCAAGATTGAAATCGCCGTCGTGGCCGCGCAACCCTAGATTCGCTTCGTAGTGCGTCTACGGTACCGTCATGCTCGAGCTGCAGAATATCTCTAAAACCTTCGAGGACAGATCCGTCCTCGCCGACGTGAACTTGATGGTTCCCAAAGGCGCCACGCATGCGCTGATCGGTTCGAGCGGCTCGGGAAAAACCACGCTGTTGCGCATTACGTTGGGGTTGATTCCGTTCGACAAGGGCTACGTCAAGATCAACGATCAGGCGCTGCTGTCGTTCACGCCGGTCGAGTGGGCCGACCGCATCGGCTACGTGCCCCAGGACGGCGGGCTGTTTCCGCATATCTCCGCAAAGAACAACATCGCGCTGATCGCGAGGCTGCGCGGTTGGCGCAAGTCCAGAATCGACGGCCGCGTGGAAGAACTGCGCAAGCTCGTGGACTTGGATCCGGAAATTCTCACGCGCTTTCCGCGCGAAATGAGCGGCGGCCAGAAACAGCGGGCCTCCATCATGCGCGCGGCCATGATGGATCCGGCCGTGATGCTGCTCGATGAACCGATGGCGGCGTTGGATCCCCTCATCCGGCGCAGCCTGCAGCAGGAATTGAAGTCCATTTTTCAGCGGCTCGACAAGACGGTGCTGCTGGTGACCCATGATCTGGGTGAAGCGGTGTATCTGGCGGAGCAGATCACGCTGCTGCACGAGGGAAGAGTCGTGCAGACCGGGTCCTACCGCGACCTCCTGCTGCAGCCCGCGACTCCGTTCGTGAGCCAGTTCATCAATGCGCAGCGCTCGCTGCCCGACGCGGAAGCATTTCAATGAAGCGTGCATCATGAAGCGTGCATCGATCATCGCGGCAATTCTTCCGGGAATTCTATCGGCCGGCATGGCGTGCGCCGCGGATTCGATCGTGATCGGCGGCAAAATCTTCACCGAGAGCTATATCTTGGGCGAGATGGCGGCGCAGACAATCGAGGCCTCGTCGCCTGTCCCGGTCACCCGCAAGCTCGGGATGGGAAGCACGGGCATTTTGTTCGAGGGCTTGAAGAGCGGCGCGATCGACCTGTACCCGGACTACACCGGAACCTTGGCGGAGGCCATTCTCAAGAGGCCGGAATTGAAATCGCTCGACGAGATCAGACAGGCCCTGTCCGATATGGGTCTCACCATGTCCGGGTCGCTGGGGTTCAACGACACCTATGCGCTCGCGGTGAAAGAGGAGTTCGCGGAGCAGCACGGCCTGCGCTCGATCGGCGATTTGGTTCCCATCGAATCCGATGTCAGGGCGGCGTTCAGCTACGAGTTCATGGACCGGAAGGACGGATACCCGGGATTGATCGCCAGTTACCATCTCGGCTTCAGCCCGCAAAAAATCAATCGCATGGAGCATACCTTGAGCTTCCAGGCGATCGATCAGAACGCGGTCGATCTGATCGACGTGTATTCGACCGACGCAAAGATCAAGAAGCTCAATTTGCGGGTGCTCAAAGACGATCACAACTATTTCCCGGTATATCAGGCGGTTTGGGTGGCGAGAAAATCCTTCGTGGAAAAGCATCCGCGCGAATGGCAGGCCCTGCTCGGACTCGAAGGCAAGATCAGTGAACAGACGATGCTAGACATGAATGCGCAGGCCGACATTCAAAAAATCGGCTTCGCCAAAATCGCCGCGCAATTCCTCGGCGCGGCCGCGCCGGCCGCGCATGGCTGGCTGCACGAAGTGGCGCGACGCACGAAGGAGCATCTGTGGCTGGTCGGGGTGTCGCTGCTGTTTTCAGTCCTGGTCGGCATCCCGTTGGGGGTGACGGCGGTGCGTTACCATGCCGCCGGGCAGGCCATCCTGCTGTCGAGTGCCGTCGTTCAGACGGTGCCCTCGCTGGCGCTGTTGTGCTTCCTCATTCCGGTCTTCGGGGTGGGTACGAAGCCCGCCTTGGCGGCGCTGTGTTTGTACAGCCTGTTGCCGGTGGTGCTCAATACCTTCACCGGCATTCGCGCCATAAACCCGATCCATCTGGAAAACGCGCGCGCGTTCGGATTGAACGGCCGGCAGGTACTGTTCCGGGTAGTGCTGCCGCTGGCGAGTCCGACTCTGCTCGCCGGGATCAAGACCGCGACCATCGTGAGCATCGGCACCGCCACGCTGGCGGCGTTGGTGGGGGCGGGAGGCTATGGTGCTCCCATCGTCTCCGGACTTTCGTTGAACGACGTCCCCACCATATTGACGGGCGCCATTCCCGCCGCGCTGATGGCATTGGTCGCGCATGGGATTTTCGAAGTGCTGGGGATCTTGCTGATCCCGGCGGGACTGCGCCGGCGTCCCTGAGTCGCGGCCCGGCGCGCCCGCGGTCGCGGCATTGGGTTATTCTTGCTGCGTTCAATTCGAAACATCAACGATCACAGGGGATGCAATCAATGCGGCGACGAATGACGGCGAGCTACTGGGTCCTCGGGGTCGCGGCAATGGTCTGTGCGGGATCGAGTCTCGCCGATGCCGTTCCGGCGCCGCAGCGTCCCATCGTGCTCAAGGCCGCACACCTGTTCGATTCCGTCTCCGGCAAGCTGTCGGAGCACGGCATGGTGGTGGTGTCGGGCACGAAGATTCAGGCGGCGGGCACCAACGTCAGTATCCCCGGCAACGCCCAGGTCATCGATCTCGGCGATGCCACCCTATTGCCCGGGTTCATCGATGCCCATGTGCATTTGTCCCAAGAGTCGACTCGCGCCTGGTATCACGATTGGTTCAACAACCTGATGCGTTTCCCCGCCGAACAGGCGATGTACGGCGCGCATTATGCCAAGGCCACCCTCGAGGCGGGCGTCACGACGGTACGCGACGTCGGTTCTGCCGACTATGTTGCGCTCGGCCTGCGCAACGCGATCGACGCCGGAGTGATCCCGGGACCGCGCATGCTGGTTGCCAACTATGCCATCGGCTCGACGGGCGGCCATGCCGATCAAGACCCCGTGCCGCCGCAGCGCATCGCCGTCGCCGGGCCCATCCTGGGCGTGTGCAACGGCCCGGAAGAGTGCCGTGCCGCCGTGCGCTATCAAATCAAGTATGGCGCCAACGTGATCAAGTTCATGCCCTCCGGCGGCGTGCTGTCGCTGTCCGATCCGGTGGACAATCCCCAACTGACCCAGGATGAAATGAACGCCATCGTCTCCGAGGCCCACAACTGGGGACGCAAGGTGGCCGCGCACTGCCACGGAGACCGCGCCGCCAAAATGGCCATCGCCGCGGGCGTCGATTCCATCGAGCACGGCACTTTCCTCCAGGACGATACCCTGCAGGAGATGAAGAAAAAGCACGTCTACTTGGTGGCGACGCTGTTTGCCGGCGCATGGGTGGGCGAGCATCTGGACACATTTCCTCCGGCCATCGCCGTGAAGGCTCGTGCGGCGGCCGCGCAGGCTCAGGTCATGTTTCAGCACGCCGTGAAAATCGGCGTGCCGCTCGCCATGGGCACGGATGCCGGAGTCGAGCCTCACGGGCTGAACGCCCGCGAATTCTCTCTGATGACCGGCAACGGGTTGCCTCCGGCTCAGGCGCTGCTGGCGGGCACGGCGAACGGCGCCGACCTGCTGGGGCTGGCCGATCAGACCGGGACGCTGGCGCCGGGGAAATTTGCGGATATCGTGGCGGTCCCCGGCAATCCCTTGGCCGACATGCACGTCACCGAGCACCCGCTGTTCGTCATGAAGGAAGGCACGATTTACCTGGGCGGCCCCGGCCGCTGAACTATCCGCGCTGCATGAAGGAAGGCACGATTTACCCGGGCGGCTCTGGGCCGCCGAACTATCCGCGCAGCTGCCACAGCAGGAACGCGTAGGTGTCGGCGGCTTCGCGGTCCTGCTGCGTGCGGGTCGAGCCCATCCCGTGTCCGGCGTCAAAGTCGACGCGCAGCAGGATGGGTTTGCCGGACTTCGTCGCCGCCTGCAGCCGGGCCGCCATCTTCGCCACGTGGAAGGGCGCGACGCGCGGGTCGGTGACGCCGGTGGTCAATAGGACCGCGGGATAGGCGGTGCCGTCCTTCACGGATTGGTAGCTGTCGATGCTCTTGAGCGCCCGATAGCCCGCGGGATCGTTGATGGCTCCCCATTCGGGTTCTTCGCCGTAGCCGTTCTGCTCGACCACATAGCGCAGCGGGTTCGACCAGCCGACGCCGTCGATGACCGCGGCGAACAGGTCCGGCCGTTCGGTCATGGCCCGGCCGACGGCAATGCCGCCCGCCGAGCGTCCGCCGATCGCGAGGTGCTGGGGCGAGGTATATTTCTTCGCCACGAGATCCTCGCAAACCGTGATCAGATCGCGCCACGTGTTCGGCTTGTTGGCGAGCTGCCCCGCCTTGTGCCATTCGCGTCCGTATTCACCGCCGCCGCGTACATTGGCGTAGCCGACGATGGCGCCGGCATCGATCAGCGCCAGGGTTCGTCCCGCGAACGCCGGCGTATAGGCGGCGAGACCGTAGGAGCCATAGGCGGAAATCCAGGTGGGCGCACGGCCGTCGAGCTTCAACCCCTTGCGGTAGATGATGGTGTAGGGGATTTTCGTGCCGTCCTTGGCGGCCGCGAAAAATCGCTTCGCCTCATAGCCGCTCACATCGATCGCGGGCTTGGGCGTGATGCCGGTGTCGACGACGCGGCCGCCGGCATCGACCGAGTAGATCCCGGCCGGCGTGAGCCAACCGGTGAGCGACATCAAGGCGCCGTCCTCATGGGCGACGGTGTAGACCGCACCAATGGTGCCGTCGAAGGGCAGCGCGATATCGGTGACTCGGCCGTCTTCGTTAAGCTTCTGCAATCGGCTGATGCCGCCGTCCATGATTCTGAGATACAGGCCGTCGCGCGCCCGCGAGGTACTCTCGATGACGAAGAGTCCCTGCGGCACGACCACGGCGGCGGCGGCGAGGTTGGGCGCGGCGGCGGATGTCTTGACCAGGCGCCCGCGCGGCGTGCCCTTGTTGACCAGCAAGTACAGATCGTCGCCGTCGACATCGACGTCGGTCACCTCGTCCTCGAAGGAAGCGACGGGCGTCCAGCGGGCGCGGCCTGCGATGGCATCGGCGAGCGGCGCAACGAAGGCGCGCGCCTCCGGCCGAACGTCGCTCAGCAAGAGAACCACGTGACCAGATCCCCGGAAGGTAGCGATATAGGGAGCCTGTATTCGATCGTAATCGATCCCGGCGACGAGTCCGCGCTTCATGAGCACGGGATCGGTGCCGGGATCGGTGCCCAAGCGGTGAAAGCGTGCCTGGCTGTCGAGAAATCGTTCGGGGGTGTCGACCTTGCCGGTGAGCTGGTTGTAAAAGAAACCGCTGCCGTCGTCGAGCCACGCCGGATTGGCGGCTTGAGTGTTGGTAATTTGCTCGGGTAGCTCGCTGCCGTCCGCGACCACCAGCACGTGCAAAGTCGAATCCTCGCTGCCGTTCTTCGACAGCCCGTAGACGACGTGCCGGCCGTCCGGCGAGGCACGCCACCAATCCAGCGACACGTGGCCGTTCGCGCCGCTCGCCCGGGTGGGGTCGACGAGCACGCGGTCGCGGCCGCCCGCGCCCTGCCGCACGAAGAGCTTGAAATTGTCGGCGCCGAGCGGCCGCTGCGTGAAGAAAATCAGGCCGCCCGCGCGCTGCACTCGGCTGGTCGACACCGTATCCCCCGAGAGCCGCTGGACGCGTTTGAGCAGCCCCGCCCGCGCCGGCAGGGCATCGAGCACCGCACGAGAGTGATCGTTCTGTCCTTTCAAGAACGGCAGCCACTCGGGGTCTTTGTCGTTCTCCATCCAGCGGTAGGGATCGCTGAGCGACTCGCCGAAGTAGGTGTCGTGCACGACGTCGACGCGCGCCACGGGCGGCGGCGGCACGGCGGAACCGGGGGCCGCCCACAAGCTTCGCGGCATGAGACTCATGGACATGGCGCCGGCGCTGCCGGCGAGGAATTGCCGGCGGTCGAATCCGATTTTCATTTCATCCCCGCTGAGTCATATCTCTGAAACCCGTCGAATCGGACACCCGTTAGCACGAATAGTTTAACCAGACGTCTGCTGCACGGAACCCGCGGTGCCGCTCAACTCGCACCGGCAGTGCCGAGCGGCAACGTGCCCAGGAGCTCCGCGGCTCCGTTCCACATGACTTGGATTCCGATGCAGAACAGCAGAAACGCCGACAGCCGCACCACGATGGTAGTGCCGGTCGCGCCGATCCAACCCGCAAGGCGTGCCGAATTCCGGTAGAAGGCGTACACCAGCAGGGCGAGCAGCGCCACGGCGGTGAGCGTCTCGATGAAGAACTCGAGCGATGCGGCATAGGAGCCGCGGGGGCGGCCGGCGCCCAAGGAAATCGCCACGGAAATCGTGCCGGGGCCCGTGGTCAGGGGCATGGTGAGCGGGTAGAACGCCAGGCGGCTCGGCGGCACATCGATGGAACGCGGGCTCGGGGTCTCGCTGCGGCGCTGCTCTGTGGCGTCGGGCTCGTTCAGCATCCGCCAGCCGGACATGGCGACGATGATACCGCCGGCGACGCGCAGTACCGGGATGGAGACGCCGAAGAAGCTCAGCACATAGGCGCCGATGTACAGCGATGCGGCCACGATTGAGAAGGAATAGATCGCGACCCAACGCGACACCTGCGAGCGCACGCGCGGCTCGATCTCGCGGGTCGCGCCGAAAAAGATGAATGCGCCGGACAGCGGGTTGACGATCGAGAACAGCGCCCCGAACGCCAGCAGGAAAGTGGTCAATTCAACTCCAATGGCCGTGACGGCGGCGCCGGTGCGTGCTCGCCCGGGTGTGTCCTCGGCTTCGCGTGGCGTTGGTTCTTCAGTGGTACGTCGCCGGTGTTGCCCCGGCGTCATCCTACCATTTCAGGCGTGCGCGCCGTGAATGTCCAGGCGCAGATCAGCGCGAAAATCAAAGCCGGCACGAAGGCCGCGAATACCCAGAACGCCGCACTCTTCGCGGCTGCGATGGAAATTCCCGCGGCGAGCCCCGACAGATTGGCCGCGATGCCCACGGCCGCGGCGCCGACCGCGTAGCCGATCCGCTGCATGGTTTCGGGCGATGTCACCGCCAGCGGCCGCTCGGCTTCATCCGAGAGGCGCGCCATGCGGTGAACGATCGACGGCCAGCACAGGCCAAAGCCGAGACCTTGCAAAAGCGCGCAAAGTACCATCCCCGCCAACACGCCCGCCGGCACGACGATCGCGAAGCCGCCGGCTCCCAGCGCGATCAGGGTAGTTCCCACCCGAATCAACCATCGGTCCGCCGACACAGGCGCCTTCGACACCATCAGGGTCCCGAGGGTCCATGCCACGGCTTCGCCGGCGAGAATGTATCCGGACACGAGCGGTTGGGTGCCGAACAATATGTTGAGGATCAGCGGGCCGTATGCCCAGAAGCCGGTAGTCGCGGCCGACAGAGCGAAGACCATCAGAAGGCCCGCTCCGACGGGGTGGCGAAAATCCAATACGTGCACCGGAAACAATCGCGAGCTCGCGCTGCGATCCAATCGCGCCGCCAGGTAGAGCAGGCTGGCGCCGAGCAATGATCCCCCGATTGACATTTTCAGACTGTTCACGACGCTGCTCTCGGCGATGAGCATGGCCGCGCTCGACAACAGGAGCAAGGGCAGCACCGACCAGCGCTTCGCGGGGGCCTGGGACGGCGAATGCGTCGGCAGCCACAGGGATGACAGCACCCAAAGCGCGGCAGCCTGAGCGGCAAACACGAAGAACGCCATGCGCCACGTGTGCAGGCCGGCGAATATGCCGCCGATCAAGGGACCGAGCAGAGAGCCCGCTCCCCAGATCAGTGCGACGATGCCAAACAGGCGAGTCCACTCGGATTGCTCGAACCACTCCTGGATCGCTATGTAGCACAGTGAAAGCAGCATGCCGCCGCCGATCCCCTGAGCGAGCCGCGCTGCCAACAACACACCGATGCTCGGGGCAAATCCGGCGATGATGCATCCACCGCCATAGGCCAGGGCGGCGCCGCCCAACACGCGTTTGACTCCCAGCCGCCGACACAGCATGGGCGCGGCGGCTCCGGCCACGATGGCGCCCACTTCGTACAGCATGATGGTCCAACTGATGAATGCCACACCGCCGATATCGGCGATGATGGCCGGCGCAATGGTGGCGGTGACCAGACTATCCGCCGCGTGCAGCCAGATGCCGACGCAGAGCACGGCGAAACGCCGGCGGTGGGACACGTGGCAGGTCGACGCGCGAAGCTACACGTCGCCTGACTGATAGACCAGTTGGTAGTGGCCGGCCTCGGCTCGATCGAGGAATTGCTGCATTTTCGCGCGATGTGCCGCAAGCGGCGCACTCTCGGTAAATCGCTTGAAATCCTCGGCCGTATCGAACACGCTCACCATCACGGCTTTGCTGTCGTCTTCCGCCCGAAACAGGCGGCTGCCGCGCGAGCCCGTTGCGCCGGCGCGAAGGCCGGGCAGCGCCTCGATTTGCACCGCGAGGAAATCGTCCAAGGCGTCCGGTTTGGGCGTGAAGACGTTGATCACCACTACTGATCTCGTTCCAATATTCATGCGTCGTTGCTCCGTTGTCGTAATGCGCGATACGATACGACCTCAAGTTAACTTGAGGTCAAGGGGGCCGACGATGAAAGCGGCGAACGACGTTGGACGCGACCGCAAAGAACTCCGCGGGGGCGAGGTTGCCGGACGCGTTCGCAAAGAACGCAGCGCGGGCGAGGTTGCCGCGCGCGTCCGCAAAGAACTCAGCGTGGGCGAGGTCGCCGCGCGCAGCGGCGTGGCGGTGTCGGCGATCCACTTCTACGAGGCCAAGGGGTTGATTCGCAGCCGCCGGAATCAGGGCAATCAGCGGCGCTACCCGCGCGGCATCTTGAGGCTGGTGGCGGTGATCAAGGTCGCGCAGCGCATCGGCATGCCGCTGGCGATGATCCGCGATGCGCTGGCGACACTGCCGCACGGCCGTACCCCGACGGCGGCGGATTGGCGAAGACTGTCAGGCGTGTGGAGGGCGGGACTGGATGAGCGGATCGAGCGGATGACCCGGCTGCGCGACAGCCTCACCGGCTGTATCGGCTGCGGCTGCTTGTCGCTCAAGGTCTGCCCACTGCGCAACCCTTTGGATGAGCTGGGTGACGAGGGTCCCGGTCCGCGATTGCTCGACCCCTAGCCTTAGGCTTGCGATCAACCCGGCTCTCGCGCAAGCTGTCGGCCGTGACTTTTCCAGCGACCATCGAACGATGACCCAGACCGCGCGCCCGCTGACGCGGATTCTAGGACTTGGTTTCGGTTTGGCGATGGTCTTCGGCGGCACGGTCGGCGTTGGGATTCTGCGCCTGCCGGGAACCTTGGCTGCGGCCCTCGGCGACTCGCGGCTGGTCGTGCTGTTCTGGATTCTCGGTGGACTATATGCGCTGCTGGGCGCCGTGGCGGTGGCGGAGCTTGCCGCCATGATGCCGGAGGCCGGCGGGTTCTACGTCTATGCGCGGCGCGCCTTCGGCCATGGGCCGGGATTCGTGGTGGGCTGGAGCGACTGGCTCAACCAGACGGCGTCGCTCGCCTATGGCGCGCTCACCGCGGCAGCCTTCATGGGCACGCTGTGGCCGGCCGCCTCCCACTACCCGCGGGGGCTTGCGGTGGCGATCATGGGTGTCTTCACGGTACTGCATTGGGCGGGGCTGCGCATCGGCAGCACGGTCACGCGCATCATCAGTGTGAGCGTCGGTCTCATGCTGATGGTGCTGGTGGTCGGTTGCTTTCTCACCGCGCCGACCGCCGCATCCGGCGCGCCGCCGCCGGCGATGTCGGCCGTATCGCTGCCGCTGATGTCGTTCGGCATGCTGGCCGCCGTCGTGACCGCTCTGCGCGCGGTGTTCTTGACCTACGACGGTTGGTATTCACCCATCTACATGGCGGAGGAGAGCACCCAACCGACGCTGACCATGCCGCGCGCGCTCATCGGCGGAACTTTGTTGGTGGCTGCGATGTACGTGATCATCAACATCGCCTTGCTTCGGGTCTTGCCGATCCCGGTGCTGGCGGCCTCGCAATTGCCCGCCGCCGACGCGGCGCGCGTGGTCCTGCCGCGTGGCGGCGCCGAGTTGGTGACGGTGATTTCGCTCATGACGGTGTTGAGTCTCATCAATGCGATCATGCTCATGACACCGCGGATCCTGCTGGCCATCGGTCGCGACGGCTTCTTCACGAAGAAGGCCGCGCAGGTCAGCGCGGGAGGGACCCCGCGCGTCGCCCTGGCGGTCACGGGTCTCGGCGCCGCGGTGCTCATCATGAGCGGCACGTTCGAAGAAATCGTCGCGGTCGCCGCCGTGCTGTTTCTGCTCATCTATATCTCCACGTACAGCGCGCTCATCGTGCTGCGGCGAAGGGAACCTGATACGCCGCGGCCGTATCGGGCCTTTGGTTATCCCTTCACGACCATCATCGTGCTCACGGGCTGCGTGGCGCTGTGGATCGCCGCGGTCATGGAAGATCTGCGCTCGGGAATTTTCGCCGGGTTGCTGCTGATGGCGTGCGCGCCTGTCTACGTATGGATCGCCCGCCGGCGGCGGCGGCGCGGACTGGACGAAACGGCGGTCGCCGACATCGCGCCCTCGAACCCTACTTGAAGGACGCGAGTTGAGCGAGCCGAACTGCAGTTGGAGAAAGCGTGCTGTTGCGTTACGCCGGGGCGTTGCGGTGGCGGCCGCAGTTGTGTCGTTGGCAGCAGGGGCAGCGACAGGGACAAGGACAACGATAGGGAACGAGGCGGCGGCAGGGACAGCGGCGGCAGCGCCTTCCGCGGCGACCTCAGCAACGCCGAACGGCGCGACGCGCGCGGATCAGCTCGCGTTCCGTGAGCTGTACCGCGAACTCATCGAGACCAACACCAGTCATTCCGTCGGCAGTTGTACGCTGGCGGCCGAGAGGATGGCGGCGCATTTGCGGGCGGCGGGATTTCCGGAATCGGATCTGCACTCCTTCGCGGTTCCCGAGCATCCCAAGGACGGCGGCTTGGTCGCGGTGCTGCCGGGGACGGACCACGGCGCGAAGGCGATTTTATTGCTGGCGCACCTCGACGTGGTGGAGGCGAGGCGCGAGGATTGGACCCGCGACCCCTTCACGCTGGTGGAGGAGGGCGGCTATTTTTATGGCCGCGGCACTTTCGACGACAAGTCGATGGCGGCGGTGTGGGTGGATACTCTGGTGCGGTTGCGCAAGCAGGGCTACAAGCCCAAGCGGGCCATCAAAATGGCGCTCACCTGCGGCGAGGAGGCCGGCTCGGCCTTCGAGGGCGCGCTGTACCTGGTGAAGCACGAACGGCAACTGATCGATGCCGCCTTCGCTCTCAACGAATTCGCGTATGGGGTTCTGGATGCGCAGGGATATCGCGTGGTCATGGAAATCGAGGCGGGCGAAAAGACCGACCAGGACTATCGTCTCGAGGTGGTGAACCCGGGGGGCCACAGTTCCCGGCCGGTCAAGAACAACGCCATCTATCATCTCGCGGCGGGCCTGACGCGGCTCGGCGATTATGAATTTCCGGTGCAATTGAATGACACTACGCGGACATATTTCAGCCGCATGTCCGATATCGTCGGCGGCGAAACCGGTGCGGCCATGAAGGCTTTGGCGGCCGATGCCGCGGACGCCAAGGCGGCGGCGACCTTGTCGCAGGATCCGCGCTTGAACGCCATGCTGCGCACCACGTGCGTCGCCACGTTATTGGAGGGGGGCCACGCCAGCAATGCGCTGCCGCAGCGCGCGCGCGCCAACGTCAACTGCCGTATTTTTCCAGGCGTGGCAGTGGAGGACGTGCGGCGAAGGCTCGAAGGAATTATGGCGGATCCCCAGATTGCAGTGACGACCGTCGAGCCGTCCGATCCTGTGGTGTTGCCGCCGCCGTTGACCGCGGCCATCATGAAGCCGATCGAGCAGGTCACGCACCGCATCTATCCCGGCATCGAGGTGGTGCCGGTGCTGCAGGCCGCCGGCACGGACGCCATCTATCTTGCCGAGTCGGGCATTCCTACGTACGGTTTGAGCGGCATGTTCGTTGATCCGGACCTCAGCAACATTCATGGGTTGAACGAGCGCATCCGGGTGCAGTCGTTGTACGACGGGCGGGACTTTTTGTTCTCGTTGGTCAAGCTGTACGCGGAGGAGGTGCGGTGAGGAGTCTTAAAGACTGGGCGGGTTGAGCGCTGTTGGACAATGTTAGGGCGCCTTTTCTGCGAGCGTCTTGAGCGAGGCTAGGCCGGCCTCGAATTGTCCGCCAACCATTTTGTCCATGCTCAAAAAGATGGTCATGAGATTGTGCATATAGTTGGTCGGTCCCGACATTGCCCAAGTGACCTTGGTGGCGGCGCCCTGCGGCTCGAGCGTGAAATTGACGGTGTTGTGCGCTTCCATGGGCTTTGAGAAATCGAGCTTCATGGTGACGCGCTGGGAGGGGACCGTATCGGCAATTTCCATGCGTCCGACGCCTGTTTTCTTGCCGACCCAGGAGTACGCCGCACCCTGGCCCGATGCGGTGGATTCGTACTGGATCTTGAGGGACGGGTCGTCCTTGGCAAACGGGTTCCAGCGGTTGAATTCGTGCAAATCATCGATGAGCGCAAAGACGCGGTCCGGCGGCGCGGCGATCACGGCGCTGGGCGACAAAGCAAAAGACTTCGGCTTGAGGGCGGCGTAAATCAGTACGGCCGCGACGGCCACCGCGAGAACTAGCAGAAGGGTCTTGAACATGGAGATGCTTCCTGATGATGAATGGGGGCTGCCGGCGCGTGCGCCGGGACTTACGCCTTTGACTGCACGTGGGCGGGATCCATGTACAGGATTTCCCAGTGGTGCCCGTCGAGGTCGAGGAAGCTGCGTAATTGCATGAAGCCATAATCCTGGGGCGGCTTGGCTTCCGTGGCGCCGGCGGTGATCGCGGCGCCCGCGATCCGGTCGACCTCGGCTTTGACGTCGACCGAGATGGCGATGAGCGCTTCGGCGCTCGCGCCATCAACTCGCCAAACTTCTTGTGGGTCAGCAGCATGGCGTAGATGTCGTCCGAAATGACCATGCACGCGGCGGTGTCGTCGGTGAACTGCGGGTTGAAGGTCCAGCCGAGAGCTTTGAAGAAGCTCATCGACTTGTTGAGGTCTTTCACGGGTAGGTTGACGAAGATTTTCGTGCTCACGATTGCTCCTATGTTCGGCGTTCAAGCGTTGCCGTTCGCTGCCGATGGCGGCGAGTCGACCCAGAAACGTGCGATTCGACTGACCAAGGACGTGGGCTGGGCTGGGGAACCGACAATTCTCGATACAAAGATTGCCCGCGGCTGATTCGGGTATTCCCACGTGCGGGTCGAGCGGCAGACTCTAAGGTCGGGCCCTCTGTGTCGAATGGCGCAGTGGTTGACGAGGGACGAGGAGTTGATCGACGGGCCAGGACGGTTGAGACTGCGATGAAATAACACCGCTCCAGTGCAGCCTAACTGCCCGCAGCATCGAGGATGGCCTTCACCAATGGCTGCGGCTGGTAATGGTCGCGCGACGGGGTGAGTCCCAGGCGCACGACGACCAATTCATGACCTTCCATCCAGAAGGTGTCCGCGGGAATTTCAAAGGCGGCGTCCGGGTTCTTGCCGGGCGTGACCGCGTCGGAGCCCCAGAGCCAGACCAGGCCGTGTCCATACTCGCCGCCCGATGCGGCGACGGGTGAGGCCATCATGGCGACGTAGCCGCGCGGGAGCATCTCTTGGCCCTGCCAGACGCCGTCTTGCTGCAGGAACAGGCCGTACCGTGCCCAGTCGCGGGCGGTGGCATACATATAAGAGGACCCGACCAGGGTGCCGTCTTCGTCGGTCTCGATGACGGCGCTGGTCATACCGAGCGGCTTGAACAGTCTTTCGGTGGGATAGGAGGCGCCGAGCGCGCCGGCCGCGTCTTGAACGATGCGCGACAGGATGTTGGCCGAGCCGCTCGAATAGCTCCAGAACTCGCCCGCGGGGTGCAGCAGCGGCTGCGCGCGGGCGAAGCCCGCCATATCAGGCTGCAGGTACAGCATGCGGGTGACATCCGACACGGCGCCGTAGGCTTCATTGAAGCGCAGGCCGCTCGACATGGCGAGCAGGTCGGCGATCCGAATGCGCTCGCGGCCGCCGCCGGCCGCGGGCCAGCCGGCGGGCTGATCGAGCGCGAGCCGGCCGTCTTTGACGAGTATGCCCACCAGTCCGGCGACCACGCTCTTGGCCATGGACCAACCGAGCAGCGGCGTCTTTGCCGAAAAGCCCGCGGCATAGCGTTCGGCAACGATGCGCCCGTGATCGACCACGACGATGGCGCGCATGCCGGGTCCGGCGAGAGTGTCGTCGGCGAGCAGGCGATCGAGCGCCGCGCGGGTGGCAACGGCGCTGCCTTCCGGCCACTCGGCGCCGGGATCCGCGTTCGCGCCGGTCCCGGCATCGGCGCCGGTGCCCGCCGGGGTGGACATGGGTGCGGTTGCCGGAGCCACGGGTGCGGCGAGCGCGGTGCCTGCGTGCGCGTCGGCGGGGTGCGCGGGGACGGAACCGACATGCAGCGCAAAATCTAGATTGCCGTCGGGCACCACGGCGCAGCCGGTGCTGGTTCGCGCCACGGCCAAGCCGTCGCCGATGAACCCGAAAAGCCCGGCGCGCACGACGCGGCGCTCCCGATCGACGGACACGCGCATGAGACGCAGCAGTGCCACGCCGGGTGCTTGTACATCGGTGCGCAGCACTTCATCCGGATCGCGCCCGGCGAGAAACACGTTGGAGCAGACGATCTTTGCGGAGTAGTTGGCGCCGACGCGCAAAATCTCCGGCGCCTTGATCCACAGCGCAAATGCCGGCACGAGGAGCAGCAGGACGAGGGCGGCCGTGATGCGCAGAATAACTTTGCCGAATTTCGTTGGCGCGGGCATGCCGGGGCTACCAGTGGAGCTCAGCCAGCATGGCGGCGTAGGTGTCGATTCCGTCCCAGAGATTCCGCAACCTGAGGTTCTCATTGGCGGCGTGCTGGCTGTTATCGTGATTGACGATGGGCAAGCCGATCACCGGCGTGTGCAGAATCTCGGCGAACAGATACAGCGGTACGCTGGCCCCCATCATGGGCAGCACCACCAGCGGGGCCGATGCGGCTTTACCCGCGGCCGCGATGACGGCTTTGCCGGCGGGTGTGGACAAATTGGTGCGGAAGCCAGGGTAGCCCGCCTCCCACTGCAATCGCACGAGCCGGGGAGTTGCAAGGCGCGTGGCGAGATCGGGCTCGTTGGCGACGATGGTCCAGCCGCTCGCCTGGAAGAACCGCTCGACGGCGGCGCGCACCGCCGCCGGCGATTGGTCCGGCACCAGGCGAAAGTCGAAGGAGATCAGGGCGGTGGTGGGGATGGCGGTGGCGGCGGACTCGCCGACTTGGCCGGCGCGAATGCCGCGGATGTTGACCGCCGGGCGCATGATACTCGAGGCGAGATTCTCGTTGCTCTCGGAGCGGCCGATGCCGAATTCCCGCTTCAGGGCGTCGTCGATCGCCGGAAGATCACGGATGGCGGTTTGTTCGTCGGGGGTCAAGGCGCGCACGCCGTCGGCAAATCCGGGAATCAAGATCCGGCCATTTTCATCGCGCATTTGCGCGATCAGCGTCGCCGCCATGGCGGCGGGATTCGGGACCCAGTTGCCGTAATGGCCGTCGTGCAGCGCGCGAATGGGTCCGTAAATGGTGGCTTCCAGGCCCATGACGCCGCGGGCGCCGAAATAAATCATCGGCTGCCGCGACTGATGCACGGGAGCGTCGCCGATCAAGATGAGATCGGAGGCGAGGGCGGCGCGATTGTTCCGCAGCAGCTCGGCCAGGTGCGGAGAGCCGGCTTCTTCTTCGCCTTCCCACAGCACTTTGACGTTCACCGACGGCGCGACGCCCCGGGCCTTGAGCGCATCGAACGCCGCCAGGAAGGCCACGATGGACGCCTTGTCGTCGCTGACCGCACGGCCGAAGAGCCGCCATTCCGGCTCGAACGGGGTGTGCACGTGCTGCCAGTCGATCACACGCTCGCCGGTATTCAACGCGCCGCTGCGCATCACCGGCAAGAAGGGGTCGGAGGACCACTGCGACGGTGTCACCGGCTGCCCATCATAGTGAGCATAGAACATTACGGTGCGCTTGGCGCCCGGGGTTTTCATCACGCCGAACACCAGGGGAGGAGTCCCGGCCCCGGCGGAGAACTGGCGCGCCTCGAAGCCGCGTTCGGTCAATAACTTCTGCAGGCGATCGGCAGTCGCGGTGATTCCGCCGGGGTCCGCGGCCACGCTCCTGAGGCGCGCGAGTTCGTCGAGCTGCCCGACGATGGCAGACTCGTTCAGGGCCCGGTAGCCGTCCACTTTGGCGTTCAAGTCCGCGGCGCGGGCCGTGACGGCGAGCAAGAAGGAGCCGGTCAGGGCGAGAACCGGGGTCGGGCCAGACACGCGAGTCGGGCCAAAGACGCGGGTCGGGCCAAAGACGCGGGTCGGGCCAAAGATCCCGTTGAGGTTCGTGGCGCCGATGAGATTAAGGATGCGGGCAAACCACTTCATATTCGGTCCTTGAGGGGCGGCTGCGACCGGCATCTTAACCCATCGATCCGTGAGGCTGGACGAAGGCGAGCGAATTGCCCGAATATGCGCAATGAACAAAAATAGACATATTCCTATTCGACTTATTCGACGCCTTCGTGTGGCTGGTTTGCTTGCCGGGGTCCTGTGCTGTCCGGGCGTCTGGGCGGCCTCGCCGAACGCCAAGGGGGCGCCGGCGGACGGTCAGTTCGAACAGTTGGTGGATGACTTCGTCCTCGGCACGCTGGCGCTGGCGCCGTCCACGGCGACCGCCTTCGGCTACCATGTGCATCACGGCGCATCGCTCGACGACATGCTGGACGATTTCAGCCCGGCGGGGATCGCGGCCTCGCGGAGCCTGATCCACGATATCGACGCGCGGATCGCGCGGCTCGATACCACTTCGCTCGACGCCGAGCAGCGTGCCGACATCGACATCATGCATGACGCGCTCGGCGCTGCGCGTCTGGAACTCGATGAGATCCAGGGCTACCGCCACAATCCCACCTCCTATGTCGAGCTCTTGGGCAACGCTCTTTACACGCCTTACGTGCTGCAATACGCACCGGCGCTGCAGCGGTATCGGCACATCATCAACCGCCTCAACAAGGTGCCGGAGCTGATCCGGCAGGCGGAGACGAATCTGCAGGACTCGCCCGAGGTATGGAACCGCGTGGCGCGCGAAGAGAACACGGGCAACATCGGACTCATCGACACCACCCTGCGCGCCGACTGCCCGCCGGAAGAGCGCATGCGCTACGATCAGGCCGCGGCCGCCGCCGTTGCGGCCTTGCACGGGTTCAACCATTGGCTCGAAGACAACTTGGCGGAGAAACAGGGTGATTGGCGGCTGGGGAAGGAGCGCTACGCGAAGAAGTTCCATTTGGTGCTGGCGACCGGCAAGACTCCGGAGGCACTGCTGGCGGAGGCGGAGGCGGACCTGGTGAAGGTGCGGGCCGAGATCGCGCGACTGGCGGCGCCGAAGACCGTCGAACAAGCGCTGGCGGATGTGGCGCGCCAGCACGCAACGGTCGCGACCTACATGCCGTCGGCCAAGCAGGCGTTGGTTGCCGCCACGGCCTTCGTCAAGTCCAAGGATCTGCTGACCCTGCCGCCCAACGCCAATTTGGAGGTCATCGAGACGCCGGTGTTCATGCGCGGCATCTACGGCGTCGGCGGATTCAATCCGGCGCCGGCGTTGGAGCCGAAGCTGGGGGCGTTCTTCTGGGTGACGCCGATTCCGCGCGATTGGCCGCAGTCGCGCGTCGATTCGAAGCTGCGCGAGTACAACGATTCGGGCATGCAGCATCTGACCGTGCATGAGGCCATGCCGGGTCACTATGTGCAGGCGGAGTATGCGAATGAGGTGCAGCCGCGTTCGCGCCGCCTACTGCGCAATATTTTCGGCAACGGACCGTACGTCGAGGGTTGGGCGGTCTACTCCCAGCAACTCATGGCGGAGCAGGGCTACTTGGGCGACACGCCGGGCTATCGGCTCACTCTGCAGAAGCAGTTGTTGCGCGTCCTGGGGAATACGATCTTGGATGTGCGCCTGCAGACCCTGGGGATGACCGATCAAGAGGCGCTCGATCTCATGACCAAGAGCACCTATCAGGAAATGGAAGAGGCCACGGCGAAATTGCAGCGCGCCAAACTGTCGTCCTGCCAGTTGCCGACTTACTACGCCGGATACAAGGGCTGGCTGGCGGTGCGCGAGCACGATCAGGCCAAGCATGGCGCGGCGTTCAGCCTCAAGCAGTTCCACGAGAGTGCCTTGCGGCAGGGCGCCGTGCCGCTGCCGGTGCTGGAGCGGTTGCTGCAGTAGGCGCCCTCCCTGCCGGTTCAACTTGATTTTCTGTTATTATTTCGATATCTTTCGAAATATGAAATCAAGAGAAGCCATCGAAAGCCTGGCTGCCCTCGCGCAGGAATCCCGTCTCGCGATCTTTCGGATGCTCGTCAAGCGAGGTCCGGAAGGCTACACGCCGACGCAGCTCGGCGAAAAGCTCGACGTGTCCTCGGCGACACTGTCGTTTCACCTGAAAGAGCTGCAACGAGCGGGACTCATTGACGTGCGCCGCGATGGGCGATTCCTGTATTACCGCCCGAATTTCGCTCACATGAACCAATTGATCGGATTTCTCACCGAGAACTGCTGTGTCCTCGCCGACCAGGGCTGTGGTTCGGAATGTGCCCCTGCGGAGGCTCCAGTTTCACTGACCAGGAGGCAGCGCGCATGAAACGCTTCCACATGCATGTTTCCGTAGACGATCTCGCGAAGAGCATTCATTTCTATTCGACGCTGTTTGGCGCCGAGCCGTCCAAAGTCGAGGCCGATTACGCCAAGTGGATGCTCGAAGACCCGCACATGAATTTCGCCATCTCCACCCATCGTCAACCGGTCGGCGTCAACCACGTGGGCTTTCAAGTCGATTCCGCCGACGAGCTGCGTGACATGCGCGCGCAACTGACGGCAGCGGATGCGCGCTTGATCCAGGAGGACGACCAGGCCTGCTGTTATGCGCGCTCGGACAAATACTGGGTGACCGATCCGACCGGGATTGCCTGGGAGACCTTCCACACCCTGGGCAACATCCCCGTCTATGGCGAAGACACGCCCGTGTTCGATCACGGCAGCTCCATCGTGCCGACACAAACCGTTGGCGGGGCAAGCAAGGCCGCGTGCTGTGTGCCGAAGGTGAAAGGCGAGCCGGAAGCCACACAGTCTGGCTGCTGCACGTAAAGATGCCGTCGCTGCAACCCACAGCGCGACGCAGCCAGGGATCAGACCTGGCTCCCGTGCTGGCGCTCCTCCGCGGCGCCGGACTTCCAACAGCTGACCTGGCGAGCGCCCCGGATCTGCATCTGTGGGTACTCGAGTCCGAGGGATCAATCATCGGAGTCATCGGGATGGAGCGGTTCGGCATGTACGCCTTGCTGCGCTCGCTCGCTGTCGCCCCCCGTCATCGGCAGCGCGGCTTGGGGCACCAACTCGTCGCATTGCTCGAGCGCGATGTTCAAGCCGACGGCATTGAGCAGCTCGTGCTCTTGACGGAAACGGCTGAAAGATTCTTCCGCGCAGTCGGGTACGAGATCATTGATCGGCGTCATGTCCCCGAGGAGATCAAACAGAGCGCGGAGTTCCGGTCATTGTGTCCTGCGTCTGCCGTCTGCATGACGAAATCGTTGTCGTTCTCGCGCGTCGGGGTGCCGCATGCCTGATCGTGTCTACAACGTCCTTTTCCTGTGTACCGGGAACTCAGCGCGCAGCATTCTCGCTGAAGCTATCCTGAACGACCGAGGCAAAGGCCGGTTCAAAGCTTTCAGCGCTGGGAGCCATCCAAACGGAACGGTCCATCCGCTGGCGTTGGCGCTGCTGGAACGCAAGGACCTGCCAACCGCCGGCCTTCGAAGCAAGGCCTGGGATGAGTTTGCCAAGCCACCTGCTCCCGCGTTCGACTTTATATTCACTGTCTGCGACAACGCCGCCGGCGAGGTCTGTCCGATCTGGCCCGGGCACCCGATGACCGCGCACTGGGGGCAGCGAGACCCTGCAGCCGCGGAAGGCAACGATCTCGACAAGGCGAATGCGTTCCGAGAGGCGTTCACAATGCTGGAACGGCGAATAGAAATGTTTGCCTCTCTGCCAATCGAGAGTCTGGATCGACTCTCGCTCGGCAACACAGTGCGTGACATCGGCAATTCACCATGACTGCCTATGCACAGCCGCTGTCGCGCCGATTGGTGGGGGAGAGCCTCGGGTCGCTACCGCTGGCTGCGACGGTCGTTGGATCAGGGATCATGGCGGAACGCCTCAGCGGCGGTAACATGGCCGTTGCGCTCCTGGCGAACACTGCTGCGACAGTGGCCGCGCTCGCTACCCTCATCGCACTGCTCGGCCCTGTGAGCGGTGCTCACTTCAATCCTGCCGTATCCGTCATCGAAGCTCTCAGCGGCCGGCTCGCGTGGCGAGACGCAGCAATGTACGCGGCCGCTCAAATCATGGGGTGCTGCGTGGGGGCGTTGCTTGCGCATGTCATGTTCGAATTGCCCGTCTGGCAGCTATCAACTCATTTCCGCACCGGGCCGAGCCAATGGCTCGCTGAAGGCGTCGCAACGTTCGGTCTGTTGCTCGTCGTGCTCGGCCACCGTCGTTCCGAGGACGCGCCGTGGATGGTGGCGGCGTGGATCGGGGCCGCGTACTGGTTTACTGCGTCAACATCTTTCGCCAATCCCGCCATCACCATTGCCCGCTCGCTCTCGGACACGTTCTCTGGCATTCGTCCGGCTGACGTGACGGAGTTCATCGGAGCGCAATTCGTTGGTGCGCTCAGTGCATTCGCTGTAGCTCGGATGCTATTCCCTTCCAAAAACCCAGGCCACGGCACACCCGAGCGCGCAGTCGAAGTCACGGCTGATGAGCGCGCCTATCCATCTGCTCGTCGAGACTGATCCTACAGCCAGGGCAGTGTGCTTTCTTTGCCTATCCGTTTGCAGCCCGCGCGGGTGCCAAGCGGACGCCGGCACTGCGGGCATGGCGTGCGGGACAGCTGCACGATGACCCCCACCAGTCCGGCGAATAAAGCAGCCAGCGAGAGCCAATTCAGCCAAAAGCTATCGGGTGCAAACACCGCCGACAAAACACAAAAAACGACGCCGGGAAGCACGAATAGCACGGCCTTGTTTCGACGTCGCTTCAGATAGTCCCTTATCGTCATAGACTCCTATCCTACCGCCGCCTGTCGCGAACGTCAGCAGATTCCGCCTAAGTGAGGCCGCGGATTTCTCAAAATATCTCGCTACCGCACGATCCGCCCATATCGACCCGCTGCTGACGATTAGGATCGCGACGAGGGGCATGAAATGGTGAGTTCGGATCCAGAGGATTCCTTGTTGTTGACTGCAAAAGCCTGGCGGAAACGCGATCATTTACGACTCCGAGCCGTACTCTGTTCGGAGGCGGATTGGGATTTTTACCGCTTGCGATCAACTCGGCTAAACCTGAACGGGCATTCCCGAGTGACTCCTTGCAGGCGTCACAGAATTTGGGTCAATGCTCTTCCGCCGGCCAGCACCGCCAGCAGCATCAACAGGCGCAAGACCCAGCGTCGAAAGTCCACCGGGTCCGCGTTCTTGAAGCCGCGATTGCCTAGCCAGATTCCGCCAGTCAACGCCGGCAGAAAGAGCAGGGCGCGCCAGAGCGTCGTCACGCTGAGCAGTCCGCTCCAGCCCTGCCACGCAAGTCCGGTCACGTCGGTCATCAGGAAGAAGGCGATCATCGAGGCACGACCCGCCGCCGCGCCGGCGGGGGAACTGAA
>WNFL01289610.1_pt2 | contig 22721 bp, 23 predicted proteins | sample 5400361 | NCBI WGS metagenome assembly WNFL01 (sample SAMN13153351, study PRJNA577476) | soil metagenome | isolation source: 40 cm soil on Douglas fir-dominated hillslope | place: USA:California | collected 2013-09-17
CCCCCGAGCCACGCGTCGCTCTCGACGACGCTCGACGAGGAGGTCCACGGCGTCCGCCCCTCGAGCCCCGGGTGTACCGACGGGAAGTGCTGGCTCTCCTGAAAATTTCCCGCGATCACCTTCCAGTTCGCGCGCACCTCGTGGTCCGTGCGGCGCGCGCGCTCGAGCGTCCAGAGCTTCGCGCGGCGCAGCCACGGCGGGCCGCCGTTCCAGCTCTCGTCGAGAGAAGGCGCCGCGGGGTCGAGGTTCACGAAGACGACGCCCGCGAAGACCGCGACCCGCGCACGGCAGAGACCGGGCGGCGGCTGGTCCCCGCGCGCGCCCGGGGCTTCGAGGAGGGCGCCGTCGGTCGCGTACGTGAAGCCGTGATACGGGCAGCGAAGGTGAAGAACGTCGAGGTGTCCGCCTTCGCCGTCGCACAGGAGGGTCCCCCTGTGCGTGCAGACGGCGTGCAGCGCCGCGATCTGGAGGTCCGCGCCGCGCAGGACGATCAGGTGCTCGCCGCGCAGCGGCGCGCGCACCCAGTCACCCGGACGAGCGAGGTCGGCCTCGTGGGCGACCGGGATCCACGCGTCGGCGAAGAGGGCGCGCTCCTCGAGATCCAGCACGCGGGGATCGACGAACGCCGAGCGAGGCAGCGGCGTCGCCTCGGCGAAGGGCCTGACGACGCCGAGGAGTTCGTCGCGCCGGAGACCGGCCGGAGCCATCGGCAGAGGCTACTCGCCCAGTTCCTGCGACGCTTGATATATACTTTTGAGATATGCCAGATCGCAGGGCGAATCGTTCCAAGCCGAGCTCGCCGAGCTCGACGAATCCGAGGCAATCCCCGGCTCGTCAGAGCGCCAAGGTTTTCTGGAGCGGCCGCAGCCAGGCCGTGCGCTTGCCGAAGGACTTTCGTTTCGACACGTCCGAGGTCTCGATCCACCGCGAGGGAGAGCGCGTCGTGCTCGTCCCCGTCCGGGTGGAGCGCGATGCGCAGGGCTGGCCGGTCGCGTGGTGGCGCCTCGCCGGGGCTGCGCCGGAATTCGACGTCGGTGAGCGTGCCGGGCGCCACGAACGCGGCGACGTCCTCGCTCGCTAGCCGTGGCGATCCGGTATCTCCTCGACACGAACCTCGTCGCGTTCCATATCAGGCGGTCCTCGCCGCGCCTCCGGCGCCGACTGCGCCGCACGCCCGCGGGGGAGATGGCAGTGAGCGTCGTGACCGAGATGGAGATCCGCTTCGGGCTGGCGAGGAATCCCGGCCTTCGCATCGCGCCGCTCGTCGAGGACTTCCTCGAGGGCATCACGATCCTACCTTTGACCTCGGACGTGGCGCGGGTGTACGGGCGGACGCGCGCGGCGCTCGAGGAGGCCGGCACGCCGATCGGACCGCTCGATCTGATTATCGGATCGCATGCGCTGGCGATTGGCGCGGCTCTCTTGACGAACAAGGTGACCGAATTCCGGCGGATTCGCGGCTTGCGGTGCGAGGACTGGACGGTCTGAGAAGGGGAGGCAGAGTTCCTCACTCGCGCTCGAGGGCCGGATCTTTCGGCCGGTAGAGGTCGCGCCGCCGCTCGAGGTCCTCTCGGACGAGGCGCTTGAAGTCGGCCGGCGCGCCGCGCGCGAGGATCTCGCGGCGGTACTCCTCGATCTCGACGACCTCGGCACGCACGCGGACGGTCTTGAACGGGCGGGGCCAGCGGCCCGGAATCTGGACGTGATGGAGCCCGCCGCTGTAGGCGAGCAGCATCCGGCCGCGTCCGATCGCCTCGATGACGTCGGCGATGCCGCCGCGGACCGTCATCGGCTGGCCGTTCGCGTCGAGCCTATTGGCGCGCATCATCCGGCCCTCCGGAGCGATCGCGACCATGGAATCGGGGTCGATCTCGTTCAGGAGGCGGTTCCACGTGGCGTCGCGCTCGCGCGAGATCGGGATGACGCGGCGGGCCACGAAACGATAGAGGAGCCCGACGAGCGGCCGGTCCGTCGTCTTGCTGGCGGCGGGAATGACGCCGTGCCGGGCGAGGCGCCAGAGGACGCGAGCCGGGACGACCGCGAGGAAGATCGGCTCGTAGAGGCTCGTGTGGTGGAGGAGCGCCACGATCCGGAGCCGTACCCACCGGTCCCGCGGCGGGTCTCCGATCCATTCGAGGCGAACCCGGAAGAAGACCGAGCTGATCGCCTTGATCGCCACCAGCAGGCTGAAGACGAGAAGGCTCTGGATCATCCGGTTGGCGGGATTCTCCAGCAGCGAGCGGCCGAGGAATAATCGCGGTGATCGGAGGTCGCGATGCCCACTCTCTACGGTCTCGAGCTGGTTCCGCTGGAGGAGGCCGCCTCGCGCCGGATCTTCGAGCCGGGGCAGGCCGTCTTCCGGCAGGGCGATCCCGCGGAATCGATGTTCATCGTGGAATCGGGCGGGATCGAGATCGTCGTCAACGAAGGGCCCGACGAGCTCGTCGTCGCGTCGTTCGCGGTGGGCTCGCTCTTCGGGGAGCTGGCGGTCTTCGACGGGCAGCCCCGGAATGCGACGGCGCGCGCCGTCGAGAAGACGACGGTCGTGGCCGTCCCGGACAGGGCGGTGATCGGGCTGATCGAGCGGTCGCCCGTCGCCGCGCGCCGTTTCATCTCGGCGATCTGCGAGCGGCTGCGTGGCGCCGACGACCTCCTGACGCGTCTTCAGATCCGCAACGTGAACGAGGAGATGGACGAGCGGATGACGTTCGGCGAGCGCGTCGCCGATCTCGTCGCGCGGTTCGGCGGCTCCTGGCTGTTCCTGATCTCGTTCGCCTGCTTCCTCCTCCTCTGGATGGCCGTGAACACGACTCTCATCCTGAAGAACCCGGCGGACCCGTTCCCGTTCATCTTCCTGAACCTGATCCTGTCGTGCCTGGCCGCCGTACAGGCGCCGATCATCATGATGAGCCAGAACCGGCAGTCCACGAAGGATCGCCTGCAGGCCGACATGGACTACCACGTCAACATCCGATCCGAGCACGCGGTGCAGCAGCTCCACAGGAAGGTGGACGAGCTCCGCGCGCTGCTCCTCCAGGTGACGGCGGCGCGGCGCGAGGAGCGATGACCGAGGCGACGGCGTCGGCGGAGCGGAGCGTGCTCATCGTCGGCGATGACCTCGGACGGGTGGACGGCTTCGTCTCTCCGCTCCTCCGAGCGAACTACTCCGTGCGCCGCATGCTGGCGGTGCCCACGGCCCTGAAGCTGATCCGTAAGAGCCCGTTCGATCTGATCGTCGTGGTGCTGCCGTTCGCGTCCGCCGAGGTGCTCCTCCAGAGGGTTCGCGCCGAAGGCTCCGCCTGCCGGCGGACGGGCGTGCTGCTGATCGCCGACGAGGAGCTCGAGCTCGGCTTGGAGCGCGCCGCTGCGCTCAGCGAAATGGCGAACCGCGTGCTGCCCTCCTCGTGCGCTCCGGAGGATCTGCAGCACGCGGCCGAGCTCCTCGTCGACGCGGCTCCGCGCGTCTCGGTGCGCGCCTCCGCCCGCCTTCGCTTCGGGGCCCAGGGTGTCGAGTCACGCACCCTGGCGGTCGAGAATCTCTCGGCCACCGGGATGCTCCTTTCGGGCGGCGAGACGCCGCCGGTCGGCGGCGTCTTCGGCTTCGAGCTCCTCGTAGCATCGCTCGACACGCCGATCCGCGGTCAGGCGGAGGTCGTGCGACACATGGAGCGCGGACCGGGAGAGCTCGCCACCGCGGTGAGTTTCCTCTCGTTCGGCGGCGAGGGGGCGAAGCTCCTCGAGAGCGTGGTCTTCCAGGAGCGGGCGGCGGCCGAGGCGAGGGAGTGGAAGGAACGCTCGGGCGTCACTCCCTCGCGCGCCGCGCCGGGGGGCGCGCCGAGGATCCGCGATGCCGAGGAGCTCGCGCTCAAGCGGGAGGAGCTCGCGGAGCTCGAGCCGTTCCTCGAGGACCTCCTCCGGCAAGGGCTCGGGCCGCGCGTGAGGGCCGCGGACTGGTACGTCGCGGCGGCCGAGCTCGGCCTGGAGTCCCTCGCCGCGTTCTCCGTGATCCTGGAGGCGGTCCACACGGGCGGGCGGACGAGGAGGAGCGACGTGTCGCAGCAGCTCGCGGACCTGAGCGACGTCCGCAGGAACCTCGCCGACTTCGCGGGACCGAAGCAGGACGTGGCGGCGCGGATCCGCATCCTGCTCGGCATGCGCCGTTCGCTCGAGCGCCTGCTGCGGGCTCTCGCCATCACGGGGGCGTTCGGCGAAGCGGAGGGCTCCGGCTCGCGGCCGCGCGGGCTCGTCGCCGAGCTCGCCCTCGACATCCATCGGCTGCTCCGGGCGCGCCAGCTCCTGGGACGCCTGCCGGGCCTGATCGCGGAGCTCAATCGCCCGCGATACCTCTTCGCACGCCGGGCGTTTCACCGGCGCACGGAGGAGATCTTCCACGAGTACGGGGCGTGGGCGGCGGAGCTCGGCCTCGACGGCGCCGCGCGCCTCCGCACGCGCCGGGGGAGAAAGGAAGTCCTCGCGGCGGCGCGTCGCGAGATCCGCCGGCTCGACCAGCGGATGGCGGCCGTCCACCAGAAGGTCTACACACAGCGGTTCCACGCCCGCGCCTCCCGCGACCTCGCCGCGGACTTCGCGGAGACGAAGCTCGTTCCGATCCTCGTCGAGACCCTCGCCGCGGGCGCCGAGTTCCTCGTGCGCGCCTACAGCGCGTTCCGGCACGCCGTCGAGCTGACCGGCTCCGATCCCCGGCTCCTCGAGCGCGTGGCCGGGCTCGCCGCGTCGGTGGCGGAAGCGGAGCAGCGCCTCGAAGGGGCGCGCTCGCGTTCCTGAGTCAGATCGGGCGGTTCGAGATGTGGAAGGCCGCGACGAGGAGGCACGCTCCCGGCGCGAAGAAGATCCCTCGCCTCGTCCGTCGATGAGAAATCAGCACGTGGCTCGTCAACCGGGCGGGGCGTGGAAAAGTCTCGAGGAGCGCGCCGCGGGCGGCGGTCCGGCCGCCTGGCGCACCCGCCGGGCGAGCGCGAGGAACCGCGCGTTCTCGTGGAGGGCGTCGAAGGCGGGGTCGGAGTCGACGCGATAGAGCATCGACTCCCGCTCCTCGAACGCGGCCTCGAGCGAGGCGAGCGCGGCGGAAGTCTCGCCGAGCGCCGCCTGCTCAACGGCCAGGTTGTAGCCGCTCACGTACGAGGTCCGTGCCCTCTCCTCCATCTTCCGGAGGCGAAAGCGCCGCGCGCGCGCGAGCGCCTCGTCGGGGGCGACGCCGTCCAGCGAGGCGAGCTCCGCGTCCGTCGCGCCGGAACGCGCCAGGATGCGCCGCGTGAAGGCGAGCGCCTCCCCGCTCCGTCCGAGCTTCACGAGCGCCTGCTCCACGCACACCTCCGCGCCCGTGAAACCCGGCTCGAGCTCCAGCGTCGAGCGGCACTGCGCGAGCGCCTCGGCGTACCTCCGCGTCCTCAGGTAGACCCAGCCGACGTCCACGTTCGCGCGCGGCGAGAGCGGGTCGAGCTCGCGCGCCTTCCGGATCGAGCGCACGGCCTCCTCCGGGTGCGCGATCGCCCTGGCGAGCTCCGCCCGCGCCGCCTCCATGTCCCAGTGGTACCAGAGGAGAACCGCCGCGAGAGCCGTGTGCGCCTCCGCCAGCGTGGGGTCGAGCGCGACGGCCTTCCGCGCGGCAGCCTCGGCCTTCGGATAGACCTCGAGGGGCGGCAGCGAGGCGCGCATGCGCAGGAGCTGGCACGCGTCCGCGAGCGCAGCGTACGCGGCGGCGTAGCCGGGGTCTATAGCGACCGCGCTCTCGAAGAAATCGACGGCGCTCCGGAGCGCCTCGGGCGTCGCCTTCGCAAGGAGGTAGCGGCCCTTCAGGTACGCGTCGTGCGACGCGGGGGAGGGCCGGTGCCGGGCGGCCGGGACGCCCGCGAACCTCGGCGAGATGGAGCGCGCGACGCGTGAAGCTACGTCGTCCTGAACGGTGATGGCGTCGCCGGGCGCGCAGTCGTACGTCTCGGCCCAGAGATGCGTCTCGTCGCTCACCCGGATGAGCTGCGCGGTGATGCGGAGCCGTCCGCCCGCTTGGCGCACGCTCCCCTCGAGGACGTGGTCGACGCCGAGCTCGCGGCCGATCTCGCGGACGCCGGTGCGTTTCCCCTTGTAGCGCATGACGGAGGTGCGAGCGATCACCCCGAGTCCTGCGGGGTCAGCGCCGCCGAGGCGCGTGATCAGCTCCTCGGTGAGGCCGTCCGCGAAGTACGTCTCGGCCGGCGCCGCGTCGAGGCTCTCGAACGGCAAGACGGCGAGGAGAGCGCGGGGAGGAGATGCCGAATCGCGCGAGCGCCGCGCGAGGAAGACGGCGCCGGCTATCGCGAGCGCGAGAAGGAGAGCGCTCCCCGCGCGGAGGAGCGGCCCGGGCTTCGCGCGCGGCGTCGGGACGGGGAGAACGACCTGGACGGGGAGCGGTGCGGCCGCGGCGAGCTCCGCTCCGGTCCCGACGCGCTCAACGGGCGCGAGGAACCGGTACCCGCGCCGCGGCACGGTCTTCACGAACCGCGGGCTCTGCGCGTCGTCGCCGAGAGCGGAGCGGACGAGGAGGATGCAGGAGTTCAGCCCGCGCTCGAAGTCGACGAAGCTCTCGTCGCCCCAGAGCTCGCTCTTCAGCTCCTCGCGCGTGACGAGGTCGCCCGCGCGCGAGGCGAGGAGGGCGAGCACCTTGTACGGCTGCGGCTGGAGCCGCAGGAGGAGACCGTCCTTCCTCAGCTCGCCCTTCGAGAGGTCGAGCTCGAAGACGCCGAAGCGAAGGACGGTGCGCTCCACGCCTGCATGTTACGGATGCGCGGCCGCCGGGTTCGCGCGAAGGCTCCTCACCTCTCCGGGCAAGAGGAGCGGGGGGAGCCCTTTGCGCGCCGATGAGTCCCTCACCCGCCGCCCATTGACCGATCGCCGCCCCATTCCCAGGTTACTCCTATGCAAGGACTCCTCTCGGACCTCCGTCTCGCCGCCCGGAGCCTCGCGAGGGAGCCCGGCTTCTTCGCGGCGGCGACCCTCGCGCTCGCGCTCGGCGTCGGCGCGAACACCGCGATCTTCAGCGTCGTGGAGGCCGTCCTCCTTCGGCCGCTGCCGTACCGGGCCCCGGACCGGCTGGTGACGCTGTGGGACGCGAACGACGAGAAGGCCCTGACGCACGTGAAGCCGTCGCCCGGCAACTTCCTCGACTGGGAGAAGGAGAGAGGGCATTTCGCCGGCATGGCGATCTGGTATCCGGGCCGCGGCACGGCGCGCGGGAAGGACGGCGCCGAGGTCGTCCAGGTCGTGAAGGCCACGACGGCGTTCTTCGACGTCCTCGGCGTCCCGGCGCTCGTCGGGCGCGCGTTCCGGCCGGGAGAGATCCGGGGCGCGGTCTACGACGTTGCCGAGCGAAACCTCGGAGGCGACCGGTCGCTCGTCCTCTCGGCGGGCTACTGGCGCCGCCGCTTCGGAGCCGACCCGGGGATCGTCGGCCGCACGATCTCGCTCGACGGAGCGGAGTGGGTCGTCCTCGGCGTCATGCCGGAGGAGTTCTCGCTGCTCTCGCCGGACGTCGACCTCTACCTGCCCTGGGACGTGCCGACCTCCTACGCGCATCTCAAATCGGGCACGCCTCGCGACTTCCGCTTCGTGAACGTGATCGCGCGTCTCGCGGACGGCGTGACGCTCGTGCAGGCCGAGGCGCGGATGAAGCTGCTCGCGGCAGCCCTCGCGGACGCCCACCCGAAGGAGAACCGCGGCTGGAGCGTGCGGCTGGTGCCGCTGGCCGCGGAGCTGCGCGGGCCGGTCAGGACGCCGCTCCTCCTCCTCTTCGGGGCGACCTGCTTCGTGCTTCTCGTCGCGTGCCTCAACGTCGCGAGCCTGCAGGTGGCGCGGGCGACGGCGCGGGCGCGCGACACCGCGGTCCGCGCGGCGCTCGGCGCCTCGCGCGCGCAGCTCTTCCGGCACGCGTTCGTGGAAGGACTGCTCCTCGCGGCTGCCGGCACGCTCGCCGGGATCGGCGTCGCGTACGGCGGGCTCGAGCTCCTCCTCGCTCTCCAGCCGTGGGAGCTCCCCGTCTCGCGCGGCATCGCGATCAACGGCGCGGTCCTCCTTGTAGCGCTCGCGGCGACGGTCGTGTCGGCGCTTCTCTTCGGCGCGGCGCCGCTCCTCGGCTCTGTGGGAAGCAACCTGACCGGGGTCCTCGCGCAGGGAGGCCGGAGCTCGAGCGCGGGGAGGTCGCGCCAGCGGCTGCGGCGCTCTCTCGTCGCGCTCCAGGTGGCGGCGACGCTCGTCCTACTGACGGGCGCGGGACTCTTCTCGCGCAGCTTCGCGAAGGCGCGCGCCGTCAAGCCCGGCTTCGACCCGAACCGGATCCTCGTCATGCGGATCTCGCTCGACAAGGCGACGTACCAGTCGGGCGGGAAGTCGGGCACGTTCTACGACGCGCTCACGACGCGCCTCGCGGCGCTGCCGCTCGTCGAGTCGGCGGGCGCGGTGACGGCCCTCCCGATGAGCAAGGTGGGAGTCGACTTCGCGAGGCCCTACTGGCGCGAGGGCGAGGCCGACCCGGGCGGGCAGGCGGCGCGCGCGGCCATCCGGATGGCGACGCCGCGCTACTTCGAGACGCTGCGCATGCCGCTCCTTCGCGGGCGGCCGTTCACGAACGCGGATCGCTACGGCACGCCGTTCGTCATCGCGATCAACCAGACGCTCGCGCGACGCGCGTTCGGGGCCGAGGACCCGCTTGGAAAGCGGCTCGTCATCGACTACAAGGGGGGCGCATATCCGGACGAGATCGTCGCGCTCGTCGCCGACACGCGCTTCGACGGGCTGAAGAGCGATCCGATCCCCGAGCTCTTCATCCCGCACCTCCAGAACCAGTACCTCGACCTGAACGTCGTCGNNNGGGCGCTCCCGCCGAGCTTTCGCAAGCGGTGCGGCGCGTCGTGAAGGAGCTCGACCCGACGCAGCCCGTCCACAGCGTCGTCACGATGGACGAGCTCGTCGGCGCCTCCGTCGCCGCGGACCGCTTCTTCGTGGCGCTCTTCGGGTTCCTGGCGGCGGTCGCGGTCGTCCTCGCGGCGACGGGTGTGTACGGTCTCCTCGCGTACCTCGTGAGGCGCCGCTCGCACGAGCTCGGCGTCCGGCAGGCGCTCGGTGCGCGTCCCCGCGACGTCATCCGCCTGGTGCTCGGCGAGTCAATCCGCCTCGCTCTCGCCGGCGCCGCGCTCGGTCTCGCGCTGTCGCTCGCGCTCGGGCGCCTCGCGCGCGGGCTGCTCTTCCAGGTCGCGCCCGCGGACCCGCTGACGCTCGCCTCCGTCGCGACGCTTCTCGCGCTCGTCGTCCTCTTGGTGAGCTCCGTTCCGGCCCGGGCGGCTTCGCGCATCTCGCCGGTGGAGGCGATGCGCTGCGAGTGATCAGGCGGGCGGAGTCTCCGTGGGCCTCGCCGCGGACTTCGCGGAGACGAAGCTCGTTCCGATCCTCGTCGAGACCCTCGCCGCGGGCGCCGAGTTCCTCGTGCGCGCCTACAGCGCGTTCCGNNNTCGAGCTGACCGGCTCCGATCCCCGGCTCCTCGAGCGCGTGGCCGGCCTCGCCGCGTCGGTGGCGGAAGCTGAGCAGCGCCTCGAAGGGGCGCGCTCGCGTTCCTGAGTCAGATCGGGCGGTTGCCGTCCCAGGGATTCTTCTTGCCGAGGAGCGCTCCCGTCCGGAAGACCTCGGGCGGGACCGGCTCCCCGAGGAGATATCCCTGCGCGAGGCCGACCCCCATCTCGGTGACGATGCGGAGCTCCTCGGCCGTCTCGATGCCTTCCGCCACGATCCGGAAGCCGAGCGTCTTCGAGAGCGAGACGAGGCCGGCCAGGATCGCGCGGTTCGACTCTTCCGTCGCGAGCCCCTGCACGAGGTAGCGGTCGACCTTAACGTAGCCCGGCTTCAGGTCGAGGAAGAGGCGGAAGTCGGGATTCCCGAGTCCCGATTCGTCGAGCGCGATCCTGATGCCGAGCGTCTTCAGCTCGCGCACGGAAGCCGCGAGGGCGGGATCCTCCGCGTGCGGGCCGTAGTCGCCGATCTCGAGCGTGAGGCGCGCGGGCGCGACGGCGCTTCCCCAGGCGAGGCCGTCCAGGAAGCGCGGAAAGCCGGGGTCCCCGCAGAGCGTCGCGGCGTGGATGTTGAGGGAGATCCGGGGCTCGCCCGGCAGCGGGCTCACCTTCTCGAGCTGCAGCTCGAGGCAGGCGACGTCGAAGCGCGCCTCGGACTTGTACGTTCTCACGAGCTCGAAGAGAGCGGCCGGCATCTCGAGGTCGGATCCCTTCGGGCCGCGGATCAGGCATTCGAGCGCGTGGAGCGCCGGCGGCGTCCTCGTCACGTCGAAGATCGGCTGCACGAAGACGAGCAGATTCGCGACGCCCGTCTGCCGCACCGCGGTCATTCCTGTCTTCTTCGGAGTCATGCTTCCGTGACCTTCGCTGAAATCCGGCGAATGCTACAGCACCGTCGTTGCCCCGCCGGGTCTCCCCGCCTATCCTGATCCGCCGCGTGAAGGGATTCCTCGTGGTCGGCTGCGGAGGTGCTCTCGGAGCTGTGGCCCGCTACGCCGTCGGCCTCGCGGTGGGCACGTTCTGGGCGCGTCCGTTTCCCCTCGCGACGTTCCTGATCAACGTGTCGGGCTCGTTCGTGCTCGGCCTCTTCTCGACGCTCGCGGCTGAGCGGCTCGCGATCGCGCCCGAGTGGCGCCTCTTCGTGGCGACTGGGTTCGTCGGCGCGTACACGACGTTCTCCACGTTCGAGTACGAGACGCTGCGCCTGACACAGACCGGCACGGCGGCGTGGGCTCTCGCGAACGTGCTCTCCTCGGTGGTCGCGGGCTTCGCCGCGGTCTGGCTCGGCGTGAGGCTGGGCCGGTGATGCAAGGAGAAGCCAGATGCTGAAGGCGGGCCCGGCGAAGAAGCTGGTGATCACGGTGAACGAGTCGGACCGCTGGCACGGGCGCAGCGTCTACAACGCGCTCCTCGACGTTCTGCGGCACCGCGGCATCGCGGGCGCGACCGTCTCGCGCGGCATCGCCGGGTTCACGGGGCGCGGAGCGATACGCACGATCGACGTCGTCGACCTCGCGTCGTCGCTCCCGGTACGCATCGAGGCGGTCGATACGGCGGAGGCGATCGAGCGCGTCCTCCCCGACGTCTACGACATCGTGGAGCGCGGCCTCGTCGAGGTCCAGGACACGCACGTCGTGAAGCTCTCGGGCGGAGACGGCGGGGCGGAGCCGGCGCCGGCGGGCGTCCCGAAGGAGGAGATCGTGAGACTCGTCGGCAAGGCGAAGATGCTCCGCATCCACATCGGGCGAAACGACACATGGGAGGGCGAGCCGCTCTACGAGACGATCGTCAAGCGCGCGCGCCAGCTCGACATCGCTGGCGCCACGGTCTACCAGGGCATCCTCGGCTACGGCGCGCACAAGCGGATTCACAAGCACAAGACACTCGCGCTCTCGCACGACGACCCGATCACGGTGACGATCGTCGACGAGGAGGAGAAGGTGAACGCGCTCCTCTCGGCGATCGACGGCGTCGTGAAGGGCGGCTGCCTGATCGCGATCTCGGACGTGACGGTGGTCAAGTACCTGGAGCACCCGCCGGAGTCGGGCAGGGTCTAGAGCGCCGCGAGCCTCTCCAGGAGATCCACGACGCGGTTCGAGTAGCCCCATTCGTTGTCGTACCAGGAGACGACCTTCGCATAGCCGTCCCCGGTCGCGCGCGTCGAGAGCGCGTCGAAGATCGACGAGCGCGGGTTGCCGATGATGTCCGTCGAGACGAGAGGCGCCTCGCTGTACTCGACGATCCGGGCGAGCGGGCCCTCCGCCGCCTCGCGGACGGCGGAGTTGATCTCCTCGCGCGTCGCGTTCCTCACGAGCCTGCACGAGAGGTCGACGACCGAGCCGTCGGGCACCGGGACGCGCATCGCCATGCCGTCGAGCTTCCCCTTCAGGCGCGGGAGCACCTTGCCGACGGCGCGCGCGGCGCCCGTCGTCGTCGGGATGATGTTCTCGGCGGCGGCGCGGGCGCGGCGCAGGTCCTTGTGCGGGACGTCGGCGAGGCGCTGGTCGTTCGTATAGGCGTGGACGGTCGTCATGAAGCCCTCCACGATGCCGAAGCTCTCGTCGAGGATCTTCGCGATCGGGGCGAGGCAGTTCGTGGTGCACGAGGCGTTCGAGACGAGCTTGTGCTCCGGCTTCAGCGTGTCGTCGTTCACGCCCATCACGATCATCGCGTCGATCTCGTCCTTCGGCGGGACCGTCAGGATCACCTTCCTGGCGCCGCCCGCGAGATGCCCCTCGAGCTTCTCGCGCGTCAGGAGGACCCCCGTCGACTCGACGACGAGGTCGACGCCGAGGCGCCCCCAAGGGATCTTCGAAGGGTCGCGCTCGGCCGTCATGACGACCTTCACGCCGTCCACGTACAACGCCTCCGCGTCCGTCGTGATCGTCTTCTCGAGCGTCCGCATGACGGTGTCGTACTTCAGGAGGTACGCGAGGTGGGCGTTGTCGAAGAGGTCGTTGACGCAGACGATCTCGAAGTCCCCGGGGCGGCCGTAGAGGATGCGAAAGACGGTGCGGCCGATCCGTCCGAATCCGTTGATGCCCACCCGGATCCTCATCGGCCGGCCTCCATCCCCGCGAACCGCGTGACGAGGTCGACGACGCGCTGCGCGTAGCCCCAGCCCGCGTCGTACCAGGAGAGCGTCTTCGAGAGACGCTCGCCGAGGACCATCGTGGCGAGCGAGTCGAACGTCGAGGAGAAGTCGCTCTTCACGACGTCGCACGAGACGATCGGGTCGTCGACGTAGGACACGACGCCGGCGTAACGCCCGTCGGCGGCCGTCCGTACGACCTCGTTGATCGCCGCCGGCGTCACCTTCCGTGTGTGCCAGCAGACCAGGTCTACCGCCGAGCCGTTCCGGACCGGCACGTTCATGGCGGCCCCCGTGATCTTCCCGGCGAGCGAGGGGAGGAGCTCCTCGAGCATGCGGGGTGAGCGCGACTCCTGCGGGATGATGTTCTCGGGCGCCGCGCGGCCGCGCCGCATGTCGTCCGCCGGGACGTCCGCCAGGCGGTGCCAGTTCGTGTACGCGTGGATCGTCGTGAACATGGCCCTCTCGATGCCGAACGCCTCGTCGAGGATCTTCAGGACGGGCGCCGCGCAGTGGACCGTGGACGACGCGTTCGAGACGATGCGGTGCTCGGGGCGGAGGAGGTCGTCGTTCACGCCGCGCACGACCGTGAGATCGAGCGGCTCGGAGGGCGGCGAGCACTGGATCACGCGCTTCGCGCCGCGCTCGAGGTGCCTCGCGAGAGCGGCGCGGGGGAGCGGGCGGGCCGTCGTCTCGAGGACGACCTCGACGCCGAGCTCGTCCCACCGCAGCGTCTCGCCTTCCTCGCCGTTCAGCATCCGCACCTGGCGGCCCCAGACGTAGAGGTTCCCGTCCTTGATCGAGACGAGGTCGGGGAAGCGGCCGAGGAGGGTGTCGAACCGCAGCAGGTACTCGAGCGCCTTCGGGTCGGCGACGTCGCTGATCGCGACGACCCGGATGTCGTCCCGCTTGTAGAGCGTCCGAAAGAGATTACGACCGATACGGCCGAACCCCATCAGCGCGACTCGGGTCATCGGCGAGGCCTCCCTCCCGATTGAAGCACAACGGGCGCGCGATAATGCGCGCCGCCATGACGAGCGCGCGGGTCCGGATCGGGCTCCTCGCGGCCGCGGGAGCGGCGGCGATCGGGACGTTGTGCCTCGCCGCGACGAACAAGCCGCCGCTCCACGCGCGGCGCTGGCTCGCGATCACCGGCAAGCCGCTCGCGGCGACGGCGGGCGCGATCGTCTTCCAGAAGGGCGGCAACGCCGTGGACGCCGCGTGCGCGATGATCGCCGCGACGTGCACGATGTGGGACACGCTCTCGTGGGGCGGCGAGACGCAGGCGCTGATCTTCGACCCTCACACCGGCAAGGTGATCGGCATCGACGCGCTCGGCGTCGCGCCGACGGGCGCCACGCCCGAATTCTTCCGCGACAAGGGAATGGCGTATCCACCCGAGTACGGGCCGCTCGCCGCGGTGACGCCCGGGACGCCGGGCGGAGTCCTGGTGATGCTGGCGAAATACGGGAAGCTCTCGCTCGAAGACGTCCTCGCCCCGTCGATCGAGATGGCGGACGGCTACGCCGTCGAGCAGCAGCACGTCTCGACCGTGGCGCGGCAGAGAGACTGGCTCCTGAAGTGGCCCGACTCACGGCGCATCCTGCTGCCGAAGCCGGGGGACCGCCCGCCCGCGGCCGGCGAGGTCTTCCGGCAGCAAGACCTCGCGGCGACACTCCGCAAGCTCGTGGAGGCGGAGAAGACCGCGCTCGCCGCGGGCAAGAGCCGCAGCGACGCGATCCTCGCGGCGTACGACCGCTTCTACCGCGGCGACATCGCGCAGGAGTTCGTGCGCGGCTCGCGTGAGATGGGCGGCCTCCACACGGTCGAGGACCTCGCGAAGTGGGAGGTCAAGATCGAGGAGCCGGTCAAGACGTCGTACAAGGGCATCGACGTCTACAAGCTCGACCTCTGGACGCAGGGGCCGGCGATGCTCCAGGCGCTCAACATCCTCGAGGGCCTCGACGTGAAGGCGATGGGCTACAACAGCGCCCGCTACATCCACGCGCTCTATCAGGCGATGAGCCTCGCGTTCGCGGACCGCGACTTCTACTACGGCGACCCGTACTTCCCCCCCGAGGAGCCGAAGAAGGGGCTCCTCTCGAAGGAGTACGCGAAGAGGCGGGCGGCCGGCATCGTCTGGGAGAAGAACGATCCGGGCATCAAGCCTGGCGATCCGTATCCGTTCGAGGGGAAGAAGAACCCGTACCTCGACCTCCTGGAAAAGTGGCCACCGTCTTCGACCCCGAAGGCCAAGACGGCGGCGGGTGCCGAAGCCTCGGCGCGCGCCCGCACGTTCGAGGAGGAGTTCTACGCGGGCACGACTTCCGTCGAGGCCGCGGATGCCGAGGGCTGGGTGGTCTCGGTCACGCCGAGCGGCGGCTGGATTCCCGCGGCGATCGCGGGCAAGACCGGCATCGGGATGAGCCAGCGCATGCAGAGCTTCGTCCTCGACCGCGCGGAGAGCCCGTTCAACGTCCTCGAGCCGGGGAAGCGCCCGCGCGTCACGCTCACGCCGACGCTCGCGCTGAAGGACGGCAAGCCCTACCTCGCGTTCGCCGTGCAGGGCGGCGACTCGCAGGACCAGAACCTCCTCCAGTTCTTCCTGAACGTCGTCGAGTTCGGCATGACGGTGCAGGAGGCGACCGAGGCCGCGAACGTCAACAGCGAGCAGATGCGGAGCTCCTTCGGCGCGCACGAGTCGCGGCCCGGATACCTGATGGTCCACGAGTCGCTCCCGCCGTACGTGAGGCAGGAGCTGACGCGGATGGGCTACAAGCTCGACCCGCGCGCGAAGACGTCGGGCCCGATCAACGCGATCTTCCTCGACCGCGAGCACGGCACGATGTGGGGCGGCTCGAGCGATCACGGCGAGGACTACGGCATCGGGTGGTGAAGAGGCGGGAACGCGATCGGTCTAGCCGGGCTTGATCGGGCGGTTCTGGAAGCCGGCGCCGCGATCCCGCGGTGGTGCCGCCGGGCGCGGCGCTTCGCCGGGAGCCGCCGGCGTCGGCCGCCTCACCCACCAGCTCGTGAAGACGGCCATCGCCGCCATCGCGACGAAGACGGCGGCGAACGCGAGCCCGCCGCCGAAGAAGCGGCGCGCGACGAGGAAGCCGACCGTCGGGATCAGCATGAAGACGATCGCGGCCGTGCGCGCGCGCTTCATCGAGGGCGATGCGGGTCCGCTGCCGGAGCGCGTGAACACCTCGGCCGCGGCGCGCGAGACGTCCGGAATCCCCTCGCTCGGGTCGAGGATCCTGTCCCGGTCGGTGTCGTAGACCGCGCCGCCGAGGAGGCGCGACGCCGTGCGCGCGGCCGCGAGACCCGGCTGCAGATCCTCCGGTCCGCCGATCGAGACGGTGACGCCCCAGCAGTCGACGCGCACCTCGGGGGCCGGGGCGTCCCCCGCCCCTTCCAGGTCGAGACCGCTCGGCGCGCCGGACTCCTCGTCGTCCTCCGAGGCGACCTGGAGGGAGTGCTCGCGCATCAGCTCGCCGGCGACGGAGCGGATGCGGGCCTGGTCGAGGTAGTCGTCCTTCTCGTCCTCGCCCTCGTAGCGGAGCTTCGCGGCCGCCGCGTCCGCCGCGCGGATGCCGGGGGACACGAAGAGGACCCATGCCATGCGCGAAGCCTATCCCGCCCGCCGCCGCGCGACGTCTTCCATCGCCTCGACGACGACCCGGCCCGCCTCCGCGACGTCCGCGTCGTCGACGTCGAGATGCGTGACGAATCGGACCGCCCACGGCTCCTCGTCGAGGCAGAGGACGCCGCGCGCCGCGAGGAGCCTGACGACGTCCGCGGCCTTCAAGCCGGAGCCGCGCGTTTCCGCGAAGAGCATGTTCGTCTCCACGCTCGCGAGGTCGACCGCGAGGCCGGGCGCTCCTGCGACGCGCTCGGCGAGGCTGCGGCAGCGGCGGTGGCGCGGCGACGACGCCGGCCTGCCGCATCGCTCCCCCGAGGAGCTTCCGCGCGCGTCGCGCGCGCCCGATCAGACGCGAGGAGCCCACGAGGACCGACCCCACGGGCGCGCCGAGCCCCTTCGAGACGCAGAAGCTGATCGAGTCGAACGGCGCGCCGAGCTCGCTCGCGGAACGGCCGGTCGCGACGACGGCGTTGAAGACGCGGGCGCCGTCGAGATGGAGCGCGAGAGAGTGCCGGTCGCAGAAGGCGCGCACGGCGAGCACGCGGCGCTGGTCGAGGACGCGACCTCCCGCGTAGTTGTGCGTGTTCTCGAGCGCCACGAGGCGGGTCGGCGCGTGGTGCGAGTCCTCGCCGGTGTGGACGAAGTCCTCCATCTCCTCGGGCTCGAAGAGGCCGTCCTTGGACGCGAAGGAGCGCGTCTGGAGCGCGCCATGCACGGCCTCGCCCGCCTGCTCGTTGATCAGGATGTGCGAGCGCTCGTGGAGAAGGACCTCGTCGCCCCGCTGTGTCTGCGCGAGGAGCGCGGCCTGGTTCGACATCGTGCCGGAGGGGAAGAAGAGGCCGGCTTCCTTTCCGAAGAGCTCCGCCGAGCGCTCCTCGAGCGCGATCACCGTCGGGTCCTCGCCGAAGACGTCGTCCCCGACCGGGGCCTCTGCCATCGCGCGGCGCATCTCCAGGGACGGGCGGGTCACGGTGTCGCTGCGTAGGTCTATCGTTCTCATCGGTCGGGCCGGGATTTTGCACCGGCGCGGCGAAACGCCGATCCGGCATCTTCAGGAGTCGAATGTCGCCAGCGCTCCTCGTCGTCGCCGCCCTCGCCTCGATCTCCGGCCGCGCGGATTTTTCCGGCGCGTGGGCTCTCGACCCCAAGACGAGCGAGGCGCCCCGCGAGGAGCGGCTCGGGAACGTCCTCGACCCGGCCGTCGACGTACCGTTGGAGGTGACCTCGAGCGCGGGGCGGATCGTCGTCGCCGACGACGGCTCGACGCTCCGGATCGATTACCCATCCGGCCGCAAGCGCGTCTTCTTCCTCGACGGGGAGGAGCGGGAGCTCGACGACGGAGACGGTCCGGCGAAGGTGACCGCGAAGAGGAGCGGCGCGTCGGGAGAGCGCATCACCGTCTCGTCCTGGTGGTCGAGCGCGAAGGCGCTGAGCGAGACGTGGGAGCTCGTGCCCGCGCAGCATCGCCTCGTCGTGACCGCGAAGGTGAAGGGACGCCGCTCCTTCGGATACAAGCGCGTCTACGGGCCGGGGTCCCGATCCGGCGCACCGACTGCTCGATCCGCCCGCCGAGAGGCGCGAGCGGCGAGGAGCTCGCGGGCCTCGCGAAGATCTCGCTGGCGGAGGCCGAGAAGCGCGCGGCCGCCTCCGTCGCCCCCGAGAAGGTCACCTCCGTCATCTCGTCCGACGTCGAGGTCGACGACGGCTGCCTCGTCTTCCCCCTCGACCTGCGCCTCGCCGGCAAGAAGGGCGTTCAGGAAGTCCTGATCGACGCGGGGGACGGCAAGGTGATCTCGTCGAAGTTCGAGGCGCAGTGACCAGCCGTCAAGGCTCGTCGTCCGTCGGGCCGACGTAGAACGAGTCGCCCGACTGGTTGTCGATGACGGTCGCGTAGAAGAAGAACGGGAGAGGCGCGGTCGCGACGAGGTACGCGTTCGTCGTCACCACGGAGCCCGCACCGAGCTCGGTGAAGACGTCGTTCACCTGGAACGCCTGCAAGGCGGGCCACAGATAGACCTTCGTTCCGAGGAGGTGGCCGGCGGCGTCGTAGAGCGAAAGCGTCACCGTCGTCCCGAGCGCGAGCGCGTTGTAGGCGCCGACGTTCGTGCGGAAGCCCTTCGTCAGGTCCCCGCCGCTCGCGCCGAGGCCGAGGAAGAGCGCGCGCACCTTCGCCTCTTCGATCGGCTGCGCGGGGATCGCCGTGCCCTTCGTGGGCTGCGGGAGGCTCGGCGTGTACGTGCGGCTCGTCGCCGCGAGCCCGCCCAGGCCGGAGTCGTACGTCAGCTCGATCGCCGCGGACGCCTCCGGGCTGAAGAAGAAGCTGCCGACCACGTCCTCGAAGAGCTTCGACTCGCGCGGCACCAGCGAGAACGTCTTCGTCGTCTCCGTGCAATGCCCTGTCGCGCAGCGGAGGTGCGCGGTGACGTTCAGCGCGTTCACGAAGGAGCGGTTCGCCGCCCAGAGGTCCGTGTGGAAGAACGTGCCGGCCTGCCCGTGGATCGAGGCGCTCGCGGGGATCGTCAGCGTCGTCGGCGTGATCGGGGTGAGGGAGAGGTCGTCGAAGTACGCCTGGAAGGAGCCGGTCGTCTCGTTCTTCTCGAGCGCCGTGAAGACGCGGGCGCTGGCGGCCGAGACGTGGGTCGTGAATTCCGCGTCCATGACGCCCCACGCGTCGACGGCGCCGCTCGCCACGCCGGTCACCTTGTCGTCGAGGACGGGCCCGGTGCAGTCCAGGTTCGGGAACGTGAAGACGCGGAGCTGCGCGCTCCCGTGCGTCGCCTGGCCCGGCAGGATGCGCGCCTTGCCGGTCAGGTGAAGGTCGGCCTTTCCCATCACTCGGGCGCACTGCGAGATACCGTTCGCCCCGACCGCGCCCTGGAGCGCGTTCGTCACGAGCGCAGAGCCCGAGGTCGGGAGCGCCTCGGCGTCCACGGGCGAGAACGCCACGGAGTAGCTCGCCGCGGGCGTCCAGCCGGCGGCGTCGTGGTCGAAGCCGCCGTTCGCGAGGAGGTTCGTCCCGGCCGCCGGCCCGGCTTCGTCGGCGCTCTGGAGCGCGAACACGGAGTCGCCCGACTGGTTGTCGATGACGGTGACGTCGAAGAAGACGGGCGCGGTCGCCGTCGCGACGAGCGCGATGTTCGTGGACGTCGAGGCGGCGCCCGCGTGGAAGAACACGTCGTTGACCTGTCCCGCCTGGTGCGGCCCGAGCACGAGCGTCACGGGAACGCCGAGCGGCGGGCCGGACTCCGTGTGGAGCTGGAACGTGGCGGTGACCGAGAAGTCGGAGGGGTTGTAGGCGCCGGCGTTCGTGCGGAAGCCGCCGGGCGGGCCGCCGCCCATCCCGACACCGAGGAAGAGCGCACGCGTCCGCGACGCGCTCGCGGGGAGCGCGGGGATCGCGGTGCCGAACGTCGGTGCGGGGAGCCGAGGCGTGTAGACGCGCGTCAGCGCGCTGATCTGCCCGGCGGCGTCGTTCCACATCAGCTCGATCGCGCCCGCCGTCTCGGGGGCGTGGAAGAGCGTGCCTACGACGTCGGCGAAGAGGCGCGACTCGCGCGGCGCGAGCGTGAACGCCGCCACGAAGCTCGTGGGGCATGGGCCCGTGAAGCACCGGTACGTGGCCGTGACGGGGATGGAATTCGTGCGCGAGCGGTTCATCGCCCACAGGTCGCTGTGGAAGAACGCGCTGGCAGCGCCGTGGATCGAGGCGGAGGAGGGGACCGTCAGCGTGGCGGCCTCCGCATGAAAGCCGATCACCGCCGCGACGAGCACGATCCGACCCGACGAAGCGAGACCTCGCATCGGCGCCCTCCGGGAGAAGGTTATAACCGAGTCTTGGCCGCGCCGAAGTCTCCCGAGCGCGCGACGGCCGCGCTCCTCTTTGCGACGGTCGCGGTCTTCTCGGATCTCTACGTCCCGCAGCCGCTGCTGCCGGTTCTCTCGATGCAGTTCGGGGTGACGCCGGCGGCTGCGGGGCTTCTCATCTCGGTCGTCGTCCTCGCGATCGCCGTGACGTCGGGTCTTCACGGGGCGCTGAGCGACCGCTTCGGACGCAAGCGCGTGATGGTCGCCGCGTGCGCGCTCCTCTCGCTGCCGACGCTCCTCTGTGCGACGGCGCAGACGTTTCCGGTGCTGCTCGCGTTCCGGGCGCTCCAGGGCGCTCTCGTGCCCGGCGTCTCCGCGGTCGCAGTCGCCTGGCTCGGCGACGAGTTCCCGGGCGCCGCGCTCGGGCGAAAGGTGGGGCTCTTCATCGCCGCTTCGGTCGCGGGCGGTCTCCTCGGGCGGGTCGGAAGCGGGCTGATCGCCGCGCGGCTCGGCTGGCACGCGCCCTTCGTCGTCTTCGGGCTGCTCACGCTCGCGGGCGCGCTCGCCATGGCCCGGGAGCTGCCGTCGCCGCCGCCGCACGTCCTCGAGCGCGTCTCGCCGCGCGATGCGCTCATCCATCTCGCGAACCCGCGCCTCGCCGGCGCGTTCCTCGCGGGAGCGGCGGCGTTCTTCGGATTCATCGGCGTCTTCACGTACCTGCCGTATCACTTGATGGCGCCGCCGTTCGGGCTCGGCACGAGCGCGGTCTCCAGCCTCTACCTCGCGTACGTGGCGGGGATCTTCACGTCGCTCCTGACGGAGCCGTTCGTGAAGAGATGGGGGGAGCGAGCCGTCATCGCCGCCGGCTTCCTGATCGCGCTCGCCGGCCTCGCGGGGACCGCGGCGCCGTCGCTGCCCGTCGTGGCGATCTCGCTCCTCGTCCTCTGCGTCGGGATGTTCGCCGTGCAGTCGACGGCCCCCGCGTTCGTGAACCGCCAGGCGGAGCGGGCGAAGGGCGCGGCGGGAGCGCTCTACGTCTCGTTTTATTACGGGGGCGCGACGCTCGGGGCCTTCCTCCCCGGGCACGCGCTCGAGCGCTGGGGATGGAGCGGCGTCCTCGCCGCGTGCGCCGCCGCGTTCCTCGCGGGGCTTCTCGCGGACCTCTTGCTCTGTCGCTGACGTCGCGGAACGCGGGTCGTCAGGCGAGCGCGGTGCCGCGGATCGCGAACCACCTGCGCACGACCTCTCCGAGCGAGAGGCCCGAGACCTCCGCGAGGCCCTTGCCCGGCGTCGGGTCGAAGTACTTCACGCTCACGACGCCGAACGGCGAGAACGTCGCGCCGTAGATGACGACGGCGTGGCCGGTCCCGTCGCCGGTCTTCTGCACCGCCATCACCGGATGGTTCGCGCGAAGCTCGTTGTAGAGGACGGGCGGAGTCAGGAGATCGCCGGAATAGTAGCGGCCGCGCACGAGGCACATGGTCCCGTCCGCGAGCGTCATCTCCCCGTTCACGACGTGATAGAGCTGCGCGGGGCTCAGCTCCGGCAGGTCGAGCGGCGCGCCATAGACGTCGCTGACGATCTCGCCCTGCTTCCTGTCGACGCCGTAGTGGCGGAGCACGGCCTGCAGGCACGCCGCCCAGCACCAGTTCGGCTGCTCCTGGAAGGTGGGGCTCTCGCGCTGCGCGTCCTCGAAACCGCTCACCGAAACGTCGCAGCCGCGCGAGCCGACGGACGCGAGGACGGCCGCGCCGAGGGCGGCGGCGTCGCGAAGCCGCAGGAGATCGTGGTCCGTCGCGGACTGACCAACCACGAGATCGATCTCCGGCCAGGACATCGCGTCCACCTCCGGATGGGCGTCGTTTCACGAAGCGTGCCAGCCGCCGGAAGAGTGGCACGGAGCGTGAAACAAACCGGAGCGGAGGCGCTTGGAAGTGGCCGAAAGGGTCCTGTCGTCACCGGCATCCATTCCGTGGAGGGAGGTCCGGCCCGGCGTGATGGCGTCGGTGCTGACCGGGCGGCTCGAAGACGCCGGCTCGACGTTCGTCGTCCTCTATCGCACGTCGGCGCCCGTGACGATGGAGAGGCACTCCCATCCGGGCGAGGAGCGCGTCACCGTTCTCCAGGGATGCCTCGAGATCGGATTCGGCGAAACGGAGGAAGAGTCGCGGATCCAGGCTCTCGGGCCGGGCTCGTACGCCGTCATCCCCGCCGGGGTGCCTCACTTCCTGCGCTGCCGAGCCGGGACGATCGTGCAGATCCACGGCGTCGGACCGTTCGAGACCGTCTACGCAAAAGCCGCCTAGCGAAAGAACAATCGCTGATCGACGCGGGAGAATTTTCATGAAGCTCTATGTCGGAAACCTCGCCTACTCCGTGAACGACACCACGCTGCGCGCGCTCTTCGAGCCCTTCGGCGAGGTCGAATCCGCGCGCGTCATCTCCGACCGCGACACCGGAAGCTCGAAGGGCTTCGGCTTCGTCGAGATGTCGGACGACGGCGCCCAGAAGGCGATGGGCGCGCTCAACGGCCGCGAGCACGATGGCCGCACCCTCCGCGTCAACGAGGCGCGGCCTCAGGAGAGCCGCGGCGGCGGTGGGTACGGTGGCGGTGGCGGCGGTGGTTAC
>WNFL01071557.1_pt2 | contig 22716 bp, 18 predicted proteins | sample 5400361 | NCBI WGS metagenome assembly WNFL01 (sample SAMN13153351, study PRJNA577476) | soil metagenome | isolation source: 40 cm soil on Douglas fir-dominated hillslope | place: USA:California | collected 2013-09-17
GACAGGCCATCGTTGGGGACACGCAGGATCCAGAAGCTCCCGCGGCTAATGCCGGCCGGTCATTGAACAGTGAGTCGCCATTCAAATCCTGCCCGGCAGTGACGTTGTACGGCGAACCGGAATTGAAAATCATGAATGGACTCAGCCGGAATCCATATGGCAACCCTACGGTGCCACCCAGAAACACTCGATGACGGATGTCATACGAAGCGCGCCCGTAATCCAGACCCAGGTTGTACTGGTCGGAGGGAAAGCTGGATACACCTGAGGTGTCGGTGTGGGCGTAGTTCAGTGAATAGAATCCGAACAGAGTCAGTTTGGCGCCCGCTCGCACATTGAAGTTGGCGATCATCTGGTTCTGTTTCAAAACTCCTTCCGAGATGTATTGATAAACGTTGCCGCCCGATGGATCGGGCCGCGGGCCCTGCGAGTTAGGCGTCCCAGGCAATGGAGCGTTGGCATTTACAGAGAGAAATTGATGCACGCCCCGTGCGTTCAAATACGAAAGAGTAACGTTGGCGATTTTCGTAACCTGGCGTTCCACGCTGACGGCGCTCTGCAGGACGTAAGGCGAATGCAGCCGAGGACTAATCTGGTAGACAGTAGGCACAGTCTGCGACGCAGGAAGATCGCTCGGCGGCGGTACAGTGGGGAAAAAATCAATAGGAACACCGGGAGTGGCCCCGACCACATACTGCTGTTGCGTCACGCCATCCAGGCGATTGGCGTTGACGACCGAGCTCTCGCCAAAGCGGTCGTAGAAAATTCCGTAGCCTGCGCGGAGCACAGTTTTCGCAGCGGTCTTGCTGTTACCGTCGATACCCCACGCAATCGCGACTCGCGGCGCCCAGTCGCCATGGTCATGAATCGCATTCTGCGTTTCAAATCGTAATCCGTAACTGAGCGTGAGGTTCGGTCTGATGCGCCACTCGTCTTGTAAGTAGAGTCCGGCGTCCACCACGGTGGCGGAGACCGTCGGGATTCCTCCGGTTGGCGACGCGTTCAGGGTGAACTGAGAGGCCCCGGGAGCGGTTGTAGCTCCGCCAGCGAGAATCTGCTGCGTGCTCTGATAGACCTGAATTGACGGGAAAGTAAAGCCGCCATTGAAGCTCGCCCCAGATAAGTTGACCTCATGCGCGACGCGCAGGCGGCCTCCGAATTTGAAAAAATGTGCACCCAATGCCAGAGACGTGTAGTTCTGTAGTTCATAGTGGTCAGTGTGATCAGACTGCGGTCCGCCGCTGCTTCCTCCGCCGTTAAACGCACCAATTACGTTGATCGTAGGGCTGGTGTTCAACGGAGTCTGGTGGCTGTTGTCGCGGTTGTACTGAAAGCGGATCTCGTTCACAGCTTTGGTCCCGAGAATCTGCGAGTCGCTGATCTGGACCGTATGTTCGGTGGAGTTCGCGTTGTAGCCGGCAGAAGGCAGCGTGAAGCCACCGATGCCCGCATTTTCCTGGGTATCGCGGTAAAACTGGCAGCGGGCGGTGAGCGTGTTGTTCTTGCTAACCTGGTAGTCGAAGCGTGTGCCAATGTTGGTGCGTGTTCTCGGGTTGGAAACGCTTTCGTTGAACGGAACGATGCCGGTCAGGTCCGGCGTCAGCACGATGGCGTTCACGATGGCAACTTCGTTGATGTTGCGCCGCTGAAAATCGAAGAAGAACGATGCCTTCTTGTTAATCGGCCCGCCTATGTTGCCGTTGTAGATGGTCGAATAGTAGGGCGACTTTTGGCTGACGAATGGGTTGCGGGCATTGAATGCCGAACTGTTGCCCTCTACGGCAACCTGTCCGTGGTACTTGTCGGTGCCGGGTTTGGTGAAGACCTCGATACGGCCATATCCAAGTTTGTCGTATTCCGCAGAGAACGGATTCTGATTAATTCGGATCTCACGAATTGACGATTTGGGTGGAAGCTGTCCTCCCGTAAATCCGTCAAGGTAGATCTGGCCTCCGTTCGGTCCGGCGGATGGTCCGGCTAAAGCCTGCAGGTCTTGCGATAGTTCGTCGGGGTCGTCGGAAAGTGCTTCGAGATCGGCGCCCTTGAGAACAATTGCGCTGGCGTTGTTGGACGGACTTACCTGGACGTGCGAACTGTCTCCCTGAACGTCGACCTTTTCCTGTTCTACTTGAATGTCGAGCGGGATATCGAATTTCTGAGTCTGGCCTGCGGCGATGTCAAGTCCGAGTTGGGTGAAGTCTGCGAATCCCGGCGCTTTCGCGGTTAGCGTGTACTTGCCCGGAGGCAGCTCGCCAATTTCATAAGCTCCATTCGGCCCGCTTTTGGTGGAGGAGGTTTGCCCATTCGGCCCGACCGCCGCAACCTGAGCGTTCGGGACGACCGCTCCGGAGGGATCCGTAACCTGCCCGCGCAAGATCCCGATTGGAGTCTGCGCCGATGCAGGGTTAAAAAGTATGATCAGAATCGCTATTACTACGATTAACGAGTGAAGCCTCACCAAACACCTTTGTTCCCTTCCAGGCAGTAACTTTGAAAAATGGCACGAAGTCTAGGGGGTCGCTTCGCCTTCACCACCGGCTCCACCAAGCGTCCAGGGCGAGAGCATCATCGCGCCTCGATTCGGCGACGCGGTGAGAATGGGCGCGACTCCGGAAAGAACGGTGATCGCCGTCACCACGCCGGAGTCCGCGCTTTGGGTGGAGACAATCATGACCGCATCGCCCTTCTGCAAATCAGACATCGCCCTGTTGGGCATCCGCCCGAGGAAACGTTGTAAGTCCGGCGGACCATTCGCGGCCTGTTCCTGCACGCCGCCGGACTCACGCGAAAATTGGCGGCCACTCCCGGACAAATTCCCGGTGGGCGCGACAGGCGAACGCCCAGGAACAGCACCCTGTGCACTCGCCTCGCCCGTGCCTCCTTTGAGTCGTAACGCGATTCGCTGTGCCATTTCCGGAGACAGCTTTTTTATCTGCGAGTCGGCGGTCAGTTTTACGACCACGGGCTGTTTGCTGATTGCATCCTGTACGGTCAATGAATTCGATGTCGAGTCGATCAACGTAACCGTTCCGGCGACATTGCGAAAGCTGCCGAAGACGATTTCGCCACGGGCGCGTAACTGATCACCGGGCTTGATCTGGTCGAGGCCCGCAGGACGCGCATCGTCGAACTTCACCGAATCGGGCGCGTAGCGGCGCGCCGTAGTGGAGTTCGACGTGCGGATCACGATCTCATGATTTCCGGCCAGACCAGCGGAAGAAATTGTGATCGTTCTCGCGGCCGGGTCCGCAGCGGTAACGAGGCCTCCGACACCACGCTTTTGCCAGTCTTCACGTTCATGTAGATGCTGCGCCGACACGTCGGCCTGCTTCATGACAATCACTGAGAGTGCAGTGATCGAGTGACTATCAGCCCGAGCCTGCCCGCGAACCAGCACGCGATCTCCCGGCTGGAGATCCTGTGCATGGAGCGGCGTTGCGTTCTTCAGATCTTTTTCCCCGGGTGGAACGCGCAGGATTTTGGTAGAGCCGCTCAGCTTAGCGGTCAATTCGCCGCCCGAATCTGGCGTTAGTGTGAGGGAGTCTGCCTGGGTGCTCTTGATCGTGCCGACGGCGCGTGTCACTTGTGCGTCTGTGCTGGCAGGAGGGGCTGAGGTCTGGGCGGATGCGGACCAATACAATCCAAACGGCAAAATAGCGGCGCATGAAATTGCCGCAAACCATCGCCGCAATCGGAGGCCCATGACTTCACTGTAGCATCGCGAAATGCGGCAATGGCGCGGTTTTACGAACTTTTACGTACAAACTGCTTCTGGAATTTAAACTCTATTTAACCTTCGCTCGATCAAACTTTCGGCTGCTTTCATTGGCAGTATGCGTGTAATTTCAAATCCCGCCTGCGCAAAGAGTTTGCGCCACTCACCCTGTACGTTCACGGCCGCCGGGCATGAGTAACATTTTGAGGTCGAGCCGCTTGCTGAGGTGGAAGTCGGAGTTTTCTGGAACAACGCTGTCCACGATGAGCAGGCATCCGCCGTTACGGCCCGCGAGAGCGCCACGACAGTCCTCAAGCCAGCAGACTACGTTGAAGAAATAAGAGGTGTCAGGCCTCTACTCCAGGTGATCGAGTGGTTTCCCTTCCGGGCCAACCTGAATCTCGGATTTTTTCCGTTTCGCGATCACTTGCGCTTCGTATGCCACCAGTTTTCCCTGCTTGGTAAGCGACTCAACTCTCACGAGCTTGCGACTCGCAGCTTGAGCGAGGAGTCCCTCGCGCACTGCAGCAGGAAGCGTGTCGAGCGCGACCTCCTCTTCGACTTCCACTATGTTTCCCAAAGGATCCATCAGGACGTCTTTGCTGTGGCCGCCGACCTCAAATTCCGCCTCGTAATACGTTTGTCCGTTCTCTTTTTCCTCGGAGAATCCCCGAACGGTTGCTCCCTGGCTCTGAGCTGTGACCGTTGTCTGAACTGGGGCCGGAAGTTCAGAACGCTTGATCTTTTTTTCTGAGGACGCCGCGGAAATCGCAAGTACCACAACAGCAGTAGATGTGTAGATCAGGGCACGATGGGAAAATGTTTTTTGTGAACTCATACCTCAATCGTACGCTGGCGCCGATGATGATGCCAAGGTCCGCTTCCGCAGGGCCGTCGCGTTCCGACTTCGTTACGCCGGTAACTTCTTAGTAATCCCCGCTTTCAATTACTGTTTACTCTGATAACATTTTCCCGTCTCCCCCGTGCATCCCAGCGCGGCGATTGACCGTCTGTCAAAACGAGCGTTTGTGCACGATAACGGACAACCACAACCCGCGTACCAGGAATTGCTGAGCCGGCCAATTCGTGAACTCGGCCTGAAGCTGGAAGGATCGCCGGTCGAACGCTTTGTGGCGCAGCTCTATCGCGAGCTTGATGCCAAGGGATTGACAAAGTTTCGGCCCGTTTGCTACCTGACCGATGAGTGGGGATGTCCGTCGGGCGAACCCGTGATCGGGATTCCGTTTTACCTGGCGCACGCCGCGCTGGCCGAACTGGAAAAGGAAACGCACGACCTGGAAGATGCGCGAGAAATCATGATGTACCTGCGCCACGAAGCTGGCCACGCCTTTACATACGCGTACCGGCTGCACAATTTGCCGGAGTGGAAGCAGCTGTTCGGGCCGTTTCGCAGGCCGTATCGCGACAATTATCGCCCGGCGCCATTCTCGCGCGACTATGTCCGCCACTTGCCGGGATGGTATGCGCAGAAGCATCCAGATGAAGACTTCGCCGAGACATTTGCGGTGTGGCTTACGCCCCGCTCGAACTGGCGGAAGCGTTATCGGGGATGGGCGGCGCTGGAGAAGTTGCGCTATCTGGATCGTCTGGCGCGCAAGGTGGGGCGAAACGATCCGCCTCGTCGGCGCGGACAGACCGACATCACCGTCGACGAGATGGAGACGACCGTCGGCGAGTTCTATCATCAGGCGGCGCGCGAGGAAGTCGCGGTCACCGAGCTTGCCCCCGACACAGATTTGCGCGACATTTTCCGCGTATCGAAACGACGTAAGGGCGCTGGGCCTGCGCAGGAATTCCTGCGCAAGCACCGCAAAGCGGTCCTCATCAAGACGTTGCTGGAGACGATCGAAGACCGGGCTGGAAAACTCGATCTGCGCGCGGATCAGGCGCGCGAAGCCGAGCACCTCGCGGAACTGACGGCATACACGACGGCACTAGTAATGACATATGTAACAAAAGGAAAATTTATTCAGCCGTAAAAGAGCAGGTGTCAGGTGTTAGGAAGACCCTGAGGATCAATCGCCATTTGGTTTTCCTGGGACCTGACACCTAAGACCTGAGACCTAAACTATGATTGGCGCAAAACTTAAAGTCGCGTTGTTGTATGACGTTTGGAACGAGGATCCGATCGCGACGGCGGAAAAGGAAGATGAGCCGCCCACTCGCAAGGCCCGTCACAAGAAGACGAAGAAGAAGCGGAAAGAAATGACGGACCGTGAAGAGATCTTCGAGGCCCTGGCAAAACTGGGCCACGAGCCTTCATATATCGAACTGGATGGGCGTCCGCAGTCTCTGCACTCGCTTTCGCGCTGCGACGCCGACCTCATCTTTAACCTGACCGAATCGTTCGACGGCGACGATACCAAAGAAATGAACGTTGTCGCGTACGTCGATCTGCTCGGGATCCCCTACACCGGCGCCGGTCCGCACGCTATTTTCCTGGCGCAGGACAAAGCAGTCGCCAAGAAAATCTTCGCCTTTCACAACATCAAGACTCCGTTTTTCGCAATTACCTATCGCGGACACATCGAGCACGCTCACGATATTTCTTTCCCGCTCATCGTCAAGCCAGGGCTGGAAGACGGCTCAATCGGGATCGACGCCGGCTCGGTCGTGACCAACATCAAGGAACTGATGGAGCGCATCCAGTACATCCAGGACGAGTTCGATTCGCCCGCGCTGATTGAGGAATACATTGAAGGCCGCGAGATCTATGCTGGCATTCTCGGAAGCTACGAGAGCGCGCAGGTATTGCCGCTGGTCGAGCTGGATTTGTCTCGCCTCCCCGAAGGCACTCCCAAAATTGCCACCTACGATGTGAAGTTCGAGAGAAATACCGAGGTTTACAAGCTCACCAAATCGGCCCTCGCCGAAAATCTGGACGAAGAAACCGCCAAGCGGCTTTCCGATACCGCGCTGGCCGCGTATCGGGCTCTGAAGTTGCGCGACTACGGCCGCATCGACATGCGACTGGCGCCGAACGGCGATGTGTACGTCATTGAGGCGAATCCCAATCCGTGGCTGGCCAGCCGGCAGGAATTTGCAATGGCGGCGAAGGCGGCGGGCCGTTCGTACAGTGAGTTGATTGGAGAGATTGTGGAACTCGCGATGAGCCGCTACCCAAAGGCAGGTAGCGCCAATGGCACAGGTAGCTAAGCTTTCGGTCCGACTGCAGCACCCTTCGCTACCGGCTTGAGCTTCTCGAAGATTTCCTCGGCGCGCTGGATCGCTTCCTGCACGTTGTCGCAGATGTTCTCCGGCCCAATCAATTCTTTAAACTCCGACTGGAGAATCAGTTGCAGAGGCTGCTCGCGCGCTCCGCACAAAATCAGAGCACGTCCGCTTGCCTGAAGCGTTTGCGCAACTTCTTCCAGAGCGAATAGACCGGTGGCATCGAGCGCGGTCATGTTGCGCAGGCGCAGGACCACCACCGGCGGCAATTCGTGAATGTTCTCGGTCACCACAGAAATCTTGTCGGTGGCTCCGAACAGGAATGGGCCGTGAATGCGAAAGATGGTCGCGTAGTAGGGAATATCTTTGTCCTGGAGGATATGGACGCGGCCGTCTTCGATATAGTCGTCGGTGACTTGCGAGACTGTAGTCGTAGCGGCTACGCGGCTGATGAACAGCAGCGCCGCCAAAATCATGCCCGCCTGCACTGCGACCGTAAGATCGGCAAACACGGTCAGCGCGAAGGTCACCAGCCACACGCTGACATCGGTCTTGGTCAATTTCATCAGCGACGGGATTTCGCGCCACTCGCCCATGTTGTAGGCGACGACCATCAGGATTCCCGCCAGCACCGCCATTGGAACAAAACTCACTACCGGCGCAGCGAACAGCAGAATCGCAAGCAGCGTCAAAGCATGAATCATGCCGGCAACAGGCGATTGCGCGCCAGCGCGGATGTTGGTCGCGGTACGGGCGATCGCTCCGGTGGCCGGTAAACCTCCGAAAATTGGCGACACGACGTTGGCGAATCCCTGCGCCACCAATTCGACGTTCGGGTTGTGACGGTCGTTGCTCATGCGGTCCGACACCACCGCCGACATCAGAGACTCGATTGCGCCCAGCATAGCCACTGTCAGCGCCGGACCGATTAGCCCATGGATCAATTCCGGCCGAAATACCGGGATTTCGAGATGCGGTAACCCACTTGGGATTCCGCCGAATCGCGTCCCAATGGTTTCGACCGGAAGATGGAAGAGCCGGACTGCAACTGTCCCCAAAAACATGGCAACGATCGCGCCGGGTATGCGGTTGGAAATTCCACGGCAGATCGCGATGACCACAACTGTCCCAACCGCCAGCGCGGCGGCTTCATAGGAAAGCGTAGGAAAGCTCTGCGCCAACGCCTTGATGCGCAGCCAGAATTCGCCGGGAACTTTGTCCAGTTTGAGTCCGAGGAAGTCTTTGACCTGAGTGCTGGCGATCAGAATTGCGATCCCGTTGGTAAAGCCGATGACAATCGGCCGCGGAATGAACTTCACCGCCGAACCCATTCCGGTGAGCCCCATGATGATGAGCATCACGCCAGCCATCATTGTGCAGAGGAACAAGCCGTCCACGCCGTGTGCGGCAATGATGCCGGCAATCACGACTACGAACGCGCCGGTCGGTCCGCCGATCTGAGTTTTAGAACCGCCCAGCAGAGAAATCAGGAAGCCAGTGACAATGGCGCAGTAGATTCCAGCTTGTGGCGTGAGCCCAGATGCGATTGCGAATGCCATCGCCAGCGGAAGCGCAACCAAGCCGACCGTGATGCCGGCCACCAAGTCGCGCAGAAATTTGTTCAGGTCGTAATCGCGCAGGCACAGCACTGATTTCGGCAGCCACGCTTCTGATACGAGAGAACCAGCCATTGCAACAATTATCGCAGCGGACAAAACAAATCCGGCAAACTAAAGGACACGTAGGTAACAAAACGCGAAAAGCCGCCGAGACCGGCGGCTTTCCTGACTCGCTTTTCACCTCGATTGAGTCTAAAACAAATTCCACAGGTACTGGTTGTAGACGTCGTGGTGGTACTGCACCTCGGGCGCCTACGAATGTGCCCAACAGACGCGGACAGCGATCCGCCGACGCCTGTTTCAGATCGGCGTAACGGCCCTTGACGTCTTCGCCCATTAGATCCGCTGTCCAGTCCGCCTTGCGGAAGTTTTCGATCGCCGTATAGATGTTGTCCGGCAGATAGCGTTCCGCCTGGCGAAGATTCTTGATCTTCGCGGTATCGCCTTCCAATCCGGTTTTGAAGATCGAGAGCATCACCAGATAGGGATTCGCATCCGGAGCGACGGAGCGAACTTCGACGCGCATACTGCGCTCGTTGCCGATCGGAATCCGAATCATCGACCCGCGATCCACCGCCGAAGCTTTGATTTGATTGGGCGCTTCGAAATGCGGGTCCAGCCGTCGATACGCGTTCACGCTCGGATTCAGCAGCAGACAAATATCGTTACCGTGTGTCAGGATGCGGTCGACAAATTCCCACCCGGCCTTGCTGAGCTTCTCTTCGCCCTTCGGATCCCAGAACAGATTCTTTCCGTTCTTGCTGATCGAAACATTGGTATGCATGCCGCTGCCGTTCACGCCCACGACCGGCTTAGGCAAGAAGCTCGCCGTCAATCCCATGTTCCGCGCAACTTGCCGGCAGATCAGTTTGTAAAGCTGAATGTGATCCGCGGCCGCTACGACCTCGGCATAGCTGTAATTGATTTCGAACTGCGACGGCGCGACTTCCGGGTGATCCTTCTCGTTCTGGAACCCCATCGCGCGTTGCACTTCGGCAGTCGTGTCAATGAATGACCGCAGTGGATCGCCCGGCAGCGAATGGTAGTAGCCGCCCGTGTTCACGTATTCGAACTTGAGATTCTCGTGATACATGCGTTCGGCATCGGCGCCCTTGAAAAGAAATCCTTCGATTTCATTCGCCGCATTCAGCGTGTAACCGTGCTTCTTGTGGAGACCCGCGGCAAAAGTTTTCAGCACGCTGCGGATGTCAGCCGAGTAGGGCTCGCCGCCTTTGTCGATCACTTCTCCGAAAGCCATTACCTTGCCCGGACCAAACACATCCGCTGGACCCCAGTAGAACGCGCTCCAGTCGATGCCCAGCCGCAGGTCGCTCTCGCGCTGCGCCGTAAAGCCGCGGATTGAAGATCCGTCGAAGGTCAGATTGTCATAGCTCTTCAGCAGGAACTTCTTGTCATAGTCCAGCATGTGCAGCCGGCCTTCGAGATCGCTGAACAGCACCGTCAGCGCCTTGATGCTCTTCTCGTCGGTCAGATACTTCAGCCGCTCTTCCTGGATCTTGTCCGGCGACACTCGATCCAGCCGCTGCTTCTTCGCCTTGAGGTTCAGCTCTTCCAGTTCGTCGTATGGGATAGACAGGAAATTCCGCAGTTCGGTCGACATTGGTCTCCTTGATTTGGGGCGCAACCCAGATGTGGATTCCACTGGCTGGGGAATGACTCGATAGGCTATCGTGTCGCGGGCAACTGCACAAATAAAATTGCCTTATGGCAGCGATTACCTGGATTTATCGGCGAATGACAAAGACTGCTCCATAAATGGTGCACAAGGCGCCATCGAGTCGGGCATGAAATAATCAGGCAGTGAGCTGTCCGATATGTAGTCTCCGAAAAGAGAAGCGTTTTTGTCCCGCTGTCCACGGACGAATCTGCGCGCAGTGCTGCGGCGAACAGCGCGAGGTGACGCTCGATTGTCCGAGTGATTGCCCGTATCTGCAGCAGGCGCGCGAACACGAAAAGGCTCACGACCGAAGCCAATTGGATCGAGCCGCGATGTTCCCGGAAGTAGAGATCGGCGAGCAATTTCTGTACGAGCGCGAGCACTTGCTCCTGGGACTCAGTTTTGCGCTCGCGAAGAGCGCTCGCAGAAATCGCACGCTGACCGATCGTGACCTGATCGCAACTGTAACGGCCCTGGCGAAGACCTACGAGACGATGGTGAACTCCAGTTTGATCTACGAACAGCGAACGGCCAACCTTGAGCAGCAGGCGATCGCGTCCGAAATCGAACAGATGGTCAAGGAGTTCCGCGAGGCCGAGCAGAAGCATATCGGTATGACCCGGTTGCACGATTCCGATGTTCTGAAAGCGCTGGTATTTCTCTTGCGAATGGCTCTTGCCCGCACGTCAGGAAGGCCGAAGTCGCGAGCCTTCATTGATTTTCTGTGGGCGCAGTTCCCAGGGAGCAAGTCCGCCCTCGCCGCACACGAAGACGCAGGAAGCAGGATTATCGTTCCCTGATCAGCCTCTGAGGTCGAGCCGGTGGACCGCTTGCCCAGCCGGCAGCGCGGCGAGCAGTTCGCGTGCAGTTTTTCGCAATTGCGGATGCACAACTTCCGGGGCGATTTCCGCCAGCGGTTCCAATACAAATCGGCGCTGATGCATCGCCGGATGGGGAATTTTCAGGCCGCGTTCCTCAATCAATTGGTCGCCAAACAGCAGGATATCGATATCAATCGAGCGCGGCCCTTTGTCTCTGGTTCGGATCCGACCCATTTCATGTTCAATGGCCAGCACTTTCTTGAGCAGTTCCACCGGCGTTAGGTTGGTGTCGAGCGCGACCACCGAGTTCAGGAACCAGGGTTGGTCGCGAAGTTCTACGGGTTCGGTCTCGTAGAAGCCCGACTTCGCTTTGACGAGGCCCACTTCGCCAAGCCGCTCGGTGGTTCCGCGCAGGTTGGCAGAGCGGTCTCCCACATTGGACCCCAAGGAAATGTAGACGAGATTGGCCACAAGTTACCGGAGTGAGAGATTTTCATTCTATGGGATTGTGCTCGTCGGTACCTTAGTTACTTTCCGCACTTGCCCGGCGTCGATAGTATCCAAGAGTGATGATGACCCTGGAATCGCTGCTGATCAGCCAGGACGCTGCCCTGTTGGGAGTGCTCCGTCCGACCTTGGAGAAGCTGTCAGTGAGCGTCGAGGTCTGCTCGGCCATCCAGACCGGGACAGAAATGCTCCGCAAACGCAAGTTTGACGCGGTGATTGTCGATTGCGACGACTTGCCGGGCGGGGTCGAACTGCTGACAGCTCTCCGCAACACACAGAGTAACGGATCGTCGGTCGCATTTGCTGTGCTAAATGGCGCTACCACGACCCAGAAAGCCTTTCAGATTGGGGCCAACTTCGTACTGCAAAAACCCCTGACGCCGTTGAACGCCAATCGCTGCTTCAATGCCGCTCTGAATTTCATGGTGCGGGAACGCCGGCGCTACTTCCGGCACCCAGTGGAAATGGCGGTTCGCATGAGTCTGCCCGAAGGCAACGAAGTCAATGCCACCACTACCAACGTAAGCGAAGGCGGAATGGCGATTCGGTTGGCTGGCAAAGTGCCCAAGAATGTGGTCGTACAAGTCCAATTCATTCTGCCTGAATCCAATACGTCGCTTGAAGTGAAAGGCAATGTTGCGTGGGCGGACGGGACCGGCAATGCCGGAATTAAGTTTGTTGAATTGCCTCAAAGCTCCCAATATCAGCTTGAACAATGGCTTGGCGACCGTCTTCGAGATGAGCTACCCGCCGACCTGCAATCGCACCTGAATTCGCAATAGCCCTACCGCTTCTTGACCCCGAATCTAGTTTGAAACTTTTTGTCATCGCCAGGGTGTGTCAATCTGGGTGGGGTTTCCAAACTAGTCATGATTACCCTCGACGAAAGAATTGCCAAAACCGAAAGGCTGCTGCGCCGCCTGGAAGATGACAAGCCGTACCTGCGCGTTCGTTTGTCGGCTCTTGGCCCCGAATACCGAAAGAGTGCCAGTTCGTTCGCGGACCGGGTTCGAGCGGAGGCCGAAGCGGAACTACGCCGCCTGTTGGCCGAACGTGGAATACCTTACGACTGGAACATGCCGCAGCCTGCGGATTGAGTCTAAACGCTAAGCCGCACTTCGGGGTCGGGCGTTATTACGGACGATTCCTCTTCCAGCGTCGTTTCTTCCCAGTACGACCTGTCGCGCAAGAGTCGCGAGACCAGCGCGGTGTGCATGGCATGGCCAGCCCGGTCTGCGACCACCGATCCCAGAATCTGCTTCCCGATCAGCGCCAGGTCTCCAATCAAGTCGAGCACCTTGTGCCGTACGAACTCGTCCGCAAAGCGCAGCGGCGGATTGAGCACTGTGTCACGACTCAGCACAATCGCGTTCTCGGTTGAAGCGCCGCGGATCAGTCCTTGCTGCCGCATGGCTTCGGCTTCGTGCATGAATCCAAAGGTGCGCGCCGGTGCAATTTCCCGCACATAACTGCCGTTCGTCAACTGCACACGGAAGGTTTGGCGTCCGATTTTGGGGTGTGGGAAATTGATTGAGTACGAAACCTCATACGTGTTCGCCGGATACACCGCGATGAACTTCTCTCCTTCGCGCAATTCCACTTCGCGAACGATGCGTAGATAGGTTCGTGCCTTTCGCTGCTTCCGAATGCCAGCTTTCTGGATCATCTCAACAAACGGGCGGGCGCTGCCGTCGAGGATCGGCAATTCGAGGTTATCAAGTTCGACGATCGCGTTATCGATTCCGGCGCCGATGAACGCTGAGAGCAGATGCTCGGTCGTAGAAATTAGCACGCCCTTTTTCATCAAACTGGTCGCGTAGCTGACACGGGCGACATTGCGTCCGCTGGCTTCGATTTTGAAGTCGTCGAGATCGATGCGGCGGAAAACAATGCCGGTCCCGGCAGATGCCGGTAGGATGCGCAACGTAACCGGCGCTCCGCTATGGAGACCAATCCCGCTGCACGTCGCAGAAGCACGAATTGTCTGCTCGCGCGTCAAGAGGGAAGGAAACAAGTGTTTGACAACTCATGAGTTTACCGCCGAGACCAAATTTCGGCACGTGGCAAAAAAGCCACAGTTCGTGGGTTAATGAAGAGCGACAGTCCCTATCGTATTCAAGGAAAAGACAGATGTTTAACCGTGACAGCCTGGGTTCCATCCCGTTCATAACGGAAAATTACTCTGTCAGGTTACCGCTTTTTCGGGGGCGCGGCCGGATCGTAATCCACGTTCGCTTCGAAGATGGAATCGCTCAGTGGCAGGTTGTACTTGGCCGTGTTGATGAAGCGCTGGTGAGTCATCTCGCCGTTGAAAGTGCGAGTAATGGAGTGTGGCGTCATGACCCCCTGCACCAGCCGATAGTTGTCAAAGATCTCTTCCTCGACGTTCCTTTGTTTATCCTGAGGATCGCGCCAGGTGAAGCTGGTCTTCAGCGGCAGATGCGAGTTCTGGTCAAGGTAGACGGTCACCCCGTCGTTCTGTGCGTTGAGCACCGTAACCTGGTCGGTAGGCTTCCCATCCACAATTGCTACACCGTCATAAAAATACTGCATCGTGGGATCTTTGATCGATGTGCGAAGCACTTGGTCGAGTGAATGCCGGCGCCTCCGCAGATAGGCCGTCAGCTCTTCTTTATCCTCCGACGACGTACCCTTATTGGTTGTCTCGTATCCCTTGTCGCCATTGTGGATGATCACAATATCATTTTTCGATTTCTTGCTCACCACTATCACGTCCACAGAGCCGTACATGGGAAGGGGAATGAAGACATTGCCCCGGCCGATGATCTCAAGCCGATCCTGCTCCGGAAACCGGCTGAACCGACGATACTGGGCCCCGGTGCCGTGGCTTTGGCCGTGGTACAAGGTGTACCAGCGTCCTTCCTCAGCTCGATTTTGAGTTGTTAGATACGTGGGGCCTCCGAGCGCGGTGATCGCCTGATCAAGCAAACCACGAGCTTTCGTGGAGTTCTCAGAGTCGGTTGGCCTGGCAGGCGCAGCCGAGGCCGGGTTGGTAGCCGGGGGCGGAGGCGCGGAGCCGAGTTGGGCTGCGGCTATCGTGGACAACAAGAGGCTGGCAAAGAATAAGCGCATTATTATCAAGTTAGAAGCAATCTCAGCGATTTTAGCTGTCTTGCAGCGACCCACGCTTCCGAGGATGTTTGCCGGCCAGGGCGCTTACCCCACCAGCACCGCCCCGCCATTGACGTTGAATACTTCCCCAGTAATGAACCCAGCATAGGGCGTACAGAGGAACAAAATCGGTCCGGCGATTTCTTCTGGTGTGCCAACGCGGCCCAGAGGAATGCCGCCAAAAATCCTCGCGCGCGTCGGCGGATCGTTTAAGGCCGAAGCCGACATATCGGTGTCCACCCACCCCGGCGCGACACTGTTGATGTAGATTCGGTCTCGTGCCAGCTCGGTGGAGAGGCCTTTGACCATGCTGATGAGCGCACCCTTGGTCGCAGCATAATCGCAGTGGAAGGCCTCGCCACGCTGCCCGGCGGTCGAACTCACCAGCACGATGTGTCCGGCTGGAATGCCGCCTTGTTTCTTCATGTGGGATACGGAATGCTTGACGAGCGCAAAAACGCTGTCGAGGTTGACGGCAATCGTGCGATGCCACTGCTCATCCGACAATCGGTCAATGGGAGCGTCCTCGGGAGGCCAGATGCCGTGATTGGCAACCAGAATGTCGAGTCGCTCGAAGGTGTCGATCGTCGTCGCGACCAGTTGCTGCGCCGCCTTGGTGGTGGAAAGGTCAACCTGCACGGCACGGCAATTGGCGGGGCCGCATTCGCGCACGAGGTCCTCGGCCTGCGCCTTGGCCGACTGGTAGTTGAAGACAACTTTGGCCCCGGCGCCAGCGAACATCCGGACCGCGGCAGCGCCTATGCCACGGGAGCCTCCCGTAATGAGTGCGACTTTGGAATTAAGAGTCAGGTTCACAATGGATACAAGTATCGCACGGCAAACGTCGGTCTGAGGGCAGCCGCATGATGCGCGCAGATCGCCCCTGAACTGTTCATGCAGAGCTACTTTATTCGTACCGCAGGCTCTCGACCGGATCCAGTTGGGAGGCGCGAACCGCAGGCAGGGTGCCGAAAAGTATCCCGACCAGCGACGACACAACGATCGCAATGATGGCGGAGAGACCGGAAATCGGGATGCGGTACTCCGTGAAGAAGCGAACAGAAAATGGAATGGCAAGGCCGATGATGATGCCGACAACGCCGCCAGTGAGGGAGATGAGTATAGCCTCGGCAAGGAACTGAAAGCGTATTTCGCGGTTGGTAGCGCCAATTGCTTTCCGGATTCCAATCTCGCGAATGCGTGCGCTGACCGTAGCCAACATGATGTTCATAATGCCGATACCGCTGACCAGCAGCACAACAAGCGATACGGCGAGCAGAACGAATGTCATGGCGGTTGCTGTCTTGTCGGCAACTACGACAAGTTGAGTCAGGTTCCTCACGCTATAAACGGATTCCGGCCGATGCCGTGACTGGATCACGCGTTGAACCTGGGCCGTGATCGGAACCACCAGGGAAGCATCCGCCGCTGAAAAGAAGATTTGTTTAACTGTTGGCGTTTCCTGAAAATACCGGATGACCGTATACGGGATCAGCATCGTGTTGTCGGTCACCTCGGATTGTCCGAATGTGTCTACACGTTCCCGGAAGGTTCCGACAATCGTAAAAGGCAGTCCGCTCAACTTCAGGGTCTTGCCAAGTGCAGTCTCTTCGGAGCCGTAGAGTTGAATCGCCAGTTTCGTGGTCACGACACCGACCTTGTTGTGCGCCTGAGAATCCTGCTTATCGAAGAAACGTCCTTGCAAGATGATCAGATTGCGAACCTGTTCGTATTCTGGGTAAACCCCCATGATCTGTAGGTCGCGCTCTTTGCCACGACCGACTGCCACCCGCTCGTTAAGGGGAACGACTGGGGAGGCATAGGTGATCCCGCTGACCTGCTGTTGGACTGCCTCCATGTCGTTGATGGTCAGCGCGTCGTTGCCGGTGTTGCTGATGCGTTCCCCGCCGCTCTCGTATTCTGCATAAACCCAGTTCGACCCAATGGACTGAATCTGGTTCAGGAGGTATTGCTTGCCGGTAAGACCGATTGTGGTAACCAGAATCAGAGAGGCAGTGCCGATTACCATGCCAAGAGCGGTAAGGGCGAAACGAACTTTGTTGCCCTGGAAAGTCTCGTAGGCGAAGCTGAAGATCTCCCCGAATGCTAAGTAGGGGCGACCGTTCGCGAGCGTTGCATTATCCATCTGCTTGTTAGATGCTACGGCGAACCGATAGCGGCGGCAAGTGGACGGCTGTGGACCGCCGGACGGTTGGGCCGTGTCCGGAGCAGCTATTCTCTCGCGTATCTTAAAATCAATATGATTTACCGTGTAATGAGGAAGAGAGAAGTAGATCCGAGGCAACGGAGACTCACGATCTGAAGGCGAATTTATTGCGCACAAGGCTTAGGGGTTGCTTTCAACGCGCCTCTTGCATGGTTCTGGTCGCGCTCGCCATTCGCCTGGTCGTTATGGGCTTCCTGTATCCCGAACAACTCAATCCGGAACGCGATCATTGGCCTTTTTCCTATGAGAACGGCAGGCTCGCTCGTTCCATTGTCGAGGGCCGCGGTTTCAGTAGTCCGTTATTTGAGGATACCGGCCCAAGCGCCTGGATGACACCGGTCTACCCTTATTTGACTGCCGGTGTTTTCAAGTGCTTTGGCACGTACACGACGACGTCGGCAATCGTGCTCCTCTCCATGCAGTGTTTGATCTCGGCCTTGAATTGTCTGCCGATTTTCTATATTGCGCGCAAGCTCTTCGGCCACAGGATGGCGTTATGGTGCGGGTGGGCCTGGGTGTTTTTCCCTTACGCGATTTACTTTCCCGCCGAACGAATCTGGAGCACGTGGCTGTCGACTGCACTGTTCAGCGCTCTTTTTCTTTGGACGTTGTATCTCGAAAAATCCGTGCGCCTTTTTCATTGGGTTGGGTTCGGCCTGCTTTGGGGCCTGACAGCGTTGGCCGATCCAATCGTGCTGGCTGCGTGGCCTTTCATGAATGGCTGGGCCTGTTATCGTTTGCACAAGCAGAAACAGGGCTGGGTCACGCCTCTTGCTGTAAGTACGCTGGCACTGATCGTTACCGTGAGCCCGTGGTTCGTGCGCAACTACGAGGTCTTCGGCAAGTTCATCCCTTTCCGTGACAATGCAGGACTAGAGATTCATTCCGGCAACAGCGGTGAGACCTTTCATTGGCGTCCTCGCATGCTGGGACCATGGCACAACGACGAAGAGTGGCGCGCCTTCAAGGAACTTGGCGAACTCCGTTACATGGAAAGGGAAAAACAGAGGGGTATCGAATTCATTCGCAGTCATCCGCGTTGGTTTGCCGTGGTTACCGTGCGCCGCTTTACTTACATCTGGACCGGATTCTGGAGTTTCAACAAGCGGTACCTGGCGGAGGAACCTCTCGATCCGCCAAATGTCATCTTTTGCACCACGCTGACTGTTCTAATGCTTATCGGCCTTCGCCGTCTGTGGCGTAAAGATCGGTCGGTGGCGATTCTCTTCGCGATGGTCCTTTTTTTCTTCCCGGCGATTTACTACGTGACGCACGTGGAGGTGTACTTTCGCCGTCAAATCGATCCGCTGATCCTGGTGCTCGCCGTGTACGGTGTGTTTCCAAAAACTGCCGGTTTGCATGATCCGGATGAATGCGAGGTCGGCGCCCCGATCCGCAAAGAGCTTCCGGTCGCCTAGCTGCCGTCTGATCAGAGTGCCGTTGCCGAAGATTTACTTCTGTTCGTGATATTCCATTTCAGTGTTTACCTGCCAGATCGCCGACTTGTCCGTCGATCCCGATACAATTGCATCCACTGCGACCATCGCCGTCAGCATCGAATGGTCCTGATTGTTGTATTTGTGCATTCCGTTCCGGCCAACGAGAAAAAGATTCTCAAAACCATCAATATGTTTCCGCACTTCCTCAAAACGATCATACGTGCCGAAGTATGCGGGATAGGTCTTGGGCATGCGGATCACGGTGGAGTCGAGGACATCGTCTCGGTCAATGATTCCGATCTGATCCAACTCTTCCTTCGCGAGCGCGGCCATTTCCGCGTCGCCTTTCTTCCAAAGGTCGTCGGTTTCGTAGCAAAAATATTCGACCCCCAGCCAAACGTGTTCTGGGTCGGCCACCATGTAATTACTCCAGTTATTGAAGATCTGTAGGCGGCCAGCCAGGACGTCGGGCTCCTGAATGTAGATCCAGTTGTCGTCGATGAGTTGGTGGGAGCCGTTGTTCTGACCGATTTTCAGTTTCTTGAGCAGCAGGCCGACGGTGATGAAATCACGATAGAGCAAGCCATCGCTGACTTCGCGCACATTGGCCGGAGCCGGCGTGTCCAACGAGCGAATCAGTTCCTGGATTGGCATAGTTGAGAAGAAGTAATCCCCGTCGAACCTCTGCGCGCGACCCCGGTCATCTGTTCCCGAGACCGCACGGATGCGGGCGTTTTCGCAATGAATTCCGGCGACGTTGAATCCGGTCACAATCTCCCCACCCATCTCGATGACTTTCCGGGCGACGGTCTCCCACATCTGCCCTGGCCCGAGTTTGGGGTATAAAAATTGTTCAATCAACGAAGTTTCGGTTTGCTTTTGGGCGACGTCAGAATGCCGTTTCGCTGGTTTGAGAAAATGAAGAATTGCCTTGGTGATCGAGAGGCCCTTGATCCGCTGCTCTCCCCATTCAGCGCTGATTTTGTTACAGGGCACCCCCCACACTTTTTCGGTGTAGTCCTTGAAAAATGTGAGGTAAAGTTCACGCCCAAAGCGGTTGATGAAAAACTGTTCGAGGTTAACTACTTCCTTCTCCGGAAACAGCATGCTCCGCAAGTAACTGAGCCCGATGCGCAGCGTGCGCGCCAAGCCGAGCTGGAACAGGGTAACCTTGGTCAACTGAATTGGATATTCGAAAAACTGGCGCAGGTAATAGATGCGAGACTTACGCTTGCGCAGAAGCATGACCTCATCGGTATTTCGAGGGTCGGGCCCGCCGTCCGAGATCGCGATTTCACGGCGCTGTCGCTGGTAAGTGAGGTTCTGGGAGCCCGCCGCGATTCCTTCCAGCGGCAAGTGCTGGAGCCACCAGTTCATGACTCTGTCGCTTTTGGAGAAGAAGCGATGGCCGCCCAAGTCGATGCGATTCCCCTTGTAATTGACGGTTCGCGAAATGCCTCCCATGTAGGCACTTTTTTCCAGGACTATCGGCTTGACGTCGGATCGGCAGAGCAGTTCGTAGGCGGCGGTCAGGCCAGCGGGGCCAGCCCCGATAATGATAGCTTTTTTCTTCACGCGATAAGACAAGGGTTAATGTCGATTGATCGTCGCGAGTCGACGGCTCGAAACCACAATCGCTTAACTATAGTGGGTTGGAACGTCAACCTCCAACTCTTTCCGCACGGACGAATTATGTGGATACAAGAAGAAGGCGGCCAATCGGCCGCCTGAGTGTATGCACTGACTACGAACACCCCCTACGCGGTAGCGGGCCGCTCTCCGCCTTTGACAGGAGTTCGTCCCGGTTCGGGCTTGATGACCTGCTGCACACCGTCGTCATTCTTGGTGGGCAGCGGCTTGATTGGAGGCAGGTTCGCTCCCTCAACCAGCATCTTGATCTCGACTGCGTCCAGCACCTCGCGCTCAATGAGCGCTTGTGCAATCCGGGTGAGAGTATCGCGATTGTCGGAGAGAATCTGCTTGGCCGTGTTGTAGCCGGCGCTGACCATCTTACGAACTTCTTCGTCAATCTGGATCGCGGTGGCTTCGGAGTAGTCGCGGTGTTGTGCGATCTCGCGACCCAGGAAGATCTGCTCCTCTTTTTTGCCAAAGGTAAGCGGCCCGAGTTCGCTCATCCCCCACTCGCACACCATCTTGCGCGCCAATTCTGTTGCCCGCTCGATGTCGTTGCCCGCGCCAGTGGACATGCAGTTCAGGAAGAGTTCTTCCGCCAACCGTCCGCCCATCAGGATCGCGATCTGCGTGTCGAGATAGTTCTTGTAGTAGTTGTGGCGATCGTCCGTCGGCAATTGCATGGTGAGACCAAGCGCCATTCCACGCGGAATGATCGTGACTTTATGCACCGGATCCGAATGCGGCAACTTGGCGGCAACCAGCGCGTGTCCGGCTTCATGAAAAGCCGTATTTCTCTTCTCTTCGTCGGAGAGCAGAAGCGATTTGCGCTCCACGCCCATTAGCACTTTATCTTTCGCCACTTCGAAGTCGTACATCAGAACCGCTTTGCGATTCTGGCGCGCAGCAGCGAGTGCCGCTTCATTGACCATGTTGGCCAGGTCAGCGCCGGAGAAGCCCGGTGTGCCGCGGGCAAGTACGGACAAATCCACATCGTCGGCAAGAGGAATCTTGCGGGTATGCACGCGGAGTATTTCTTCGCGCCCTCGAACATCAGGACGATTCACTACAACGCGGCGATCAAAGCGTCCAGGACGAAGCAGAGCCGGATCCAGCACATCAGGTCGGTTCGTCGCTGCCATCAGGATGACGCCTTCATTCGATTCGAAACCGTCCATCTCAACCAGCAACTGGTTCAGAGTTTGCTCGCGCTCGTCGTGGCCGCCACCCAAGCCAGCACCGCGATGACGTCCAACCGCATCAATTTCGTCGATGAAGATGATGCAAGGAGCGTTCTTTTTACCCTGCTCGAACAGATCGCGAACGCGGCTCGCGCCCACGCCGACGAACATTTCGACAAAGTCCGATCCGGAGATGGAAAAGAAAGGAACATTGGCCTCGCCGGCCACCGCCCTCGCCAGCAGGGTCTTGCCTGTTCCTGGAGGGCCGACAAGCAGAACGCCCTTCGGAATGCGTCCGCCGAGCTTCTGAAACTTTTGCGCTTCGCGCAGGAATTCGATGATCTCGCGCAGCTCCTCCTTGGCCTCATCCACGCCCGCCACGTCCTTGAACGTGACTTTTTTCTGTTGCATGGAGAGCAGGCGCGCGCGACTCTTGCCGAAGGAAAGGGCTTTGTTGCCGCCGGTCTGCATCTGGCGGATCATGAAAAACCAGAGCGCAGCCAGCAGCAGCAGCGGAGCCAGATTCAGGATCCAGCTCGGCCAGGTCCCGTTGCTGATGTCCCGAATGTTGACGCTCACCCCCTTATCAAGCAGCGTCTTGTAGATGTCAGAGTAGTTAACCGGAATGCTGAGATGGAAACCGGAATTGTCGTTCTTATATTTGCCGCGGACTTCCTGACCGCTGATGGTCACCTCGCGCACAAGGCCCTGGTTCACGTCTGACATGAACTGCGAAAGGTTGACTTCTTTATCTTTCTGGCCGTTGCTGCCGGAGCGGACCACCTGCCACAGCAGGAACGCCGAGACAATAATTACCGCCCAAAACAGCACCGTCTTGACTGTTGAATTCACCTAAAACTCCTCTAAATCGAGCGCCTTGCCCATTTTTCGGGGGAAAGCAGCTGAACAGCTACTCCCCAATTAGATGCCGTAGACACAATTTCGGCTTAAGCTAAGCGGCGTGCTCTTATTCTAGACCTTTTCTGGGGAAAATGGGGAAACGGATAGGGCTAACAGAGGTTACCAGCTCTACGCTAGCTCTTCGCGGCCAAGTACGGCAAATTGCGCCCTGTCTGCTCCGGGCTTCCCAGACCGTAGCCGCACAGAAAGGCATCATCTACCAGAAATCCAAAATAGTAGCCATGTTCCCCAGGTCGGATCCGGTAGTTCGTTAAACCAAATATCCACATCGTGTTGCTGAAGTGCATCGAGCATCGCGGATTGATTCGCAGGCGCAATCACTTTGAACCGGTTGCCTTTGTCGTCGTACCCGCGCACTACGTTGCTGGCAATGACAACCTTCGTGACGTGCCCGTCGGCAACTTGTCGAAGGAATTGCGAATAGCTGATTTCAGCTACATTCTTGTCTTTGGGATCGGTCTTCACCACCTGCCAGAGTAAGAATGCACTCCCAAGAATGGTGAGCCAGAATATTACGCTCTTGGAGGTCTTGTTCACTGGTCAACTCCCTACGTCTTCGCGGCCAAGTACGGCAAATTGCGCCCTGTCTGCTCCGGGCTTCCCAGACCGTAGCCGCACAGAAAGGCATCATCTACCAGAAATCCAAAATAGT
>WNFL01225075.1_pt1 | contig 22716 bp, 13 predicted proteins | sample 5400361 | NCBI WGS metagenome assembly WNFL01 (sample SAMN13153351, study PRJNA577476) | soil metagenome | isolation source: 40 cm soil on Douglas fir-dominated hillslope | place: USA:California | collected 2013-09-17
GGATGGTCCGCTGGTCCGCGCCAGTTACACGACCAGCAACTCCGCGTTGAAACACAACTGGATCACCGCAATCGCACGTGCGGGCGACGTTTGGTTCGTCGGAACTTATGGCGCGGGCGTGCTTGAACTGGATCACGCCGGCGGCTGGCGCAGTTTCCAAGAAATGTCCGGGGTCGAGATCAATGCCAACGCAATGGCGGTGACGCCCACGGCGATTTATGCGGGCACGCTGGACCGCGGCCTTGCGGTTTACAACCGCTCATCGGGCCGCTGGAATTTCTGGAGCGCTGGACTGCCGTCGCCCAACGTGACCGCGGTCGAATCGCGCGGCGGCGTGGTGTATATCGGAACCGACAACGGGCTGGTGAAATTACCTGAGTCGACGGTGTTGCCATGAGAACCGCGGCCCTATTAATGCTCGCTGCGCGAGTCGCCTGGGGCGACGCCGGCGTGCTGATTCCGTCGAACGCGAAGCAGCCCGAACCGAAAACGCTGTCGCTCGACGAGATGTCGGTGGACGTAGTGATCGACAACGGTCACGCGCGCGTCCGCGTTCGGCAGATCTTTGCGAATCATACCGGCCTGCCGCTCGAAGGCAACTACGTGTTCGCGCTGCCCAGCCGCGCCCTGATTTCCGATTTCGCGGTATGGGATGACGTGACGCGCATTCCCGGCGTGATCCTGGAGCGCAAGCGCGCGGAAGAGATTTACGCCGACATTCGGATGCAGGCGCTGGATCCCGGCCTGCTGCAGATGGGCGAGCGCGATGCCGACGAAGCCCGGCGAACTTCGATTTTCAGCGCGAAGGTGGTGCCGATTCCCGCATATGGAACCAAGCGCGTCGAGATCGAGTATCAGGAGCGGCTACAGGTGGAACAGGGTGCGGCGTTTTTCGCGATTCCCCTGCGCCCGGATGTGTATCGAGCGCAAGCCGCCGGCCGCTTCACCGTCTCGCTGGAGCTGAAGAGTGCACACGCGCTCCGCGATTTTCAGTTCATCAGCAAGATCTATCCGATGCAGCTCAAATCGCAAACGCCGAAATCGATCAGCGCGTCGTTTGACGCTCGCAACGTTCTACTCAACGAAGATTTCGCGTTGAAATACAACCTGGATGCGCGCCGCGATTCGTTGGAGATTCTCAGCTATCGCGATGGCGGCGGTCCGGGTTTCTTTGAAGCGTCGGCGTTGTTTTCGTCACCATCGCCCGCACCGGCGCCCGCGCCGCGCACCATCGTCGCGCTGTTCGATACGTCGCTCTCCATGCAATGGGAAAAGCTGGACGCCAGCTTCCGCGCACTAGAAGCACTGCTGCGCTCGCTGCGCCCATCGGATCAGTTCAATCTGCTGCTCTACAACGACGCAGTGGCTCCATTCGGACCGGCGCCGGTCGCTGCGACGCCGGAGGCAGTCGAGAAAGCGCTGGCGTTTCTGCGCGAGGGCCGCCTGCGTGGCGGAACCAACCTGCAGGCCGCGTTGGATGCCGCGCTCGGACAGACGTTCACCAACGATCCGTACCTCGTTATCCTGGGCGACCTCGGCGCCACGCGGGGAATTCTTAGCAACGGAAAACTGGCGGAGTGGTTCGGCACGAAATGGAAGCAGATCGCCGAGGCGCGCCGCCCGCGTACCTACGTTTTCGCCACCGGTGACGATGCGAACCTACCGCTCGGACGCCTGCTTGCCCGCAACAACGGCGTGTTTGAATGGGTTCGCTCTGCAGAATCGATCGATTTCAAGTTGAACGCATTTCTGTCGAAGATCGGGCGAAAGCCTGTCGAGAATCTGCGGCTCACGGCCACGCCGCCTGCAAACATTGACCTGGTTTATCCGCTGGAAGATACCGTTTTCCCCGGTTCGGTTCAGACCTGGGTTGGTCAATACAAAGCAGCTGGGCAGGCGACTTTCCGCGTGGATCGGATGAGCGTAAACGCGGCTCTGCCCGCGCAGAACACCGATCATCCGCACCTGCCTCGCGCCTGGGCCAAAGCTCGAGTGGACGCGCTGCTGGAGAAGATCGATCGCGACGGCGAAGATCAGGCCAGTATCGATGAGATCATCCGGCTCTCGCGTTTGTACAAGTTCGTCACGCCGTACACATCCTTTCTGGCAGCGCCGCGCGCGCTGCTGCGGCCGCGCCTGATTCGTCCTGGCGATCCGGTGTTACGCGTGAAGACCGACGAATCAATCACGTCGGTGGTCGCGATGTTTCCGTTCGGCCCGGTGAAAACGCTGCGCTACCTGACCGACGAGGATACCTGGCAGACGCGTTTTCTGGCTCCGAAGGATCTGGCCGACGGGACCTATCAGGTGCGGCTGGTCCTCCGCGACAAACAAGGACGCGTGTACCGCGAATCGAAAAGTTTCGTAATCGCAAGCAAACCGCCGACGGTGAAGGTGAAGCTGGACCACAAGCAGTTTCATCGCGGCGAAGTGATGAAAGTGAATGTCAGCGCGTCCGATACCACCCGAACGATTGTGGCGCGGATGTACGGCGCGCCGCCGGTTTATCTGCGCTGGAATCCGGAGATGGGTTCGAGTACCGGCGCGATGATGATTCCGGCGTCGCTGGCCGCGGGGCGTTACAAGCTGACCGTGACCGCCGAGGATTTCGCGCACAACATCGGCAGCGGGGAGGTGGAAATTGAAGTTCTTCCCTGAGAGACGGGTGGTCGGAGCGATATTGGTTTCCGGCTGCGTGCTGGCGTTGCGCGCGGAGTTGAATAAGTGGGCCGAAAATATCGACGCCGGGAATCGTTTGGAGGCAGTATTCTTCAGAAGCGTTAGTCTTCCGAGCGGCGCGGTCGCGGTGCGGCGCCCGCCGAAAGAAACTCGTCCGGCGCTAGCCAAACTGATCGAGGGTGCGCCGCGGGATGCCGAGCTGTATTCGCTGCGCGCGCTCGAAGCGGAGCAGCAGTTGGATTTCGCGGCGGCTGAGGCGGATTGGAAGAAGTATGTAGAACTGGCCACGGATCGCGGAGCGGCGCGGCTGGCGCTGGCCGATTTCTATCACCGGCGTTTAAAACCGCAAGACGAGTTCGCGGCGCTGGCGATCGCGGCTCCGGAGGCCACGCCGGCTTCCGAGAAGCTGCTTCCCGAAACGCAGCAACGCGCGTGGAAAACTTACGAGCGCATCTTCAAGCTGATCGACGAACAGCGGTTGGATCCGGCGACCACCGGCGTGACTCAATATTGGGCGTGGATTCAACGTTACCCGGGCCAGCCGGTCCTGTATCGCAACTTCCTCAGTTATTTGCTCGGCCACAATCAAAGTCATTTTGGCGAAGATGTAGTGATCGCATACCAACGCGCGTTTCCGAATGAGCCGGAGTTTCCGGTGGAGGCGCGGGCGACTCTAACGGCACGTCGCGGCTCGCCTGCCGACGCGATTGCAGTTTACGAACGCAGCTTCCGGCCGCTGTGGGACAGCGCGTTGGTCACCAAGTTTTTCGCACTGCTGAAGGAAACCAATTCGCTGCGGGCGTATCTGGAGCGGACGCGCGCCGCCGCGATCGCGAATCCCACCGACATCGCTCCGGCGGCAAAGCTCTTCTACTACTGGCAGACGCAGGGAAATGTTCTGCCGGGCGAACGGGCGCTAATCGAGTTTCGCCAGCGTAAGGAATCCCGGAAATCGCCGTGGACCGCGGAGGAGCTGCTGACGCTGGGACGGCTGTTCGAAATCTCCCACAGTTACGACGAGGCGGCGCGACATTATTACGCGATGTATGCAGCGGCCGGCAGCGATAACACCGTGGCGGAAACTGCTCTCGCGTCGCTCACGCGCATGCTGCTTACGATGCCCGAGCAATCGATTCGCTTCGGGTCGGCGAATCTTTCGCTGTATCGTGACGTGGCGACCATGGATCCTCACCCCGGATTTCTGAACGGGATCCTTTCCTTAGTGCTGAACAATACCGATCCTGCGGGACGCTTCGCCGATGAGGAACGCGACGCTGGGCCGTATTTCCGCCGGGCGAAGGCAGCCGAACTGGTGGCATTGTTTGAGTCGCGATTCCCTGTCTCGGCCGCGCGCGCGGAATTGCGCGAGCGACTGATCGACGCCTATGCCGTGCATGGGTCGGGCGACGGCGTGATTCGCGCAGGCGCCAGCTTCCTGACAGATTTTCCGAATGCGCCGAACCGTGCCGCGGTGGCGCTGCGAATGGCGGACGCATACGCGCGGCAGAACCAGACGCTGCAGGAATTCGCGCTGTACGATTCGCTGCTGGGGGAGCTTTCGAAGCAAGCGGGCGGCGTTCCGTTGGGCGCGACCCCGGCTGCGCCGACGGCCCAGCAGAATCCGCGCCAGCAGAACACACCGCAGGTCCGCTCGCCCGAGTACGCGCGCATGCTGGATCGTTATGTGGCGCGGCTGGTCGCGATGAAACGCGTGCCGGATGCACTGGCTCTGTATCGCCGCGAGATAGACCGAAACGCGGACGATCCCGGATTGTATGACGTGCTGGCTGCGTTCTTGGAGCAGAATCGACTGGGGGCTGAAACCGAGCAGGTTTATCAGCAGGCGATCGCACATTTCCAGGAGCGCTCCTGGTCGGAGAAACTGGCGCGCTGGTACTTGCGCCAGCGGCGGGCAGCGGAGATGGCCAAGCTGACGCGCGACGTGGTCAAGATTTTCTCCGGCACCGAGCTGGAATCGTATTTTCGCGCCGTAGTGGCACAGGTAGCGCCAGTCGGTCCGTCGCTCTATCTGCAACTAAATCTGGCCGCGCACCAGCGCTTTCCACATCATCTAAATTTCGTGCGCAATCTGCTGACGGCGTATGCGACGCAGGCCACGCGCAACGATGTCGCGTTCGATGCGCTGCTGCGGCAGCACTGGTATGACGCCGACGATTTGCGGCTGCGCTTCTTCGATCGTCTTTCGCGCACCGGGCGGTTGGAGAATGAGCTGGCGGTGCTGCGCGCCTCGAATCCGGCGGCGCAGGCGTCACGCTGGGCGGAGGCGGAGGATCAGAATCCTGCCGTGGTTCGCATGCTCGCGGAAGGAGAAGCGTGGCGCTCGCATTTCGAAGCGGCGACGCCGATGTTCGTGGCGATTTCGGTGGCTTTTCCAGCGGACGCGCCGCTCGGGCGGCGTACGGCGATGTTGCATCGATCGCAGGGAGCAGCCGACGCGGCGATCGCGGTGGAGGAGCGGCTGGCCCAATCTGATCCGCGCGACACGGGCGCGCTGACGCGCATGGGTGAAGTGGAGGCGGATCGCGAACGCTTCGATCGCGCGGGCGCCTATTGGAACAAAATCGCCGCGATTGTTCCCGGAGAATCCCGCGGTTATGTCGAGGCGGCCACGATCTTTTGGGATTACTATCGCTACGACGACGCGCTGCGTCTGATTGAAGAGGCTCGAAAGAATCTGCAGCAGCCCTCGTTGTTCGCATACGAAGCTGGGGCGATCCAGGAGAATCGCCGGGATTACAATCGTGCCGCGCGTGAGTACGCCCGCGGCGCATTGGAGCAGACCGGGTCGCCCGGAGAGCAGCGTTTACTTTTACTGGCCCGGCGGCCCGCGCTGAAGGACGATATCGAGCAGTTGACGGTGAATCTGGCTTCCTCGCGTAATCCGGAGATGGGCGCGTTTCAGTTGAGAGTGGCGCTGTTGCGGAATCAGAATCGACGCGACGATTTGGAAAAGTTTCTGCTGGAGGTGGCAGCACGTGCGACCGTTCCAGAACTGCTCACCGCGATTCAGGAGGCGGGGCGTGTCGACGGATTAGCGCGAGCCCAACAAGCCGCGCTGGAGCGGCAGATCGCCGCGGCGGGAGATCCGGTGGAGCGAATGCGCTTGCGACTCGCGCTGGCCCGCTTCTATGAAGGCCAAGGAAAGGCCGCGGCAGCCGCGCAGGCGTTCGACGCGTTGTATCGCGAGAATCCGGCGATCCTCGGCGTGGTGCGTGCCGCCGTGGACTATCACTGGCGCAACAAGAATCCGAAACGCGCGATTGACGTGCTGGAAGAAGCGGCGGGCCGCTCGGAGGCGGAATACCGTCCGCGGTTCACTCTCGAAGCAGCGCGTAAGGCGACCGAATCGGGGGACTATACGCGAGCGCGCACCCTCGCGGGAAAACTGATCGCGGCCGATCCGGAAAATGCGGAATACGTAGCCGCGATGGGCGACACCTATGCGCGCGCGGGTGACGATCGGGGCCTGCGAACTTTCTATGAGGGCCGGTTGCGCGCGGTGGCGGGCCGAATCGAACAGGCCGCCGCAATGCGTCGCGCCTTGATTCCCGTGCTCACCCGCATGAAGGATTACTCAGGCGCCGTCGACCAGTACATCGAAATTATCAACAAGTATCCGGAAGACGAAATGGTGGTGCGCGAAGCCGCGTCTTATGCGGCTGCAAACGGAGCGGGCCCGAAGCTTCGTGATTTTTACGGGAAGGCAACCGCCGACTCGCCGAAAGATTTCCGGTGGCCCATGGTGCTGGCGCGCATCGAAACCCAGCGCGAAGATTATCCTGCGGCGATTGTGGCGTATACGAAGGCGTCGGATGTGCGGCCTGATCGAGCAGATCTGATCGCCGCGCGGCTGAATCTGGAGGAGCGCCTGTTGCGATTCGACGCGGTCGCAACCAGCGCGGAAAAGCTCTACGACCTTAGCTATCACGATCCACGCTGGATGGAAAAGCTGGCGGAAGTTCGCGCGCGACAAGGCCAGACCGCGGCCGCCGTCGCCGCGATCACTAAAGCATGGATCGAAGGACGACCTGATAGCGCGCAGAATTTCCTTAACGCTGCGGCGAAGCTGGAGCAGTGGGGCATGCTGACGGAAGCGAGAAAACTCGCCGAAGACGGGCTGAGGCGTCCGGCTGGCGATCCTTCGGAGACCGTCAATCACCGCAGGATCTACACGCGCATCCTGGTACGCCTGCACGACTATGATGCGGTGCTGGCGCAATTCACGGGACTCAATCCGGCGACCGCAACAGCCGTGGCGCAAGCCTTGGGAGCCGCAGTGAAGGACTTCGCATCCGCCGAAGACAAGATCAAGATCGCAACCATGATCGAGCGGAATCCGCGGCGCATCGAAATCGCGCAGAGCGCGGGCCTAGCCGAGCCGGAAGCGCGCTGGCGTGCGCAACGGATGCAAGCCAGCCCAACTTCACAAACCGCGGGGCGCGATCGACAACGTCTCATCGAGTTCCAGCATGCGCGGCTGCGATACGCCGAGCTGGCCCAGCAGATGGAAGCATTCGACCGCGCACTCCCGCAAAACACGCCCCGCAACGGTGAACTCGAGGAGGCGGCCGCGGACTTTCGCGCTGCCGGAACCACCGGAGCCGAGCTGCGCATACTGGATCGTCTACACAAGCGCGCAGCGCTCAGCGGACCGTTGTTCGATCGCTACTGCCGGCTGCTGACGGTGCAACCGCAGCGCATGGTGGCGCAGATCACGGCGGAGGGTTCGGCAGATGCAGCCAACGGCATGGTCAATTACGTCTTGCAGCACGGCAATTTCGCGCAGTCGCAGCAGGCGATCGCAGCGCATGGTGGGACCGCCGGACCGCTGTGGAGCAACTCGTATACTGCGCTTGCTGGCTTGTTTTTCGCGACCCCGGCGCCGGCGGTGAAGGACGCATTTACGGCCGCGCTGGGCGACATGACGATCGGCCCGCGGGTCGCACGGCCGGTGGATCGCGATCAGCAGCTCGCCGGCGATATTTGGTTTTACTACGGAAGCAGCCGTTTCGGTGAATCCCTGACTGCCGTGAAGCAGGCGGGCGCGGAGGATTATTTGCCTGCGATGGTCGAGGCGACTCCCGGTCGATCGGAGGCGTACTTCACGCTGGCCGAGGATTTCGCAGAAGCGGGCAACCTGCCGGCCGCGGCCGCGGATTATCGCAACGCGCTCGAGCTGAATCCCGCGCGAGGCGACGTCCACGATCGATTGGCTGTGTTGGCGTCGAAGGCGGGTCGTAACGGCGAAGCGGTGGCCGAGTGGAAGCTCGCGGTCGCTGCATTCGCGCGCATGATGGATCGGCCGCGAGTTCCGGGCCGTTTTTGGACAGACCTGGCAGACACGCTGCATCACATCGGAGAGGCCAAGGCGCTGCCAGCGGTTCGCGACGATGTAGAAAAGCTCTTGCGCACCTACATTCGCCGCAACGGAAACTATCAAGTGGATGTGCTGCTCGAAGCTGCGGTGGCTGCGTCAGGCGATGCGGCCACGGGAGTCGCATGGATGGCGGAGCTCTCGCGCTCGGCGGTGAATCCGGCGCAGTTTCTGCTGGCTTTGATCGATCGTCCGTGGATTCCGGATCAGCAGAAAGACTTGCTGTACGCGCGAATCGTCGAGGCTTCGGAGTTGCGTGTTTCCCAGACCTTCGGCGATCAGCGCACCAACGCGCAGCAAGAAGCCTGGATCCGCCGTTATGACTGGGCGAAGTTTCTGGTGGAACAGCGGAAGGATGATCGTGCACGCTCCGTACTCGCGGCCATGCCTGCCGAAGCGAAGACGTTGCGCGGAAGCGAGATGGTCGCGTTAGATGTGCAACTAGCGGCGCGCGGCGGGACGCTGGCGGCATTGCTATCGCGTTATCCGGAACCACCACCGGTCGAGGAACTGCGGCGTACGGCCAACGAGCTTCGCAAGAACGGCGATGCGGCGTCGCCGCGGCGCATCTTGGAGTTCGTTTACTCTCGCGATTTGAAAAGGGGAACGCTGGATGCCGCGACATTCCTGGGGCTCGCGGAAATCCGGCTGGAAGAACGCGACGTCGCTGGAGCGATGGCACTGCTGCGGCGAATGACGTTGGTTTCAGGCGAGCCGTTCCGCGCACTGGCCCCGGCGGCTGCGCTGCTACAGAAGACTGGGCACGATGCCGAGGCGATCGAGTTTCTCGATACGCTGGTCAAAGCAGAGCCGTGGAATTCTGACGCCAGAATGAAGCTGGCGATCGCGCGGAGCGGCGCAACTCCGCCGTCGCCTGCGAAACCGACGGGCGACGCAGCGGCGCGTGAACGTGCCTGGCTGGCCATAGTCGCGAGTGAACCAGCCGAAGCGATCGCGAAGATCGAAGCGTTTCGGGCGGCGATCGAGGCGCGTCACGATGAACTCGCGGTCGCGATCGGACGCGAGCTACTTCCGCCGCACCTCCGCGAGGGCCTGGAGTATGACCAGTGGATCGCTGAATCTTTCCTCGGCGATCTGGCGCAAGCGGATCGGGTCGCAATCGCGCGCGGATTAGGTGCGGCCTATCAACGCCTGAATGATCTGTCGCGCGCCGCGGTGTTTTACCAGATCGCGCAACGGCTGGAGCCAGCTGAGGGAACCGCGCGAAGTTTGACGACGGTGAAAGCGCAAATTCAGATCGCGGCGAAAAATGAAACGCGCCGTCCCTTGGTGACTTCCGCGCTGGAACAGGATCGATGGGTGAGACCGAGGGTGACCCGATGAAACACCGCCGAATAAGACGGAAGTGGAGCGCGCTGGTTCCCGCGGCAATCACGGCCGCCGCGCTGTATTGGTCGATCTTTGGATTCGCGCAGACGGGGCCGCCAGCGCTCGCGTCGTTGTTCCCGTCGGGTGCGCTGCTGTATCTGGAAGCCAAGGATTTCGGCGCGTTGCTGGCGCAATGGGACTCCGCGGATGAGAAGAAGACCTGGCTGGAGAGCCCGAGCTATCAGGTCTTCCAGCGCTCGCAGTTGTTGCTGCGTCTTTCGAGCGCGCAAGGAGAATTCGCCGCCGCGGCGGGTGTTCCCGCGGACTACGGGTTGGCGAACTCGATTGCTGGCGGCAATTCCGCGCTGGCAATGTATCGGATCGGTGATCTTGAATTTCTGTACGTGACGCGGCTTCCGCAAGCGCGGTTGATCCAGACGGGGCTATGGAAAGCGCGCGCGAGTTACCAGACTCGCAACGCCGGCGGTGCGATCTATTACGTGAAGACCGACAAGGATTCGCGGCGCGTGGCCGCGTTCGCCGCGGCCGGAGATCTGCTGATCCTCGCCACCAAGGAAGAGCTGATCGGAGGGGCGCTGGAATTGCTGGCGCGCAGCTCGCGGCCGGCCGTGATCGCGGAGCCCTGGTTCACGCAAGCGGTGCAGGCCGCCGCACCGGGCGCGCACGATCTGCGCATGGTCTACAATCTGGAACGGTTAACGCGCACCGCGCAATTTCGGAGACACTGGCTGCAGCGCAATGTAGCGGAGCTGGCCGAATTCTCAGCGGGATTGACGGATTTAGAAAAAACGGCGGGTGAGATTCGGGAGCGGCGGGTGCTGCTGCGGGCAACACGGGGCGCCGATCGTACGGCTGGGGAAGCTGCTGCGGGGCAGTTGGTTGTGCTGGCCCCGGACGATAGGCGACCAGAACAATCGAAGACAAACTGTTTGGAGGTTCCGCTACCGCGGTGCGGGTTTCAAGAGAGGCGCCGACGGTCGCCGAGTCGATGGACGCTGGCGCCGAAGAGAATCTTGAAACCCGCATTGACGAGCCGCCGCTGGCCGACGATCGGGGATCCACGGCGTTCCGCGCTCTACGCGAACGGCTAGCCGGCGCACGGCTGGAGGCGATGCTGGAGGTAGGATCGACGCGCGTCGATCAGGTGTTCGTCCGCGGCGAGTCGGTCATCGTCCTGCAGGGGCGTGACGCGTGGGACGGCGCGGCAATGGAACGTGCGCTGAGCGCCGCGGCCGACGGATTGTGGTCGAGCGGCGGGCTGGGGGCGGGTTGGCGCAACGGTGCAAACGGCGTGCGCGAATTGGATGGGCTGGGCCGGCTGGCGCTGGCGGTGGACGGCCGTCGGCTCGTCTTGGGAACTTCTGCGGAGCGGGTTACCGCAGTTCTCGCACGGCGCGATCGCGCGGCGGTGCCGGGCGCGATGTATGCCGCGGAGTGGCGACACGCGCGAGAACTTCCGAATTTCGAGCGAATCGCGGGACTGATCGATTTCCCACAGGTCGCGATTCAGAGCGGTCTGCCGGGTAACAATCCGGGGGCACGCGAGCCGCTGTTCTTTTCTGAAAACCTGGTCAGCCTGGGACGCACGCTGCGCCGCGTCCAGTCCGCGGCGATCTCGGTACACGACTCCGGCTCGCTCTTGCGCGAGTCCGTCGTGTATCGCCTGGCGCCATGACTCTGCAGTTCGCGATGCTGCTGGCGGCCGTCACCGGAGACCCGGTGCTGGACCGCAACTTTCCAGATCCCGAGTTAACTTACATCGTGATGAATGTGCGCACGCGCGAAGTAATTGCATCACGATGGGAGAATGCCGACACCGCGATACCGGTTGGATCGCTGGTGAAACCGTTTCTCGCGCTGGCGTTTGACGGAGCGTTCCCGGACTTCACTTGCCACGGAAAGGAAGATCGGTGCTGGCTCGATCGCGGGCATGGGGCGATTGATTTTCGAGAAGCGCTGGCGAATTCCTGCAATGCGTACTTCCTGAATCTGGCTGGCCGCGTGGATGCTCACGCATTGGAAGTTGTGGCTTCGCGGTACGAAATTCCGCCGCCAGGATCCACCTCCGCGGCGACACGTATCGGGTTGGGCGAGGGCTGGAAGATCTCGCCCGCGGCGCTGCTGCGCGCATATGTAGAGCTGTCCGCTCGACGCAGCGATCCCAAGGTCGCCGACATTCTGGCCGGCTTGGATTTGGCCGCCGAGCGAGGAACCGCGAGAGCCTTGGGTCGGGGAGTGTTGGCGAAGACTGGAACCGCTGCGTGCGTCGCCCGGCGACGACATGCAGGGGATGGATTTACGGTAGTGCTGGACCCCGCCGAATCGCCGCGCATCGCGCTGTTCATTCGTGTGCACGGCGTTCCCGGAGCGGAGGCAGCGAAAACTGCGGCGCGCATGCTGCGCATGTTGAGAACCGGACGATGACGCCGATCATCACAACCCTGTTGACGAGCATGCTGTCGGTGAGCGTACGCGTGGGCGTGTTCGGTTTATTTCACCCGCAGGAATTGGAGATTCGGCCGGCCACAGGGCAAGTGCTCGAGGTGAGTTCGAGCGCCGGCACGCAGGTACTCGAAGGAGCGCGATCGCTGCGGCTCACCGGCGCCGCCAAAGCCAGTGGACGCGGCGGGCGGGAAGCGACTTTTGTGCTGAGCGTACCGGGAAAGATTCAGCGGGAATATCGCGGACGCCTGGAGGTTCGCGCGATTCCAGGATCGCTGCTGGCGATTGTGGAAATGGATCGCGAAACCGCCGTCGGGTCCATCGTCGCCGCGGAAGCACCGGACGCTCCGTTGGAGGCGCAGAAGGCGCAGGCGGGCGTCGCGCCGCCGGCATGACGGGTTCGACTTTTGCGACACAACTCATTGCCAATTCCTGCGCGAACCTCCGCCGTCGACGAGTGCTCCAGCACATGCCGCAACCGCCACCCGCGGACTTGCACTTGCGTATCAGGGGCGGAGTTTCGCCGCGTTTTATTCGGCTGACTGCGGCGGGCACACGCGAACTCCGCAGGATGCTGGATGGCGACCGGAGCCGTATCCATACTTCGCAGTGGCGTGTCCGGTGCGCGGCCCGGCGTCCGGTCATCGCATCGGGTACTGCCAGCGCGGCGCGGCGGAGTTGGCAAAACGTGGCTCGTTGTTCCGCGAGATTCTCGCCCATTATTTCCCGGCGACGGAAATTGTCGAGCTGGAGCGCTCCCGATGATCACGCGCGCGGCTGTGCGCGAAGACGCTGCAGCGATGACGGACATCTACAACCAGGGCATCCAGGATCGCGTGGCGACGTTCGAGACGCGACTTCGTTCCCCGGCGGAAGTGGAGGCCTGGTTCGACGGCGTGCATCCCATCCTGGTAGTCGAAGAGAACGGCGGTGTGATTGCGTTCGCGAGCACGTCGACGTATCGGCCACGCGAGTGCTATTCGGGAATTGCGGAAGTGTCCGTGTATGTCGCTCGCGAGGCACGCAGGCGGGGAGCCGGAAGAGCCGTGCTTGCGGCACTGTTCGTTACTGCGCGCGCAGCAGAATTCCACAAATTGGTTTCACGCGTGTTTCCCGAGAACACGGCCAGCCTGCGCATGATCGAATCGCTGGGATTCCGCCAGGTTGGAATTTACCAGCGGCACGGCCAGCTTGACGGTGTGTGGCGCGACGTGGTCATCGTCGAGAAGTTGCTCACTGAATCGCGATCGTGACGCCGGATGGGCTGGAGGCCTGGCCGACGATCAGACTTACTGCCGACGAACCGCCCGCGAAGTATCCGGCGGGAATGCGCACGTTGAGCTGCAGTAATCCGGGATAACCTGCCACGGGGCCGGCGTACAGCACCTCTGATCCGATGCCTGAGATCGTCACCGAGACGGAAAGTCCGCCGACTCCGTCGCCGGTGCCGTAGAGCGTGACGATGGAGCCGCGCGGAGCGGGGTTCGACATAGAGTTCAGAGAGCCGTCTGAATTAGTTGCCGCGACCTGTCGAGTGGAATCGGCAAACAAGGCAGGCGCTGACTGTGCGATCGTCGCTGTGGTCAAGCCGACGGAACTGCCGCCCGATCGCACGTCGATTTGGACGGATTGCCGTTCCGCGATCTCGATGGGAGCCTGAACCACGAGTTGCGCGGGGCTTATGGAGAGAATCGGCGCGCGGATCTTGTCGAACAGCACCTCTACGCCATCGCTAGACGTTAATCCGGTGCCGCGGATTGCGAGCAGCATGCCAGGCGCAATCGGTCCTGGCAGAAGACTCGCGGCGTTGAGGACCTCAATCGCGCGAGTCGCAGGCGGCGGAGCGGCGGATGGGGTGAGGCGGCGAATGCGGTTGGTATCGAGATCGGCGACGAAGAGAGTCCCGTCGGTAGCGACCGCGACGTCCCACGGGAATCCGAGTTGCGCCGCAAGCGCAGCGCCGCCGTCTCCGCTGAATCCGGGCGTCCCGTCGCCCGCGATTGGCGTTACATTTCCGGCGCCATCGATCCGCAGAACGCGCTGCAAACCGGTGTCTGCGACGAAAACATTTCCGTCGGCGTCCACAGCGACGCCGCGCGGGATGTTCCATGAGCCTTCAGCGAGATTGGTAACTTCACCGGCTGGAGAAAGCTTGCTTACGCGCCGGGCATCGGCTTCCGTGAAGTAGAGATTGCCGGCGACGTCGAGCGCCAGCCCGCGCGGCGATGCAACGCCGTCGAGCAAAACCGACGGAGCTAAGCCTGGGGCCGCTTTAAGAATTCGCCCGACTGCGTTGCCGGCAGGCGAATCCGCGATGTAAACATTCCCCGCGCGATCCGCGACCGCGTAGACGGGTGTGTTCAACCCGGCGGTCACTGCGCCGCCGATCGCGCCACTCGGGGTCACGATGAGAATCCGATGGTTCCCGGTGTCGGCCACCACCAGATTGCCGACCGTGTCCACACTCACTGACGACGGCGCGCTCAATAATCCCTCGGTGCCGGCCAGGGTCGTGATGATTCCGGCGGCCGAGACGCGGCGGACGCGATTGTTATCGCGATCGGCGATGTACAAGTTGCCCGCGGAGTCCACGGCAACGCCGGCGGGGTGATTCAGACGCGCGGTCTTCGCGTCACCACCGTCGCCCGCGGCCAGACTTCCGCCCCCTGCAATCACCGCGACCGCTCCCGACTGGGCGATGCGCCGGACAAATTCGCCATCGGGCGCGTAGATATACCCATCCGCTCCAAACGCCACATCGCGCGCGAGCACGGAAAGAGTCGTGACCGCGCCCGCAGATGTGTAACGAACAATCTGCCCCGCCGAACGATCCGCGACGTACAAAGTACCGGCTCCGTCGAGGGCTAGACCAGTAGGAGTACCGCTTCGCACCATGCTGCCGATTACCCCGCGCGTTACTTTGCGAATCAGATGATTTCCACTGTCGGCGATGTACAAAACTCCGTCGCGATCCACAGCCAGGGCAGTCGGAAAGGCGAGACGTGCGAACTGTCCCGCCCCGCCGTCGCCCCCCAATCCTGCAACGCCCGTACCTGCCGCGGTGGTAAGCGATCCGCCAGGCGAGAGCAGATACACGCGATGGGCGTTGAAATCCGAGATGTACAGACCGCCGCCAGGCTCGATCGCGACGTTGCGCGGGGCAGCCAGAGCAACCGCGGTCGCGACGCTGCCTTCGTTCACACCACCGGCAGGAATCGACCCGCCGCCGGCGATGGTCGAAATATTTCCATTGGCAGCCACGCGTCGCACGCGGGAGTTTCCCAGATCGGCGATGTACAAATTGCCGCGCGCGTCGAATGCCAGCCCATACGGCGCGTTGAGCTGCGCGCCGGTGGCCGGGCCGCCATCGCCGGTAAACCCGCGCACGCCGGTTCCCGCAACCGTGCTGACGATCCCCGCGGGCGAGATTTTGCGAACCCGGTGCGCTGCCGCATCGGCAACGAAAACGTTGCCATTCAAATCGGCCGCGATGCCTTCGGCCTGAAGAAAGAGCGCGCGGGTCGCTGCGCCGCCGTCTCCCACCCAATCGCTTCCAGCGATGGTAACGATCGTGTATGACGATGCGACGCTCCCCGCGACCACCATCGCCGGCGCCAACAAAGTGGCCAGCGCGCCAAAATAATGCCGCCACGGACTAGTGCACATATCCTTGCTCACTCAGTGCGAAAAGTCCTCGAATTCTCTCATCCGCGGGCGATGAGTATTGTGTGAATACTGCACGATTCCCATCTTTTCTGCGGCCGATTCTGGCCGCTGCCCTCTTCACAACCTGCGTTTTCGCTCAACCTTCTCCCGACGCGCCTTCTCTTCGGCTAAAGACGCGCGTGATCCGAACCGCGGATCCGGTGGACGATTCCATGGAAGCCGCAGCACCCGCGAGCAATTCTCGCGGCGGACACATGCTGGTGCAATTCAAAGCGCCGCCGACCGCAGACAATATCGCCGCTTTGGAGGATCGCGGCTTCAAAGTTTTGCAGGTCGTGCCGGAGAACGGCCTGCTCGTGGTGGTGAAAGGACGCGCCCGTCTCCAAGGCTTGGGCGTTCGTTACGCCGCGTCGATCGCTCCCTCCGACAAAATCAGTCCGATGATCGCTGGAGGCGATGCCTTGCTGAGGAACGCGTTCTACCTGGCCGAATTTCATCCCGACGTCGACATGGACTACGCGCGCACGCTGGTCCTCAACCTGGGCTTGGAGCTGCGCGAAAATAGCGACCTCAATCCACACCAGTTAATGATTCGCGTGGACGATGCGAACCGCTTGTCGGACCTCGCCGCGCTGGACGAAGCCGCCTACATTTTCCCGGCGTCGAATGAACTGAGAGACGCACGGCCGGTGCGCGCCTGCGCGGGTCCTCTGGTGGTCGCGGCGACCACCACCAGCACTCCCAGCCAGATGATCGCCGCCAACGGTCCGGGTTGGGACGGCTACGGATTGAACGCCACCAGCCTCAACTACGTTTTTGGACAGATGACGGCGAAGGTCGCCGCGGGCAGCCCGCAGGTGGAGATCCAGCGCGCGATGGCGGAGTGGTCAAAGGTCATCAAGCTGAGCTGGGTGCAGGCCACCAACCCGACCGCCGCGCGCACCGTGAGTATCTTCTTCGCGAGTGGAGATCATGGCGATGGCTACCCGTTCGACGGACCGTATGGCGTGTTGGCGCATACGTTTTATCCGGCGCCTCCGAATCCCGAGCCGATCGCCGGAGACATGCATTTCGACGCCGACGAGAGCTGGATGGTCGGCGCGAACATGGACATTTTCAGCGTCGCGCTGCATGAATTGGGCCACGCACTCGGGCTGGGCCATTCGGATAATCCGGCCGACGTGATGTATCCCTACTACAAGATCGCTACCACCCTCGCGGCCGGCGACACGGCTGCGATTCAAACCATGTACGCGCCGCAAACTGGCACGGACACGGGCGGGACGGGCGGCGTGCCCACGCCGCTCACGATGACCGTCGCGATTCCACCTGCGAGCACAAGCGCTTCGTCTATCGCGATCAGCGGCACCGTAAGCAGCGGGTCCGGCGCGATCAGCATCACCTGGAGCACGTACCAGGGAGCATCCGGCATCGGGACCGTTTCCGGCGGCAACTGGACCATCGCGAGCGTGCCGCTGGCGGCCGGCGTGAACTCAATCTTTGTGACGGCGACGGACAGCTCGACCCACGTTTCGACGTTGCTCACGGTTACGCGGACAACCTCGACGCCGCCCGGGCAGCGCGACAACACTGCTCCGGCGCTGAACATCGCGTCGCCCAGTGGGACGTCGATCTCGACCAGTCTTGCGGCGCTGAGTTTCAGCGGGACCGCCAGCGACAACGTGGGCGTGACCGGCGTGACGTGGTCGACCAATACTGGGAAATCGGGAACGGCGACCGGGACGAATCAATGGTCGACCGCGCCGATTCCGCTACTCGTCGGATCAAACACCGTGACGATCCGAGCGTCAGACGCGGCGGGGAATGTCGGCTGGCGGAGCGTAGTGGTGAAGCGGTTTTAAGAACGCCGGCTAGATGGCAGCGCCGCTTTGCGACCTGGAAGGCGGCGCGCCCGGCACTAGCGGCATCGAGCGAACGCGCTCGCCCGTCGCACTGAAGATCGCGTTGGCGATAGCCGGGGCGACGGTCACGATCGGGGTCTCGCCGGCGCCCAGCGGAGCGAGATCCTGGCGATCCACCAGCACCACTTCAATCTGCGGCACGTCGCGGAAGCGCGGCACCCGGTAGCGCGAGAAGCGCGGGTTGAGAATTTTTCCGTCCTCGAAATCGATCGCCTCGAATAAAGCACCGCCCAAACCCTGCACCATCGAGCCTTCCACCTGCATCTTGAGGTGGTCCGGATTCAAGATCGCCCCGCACTCGAAAGCTTCCACCAATCGCACCACGCGTGGCAGCCGGCCCGTTTCTACACGAACTTCGGCGCAGGCGGCGACGTAGCTTCCCTTCTCAAATCCCGCGGCAATACCGAATCCGATCCCCGCGCCGGCCTTCTTCTTGCCCCAGCCGAACTTTTCCGCGGCGGCTTCGAGCACCGCGCGCTGGCGCGAATCCTTCAAGTTGCGCAGACGAAATTCCAGTGGGTCGATTCCAGCCAGCGCAGCCAGTTCATCCATGTGCGATTCCCGCGCAAAATGGTTCGCCGTCGCCGCCAGCCCGCGATACGATCCCTGCTTCAACGGATAATGCACGCTGTGAAACTGGTTCACCTGATTGGCGATGTCGTAGGTCCCGCGAATCGCCGAGCCGCCGGAATTGTAGTTGTGAAAATCCCAGGCAGTGATGCGGCCGTTCGCGTCGATCCCACTTCGCACTTCGATCACGCCCGCCGGACGGAAATACGCCCAAGTAAATTCTTCCTCGCGCGTCCACACCAATTTCACCGGCTTGCCGGCGGCCTTCGACAGCCGCGCCGCTTCGATCGCGCATTCGCCGGTGTGCTTGCCGCCGTAACCCGATCCGGTGTCGGGCACGATCACACGAACCTTGTCTTCCGAAATATGGAACGCCTCGGCCAGCTCGGTGCGCACGCCAAAGGGGCGCTGCGTGCCGGTCCGGACGGTGAGCTTGTCGCCGTTCCAATCCGCCAATGCCGCTCGCGGCTCAAGCGGTGCATGCGCGATATACGCGACGGTATAGGTTGCTTCGTGGCGCTTCACCGCGTCGGCAAATCCCTTTTCGAGCGATCCGGCTCCAGCATTGTTCCCCGTGTTGCCCCCGCCTCGTCCCCCGCGGCCGCCCTCCGTTGATGGATTATTGGTCTGCTTCAAATCGGCGAACAACGTTCGCGCCGACGTTTGCGGCTCCGCCTTCCATTCGGCTTTGATTGCGGAGGCTGCCGCCGTGGCTTGATGCGGGGTCGGCGCAGTCACGCCCAGTAGATTGCCGTCGCGCACTACCGTGACATCCGGCATTTTTTCAGCCGCGCTGGTATCCGCCGAAACTAGCTTGGCGTTGAGCCGGTCCGGCCGAACCACGCGCCCGAACTGCATTTCGGGAAGCCGTATGTCGGAGGTGAAACGATGCCGGCCGGTCACAATCTCGCGGCCATCGATTTTCCCGATGGGTTTTCCGAGGACCGTCCAATCCGCAGTCGACTTGAAGCCCGCGCCCGCTTCAATCGTCTTCACCAGCGTTTGATTTTTCGCGACCTCGGCGAAATTGATGGACTCCCACGGCCCTGCCGGCAGCAGTTTGCGCGCCGCCGCCGCGATACGCCGCAACTGCGGAACCATCTGCGGAGTGGTCTGGCTGCCGAAGGTGCCCGCGTCGTACGGCACGCGTTCGGTATCGCCCATGACTAGCGTGATCGACGTGAGCGGCGCGCCCAGTTCTTCCGCCACTGCCTGCGTCAACGAAGTTCGCGCGTTCTGCCCGATCTCGACCTTGCCGGTGTAAGCCGTCACCGCGCCATCCGCGGCGATGTGCAGCCACGCGCCGATTTCCTGCGGCGTGTTTCCCCGGCCACCGCGCCCGCCTCTTCCGCCACCCGATTCCTGCGCAACCGCGTGTTTCGACAGCAGCGAAACGACCACAATCCCGCCGCCTAGCGATTTGAAAAATTCGCGCCGGTCCAGCGAGAAGCGATAGCGGGGCCGCTCACGCAGTTCGTAACGCTCGACTTCGCTACCCGGCTCGATGTGCATCTCGTCGTTCATTCTTATTTCAGGCTTTCGTGCCCGGCTGCATGCGGCTCGCGGCCAGCCGCACCGCCTCTACGATTCGTGGATACGACCCGCAGCGGCACATGTTGCCCTGCATCGCGGCTTCGATCTCGGCAGTCTTGGGTTTAGGATTCTTCGCCAGGAGCGCCGCGCCTGAAAGGATCATGCCCGGGGTGCAGTAGCCGCACTGCATGCCACCCGCATCCAAAAACGCCTGCTGTAGGGGATGCAGTTTGCCGCGCAGTTCTAATCCTTCGATGGTGGTAATGCGTTTGCCGGCCAGCGCGGTCATGAGCGTCTGGCAGGATCGCGTCGCCGCGCCGTCGATCAGGACCGTACATGCCCCGCATTGTCCTTCGCCGCACCCGTACTTGGTGCCGGTCAGGTCCAATTCGTCGCGCAGGACTGTGAGGAGCGTTCGCTCGGGTTCGGCGGCCACCGCGTGCCGTGAGCCGTTCACCACGATCTCCAGGGTTCGAGACATGTCCTTCCCAAGGTCAGTATAGACCTGTCCTCAGCGTTGGTCGATACTTGCCCAGCCTGAGCATGCTGACTTTACCTCGAAAGTGGACAAAGAATCTCGGAAACAGTATTCTGTAGGACTAGTCCTACAGCGATATGGGCGCATACGAGTCAGCGACCCGCAGAATAGTAAACCGATTTATCCGTCACGAGCTCAGTTTCCCGGACTGCCTGGCAGCACTGGACGCTGCGCTGGCCGAGCTTATGCCCAGGCTGACAGACGCCCAGCTTCCCGTTCTGCGCGCCCTGATGTTGACCACCAACGCGAGGGTGATGAATGAGTTGGAGGCGCGCGGTGCGCCGCAGGATAGCTCAGCCCTGCGGGCGATTGTTGGGACCAAGCACGTGGAGGTTCGCATGCGATGGAAGACCACGAAGCTGATGGACTTCCAGAAGGAGACCCTTCGGCTCAACAACATGGAGACATGCTCGGCGGGAGCTAGAAAGAATCTCTGCAAGTCAGCCGCCGAGTACCGCTGCAGCGGGGCTGAAAGCGGGATCGTTATCTACGAGCAGCATTATTGCGAGCTTCACAAGGACGAGCACGAACGCGGCCTCGGCCCGCGGGCCAAAATCTCAAGCTGAAGAGTCACCCGCTTTGGTCGGCGGGAATCGCTGTTTCCCTTCAAACAGATGCCATCAACGCGTCTCTGTTCCACCGTTTCCATGGCGTAGTCTCCTTCTAAAGAGCCACTTAGTTGATACCTCTGCGTTGTGGCGCGGGCTTGAGCCCGCAGCCGCGGCTTTAGCCGCGGAATCTAATTTTGCAAACCGAACCCATTTTCGCCCTCAAGTTCGTGGACTGAAGCACTTAGCCCAGTACCTACGGTTAACTTGCCATCTGGAAGCTGTGCTACTTTCGTATTTATCCTTTTATAGATGCGCCCCGCAGTAAAGATCGCGGCGCTGGCCTGTTTCCTGGCGGCGGTCGCCGCTGGGCAGACCACGCAGGCTCTCATCTCCGGCCGGCTGGTCGATTCGCTGACCGGGCGGCCGGTGGCGCACGCCTATGTCATTTACGAAGCGCTGAACGCAAACTCGTCCGGCGCCGCCGAATCGGACGACGCGGGCTTCTACTATTTGCCGCTGCTCTCGCCCAGCACCTATCGCGTGCGATTTACAGCGCCGGGATACCAAGCGCAGGAACTTCAGGAAATCGAACTGCCCGTCGCCGCGCGATTCGAGCTCGACCTGCGACTCCGTCCCCTCACCGACGTCTGGGAAGCCGGGCAATTCCGCAGCGTGTTCCTGCCCGGCGCAAAGACTATCGTGACTTTCTACGGACCCGACGTCGACACCAGCCGCAGCGGATCCTTCGAAGCGGAGAAAGGCCGGCGCGCGCCGCTCGAATCGACCATTTCGCAGGTGATCGATTCGAACGAACTGCTGGATCTCCCGTTGCAGGGTCGCGATGTGTACGACATGCTGGTCACGCAGCAGGGCGTTACAGCGGATCAGGCTACCGGCCGCGGCCTGGGGTTATCGATCAACGGTCAGCGCCCCACCTCCTCGAACTTTCTGTTGGACGGCCTGGAAAATAACAACTACCTGATCACCGGACCGCTGACACCGCTCGCACCGGAACTGATCCAGGAGTATCGCGTCTCCATCAACAACTTTTCGGCGGAGTATGGACGCACCGCTGGATTCGTCGCGAATGCGATCACGTATTCGGGAACCGACGCGTTCCACGGCACCGTGTATTTCTATCTGCGCAATGACGTGCTCAACGCCAACGACTTTCAGCGCAACCGCCTGGGCCGCAAGCGCGTTCCTCTGAAGGAGACGCAACCGGGATTTCGAATCGGCGGTCCGCTGCTGTGGAACCGGCTTCGCGATCGTCTGTTTTTCTCCGCGGCGTTTGAGAATCTGCGCGACCGCAGCCGCCTGGATACCATCAACTATGCGTTCCCCACCACTGCATATATCCAAAATCTGCCGGCGTCGAGCCTGGCGCGGCAGTTGCTGACGGCCTACGCGCCGCCGCCGGTTTCAGGCACTCGAAACTTTGCATTTTTCGCGATTCAGCCCACCTCGACCATCGACCGGCCCACCGCGATTTCGCGCGTCGATTACAAGACCACCCGCGATCAGTACAGCCTGCGCGCATCGGAGGTACTGCTTTCGAAACCCGATTTCGTGTTCAGCCCGTACCCGGATTTCGCTTCCGCGCTGCACCAGAATACGCTGGCATTTGCGGCCAGCAACCTGCACACCTTCAGCCCCGGCTTGGCCAACGAGGCGCGCGCCGGTTACAGTAATGACGACTTGAGTTTCGATCGCAAAAATCCACAGATTCCCACGCTGGTTTCGAACGACACCACGTCGCTGCCCGGTGCGCCATTCTTTTTCCCCTACCGCAATCGCAATGGTACCTGGCAGTTTCTCGATAACGTCATTCGCAGCCGCGGACGCCACCTGATTACCGCGGGTGCGGGCCTGCTGCTGCGCAGCTCGCGCGGGACCCTGGCGCCGGGTCGCGACGGCGAGTATTTCTTCTCCAACCTGGACACCTTCGCGCTGGATCGCCCGATGACCTTCCAGGCTCCCGTGAATCGCGCCACACTGCCGGCCACGCAGATCCCCGATTTTCGGCGCGAGTATCGTTACACGCAATACTTCTTCTTTTTTCAGGACACC